>Ga0182015_10000051_pt1 | contig 148775 bp, 135 predicted proteins | sample 712P3MmetaG_FD_120478 | JGI IMG/M metagenome (GOLD analysis project Ga0182015, IMG submission 120478) | Permafrost microbial communities from Stordalen Mire, Sweden - 712P3M metaG | ecosystem: Environmental > Terrestrial > Soil > Wetlands > Permafrost | place: Sweden: Stordalen | collected...
CCGAAGAGGTGCAAAAATCCTTTCCTTTCGCGGCTCCGGCTGAGCCGGCCTCGAAATAAACGCTATCTCAAATACAAACTCCGTCACTCAAGAAAGCCTGGTTCCACCACGGACTGCTAGGGCACCTTTGTATCGGCATAGGCAAAGGACAAGGGTCGGCTTGGACGGTCCAGGCAGCCCCACCTTCACAGTCCGCCCGGTTTGGAGGTTCAGATGACGCTCGCAGTTTCAAAACCATTGCTGTTAGGACGTGATATGACGCGGGTAGAGCGGTCGAATCTTGTGCTCTCTTGTGCCCGAGTTTTGTATGTCAACGGCGAATCAACACAGAAGACTCTGGATACTGCCGAACACTTGGGCAACTGTCTGGGATTTCACACCACGATCTTGCCACACTGGGGAGATCTTGAACTTCAGGCCGAAGACACCGACGGCAGATTCATTTCGGCTGTTGAGGCTGATCCTTCCGGCGTCGATATGGAACGAGTGGTTTCGACTTTGCGAACCGTTGAGGAGTTATGTGATGGTCGCGTGGCCCCGGCCAACGCAATAGAAGCAATCAACGAAGTCGCAAAAGAGGCCCCCGTAAGGGCATGGCTATTCGCGCTCGCGGCAGGAGTGGGTGCCGTGGCGCTAGCAGTGCTCTTCGGTGTTCAGCATTTGCACGCGGCGGCGCTCATATTCGTGAGTGCCGCGGCAGGCGCCGTTTTGCGCCGAACGCTAGCCCGCTACAGCTCAAACATCTTCCTTCAACCGTTCGGTGCGGCATTGGTCGCTGGCGTGATTGGAGCTTTGGCGGTTCGTTATAACCTGAGTTCGGCGCTTCGCCTCGTAGCAGTCTGCCCCTGCATGGTACTCGTGCCGGGGCCGCATTTTCTCAACGGCATGTTGGACTTGATCAGGGGCCGCATAAATCTCGGTGCATCCCGCCTGATCTATGCGGTGCTTGTCGTTGTGGCCATCTCAACAGGACTGCTTCTCGGGCTCGCACTCCTTGGCGTCTCCTTACCCGTGGACCCACCCGCCAGGGCGTTGACCTTGTGGCGTGACGTGATCGCCGCCGGCCTCGCGGTCGCCTGCTACAGCGTTTTCTTCTCAACGCCTCTGCGTATGCTGGCTTGGCCGGTGGCGGTTGGCACGGTCGCTCACGCTCTAAAATGGGTGGCGTTGACATTACTTGGAGCTGGCGCCGCGACGGGCGCATTTGTTGCATGTTTCATCGTTGGGGTGATCCTCGCGCCAGTGTCGCGCCGTTGGCACTTGCCTTTCGCGGCCGTCGGTTTCGCTTCTGTGGTCTCAATGATGCCGGGAGTCTTCATGTTCAGGATGGCCGGCGGCCTCATACAATTTACGAACGGTTTACAGAGAACGTGGGAGCTTGCGGGCGCGACGCTGGCTGACGGCTCCACCGCCATTCTCATTATTTTGGCTATGAGCTTCGGTCTCATCGTCCCGAAATTAGTGATTGATTACGTTAGTGAACAATGGGTGACCAAATCTTGAGCCACGAAGGAAGAGTCATGCCTCCTGTGCAATCAACCGCGATTTATGCCGGAGCTGACGCGTCGCACAACCCAGCGACGCTATCCCGATCGGAACGGTGGCTTCCTACCTTGCTCAGCGTAATTGCGGGCATGGTCGACCTGATCGGATTCCTGAGCCTTGGCATCTTTTCCGCGCACATAACCGGCAACATCGTGATCATCGGCGCTCTCATCGCGCGTCACAACCAAATAAACCCTGCACAGATTCTTGCTATTCCCTTTTTCATTCTCGCAGTCGCCGCAACTTGGTTGGTTGCTAAGGCCTCGGGCAGGCGCGGTAACGGCTTGAAGCGTCTGCTTCTCCTAATTCAGTTTTTGCTGATTGCTTGCCTGTCGATCTTTAGTGTCATCACCAAACCGTCCACCGATCCGCACGGCCCGATGGCTACGGTCGCGGCGATGGTAGCGGTCACCGCAATGGGCTGCCAGTTTGCTCTCTTGCGCTTGACCCTGCCGGTCGCGCCTTCGACCGCTGTCATGACGGGCAACTTGACGAATGCTGTACTGGCATTTGTGGATTCGAGTTCGCGAATCCAGCCATTGATGGAGAGCGACAGCAGGCGATTAAAAGGCGCTCTCCATCTCCTTATAGGCTTCTTCGTGGGCTGCGTTGTGGCCGGGGCTGCGGTTATGTATCTAGGTGATTGGGCTTGGTCGCTTCCGGCCGCTCTCGCCGCCGTGGCCGTCGCTTTGAGCTAAGGGAAGTATTTTGCTCGCTGGCCGAAACGCATGCGAATGCGGAAATTACGCACCCGTTCCTCCCACACCGTTTTTCGATGGGACGTGTCAGTTTGCCAGAATCGGATCTTTTCATGCTATTGGAATTAGCTTTGAGCGAAAAACAGATCCCCAAATCGCTAAAAACACAGAGAAGTCAAAGTAGTTGATGGGCCTGTTGGAGTCGGATAGTGTGCGCTCAAGGCAGGCGCGCTGCACTCAGGAAAAAGAGATCAGCCGCCACTCGGATCACCAAAAGATACCGACCGGACGGGTCCTCCGAGCGTCGTATGACGCCATCTGGGTTTACCTTCTATTTGAGGTCGGACCTGCTACTGTGCGCTAGCGCAAGCAGCGACATGTGATGTAATTTTCAGATGCCCGTTAAGTGCCCAGAATATCCCGTTTTGAGCGGCTTTTGCGGCTGAGAAGAAGGGCTAAGTCGTTTGAATCCGGCAGAGCCAGGTGACGTTCGGAGCGTTATGAGCCCGACGAGCTACCAGGCTGCTCCACCCCGCATGAACACTATAGCGGAGCAGCGCGGCCCCGTCAAATTTTGAATTCGTACTGCAGCTCGGCGTGCTTATCGCACTTGGCGAAACCACGGCAGCTTGAGACCAGTAAGACGATAGAAGCCGTTCCCCGCCTTTTACTTTTGACTGACACTTCCCGAATGACAATTGCGACCACCGCTCAGGACGCATGACGCTTAGCGCATGCGGCATGCATGCTGGACGACCTGCACCGAGCGCGGTCTACTGGTTTCCCCCTAGTGGCTAGTACTCGAGAAGGAAAAAACCGATGCGGCTAGGTACATTTGGGAGCCTCGCTATGTGCCGCGGGGAGCTGCCCAGGCCCTGCGGAACCGCTTATTGAACTGCAAGCATTAGGGTTGCGAAGTAGGCATCGGGGATGGCATGCGGACTGCCTTACTCTCTACCGTGATTACGTTGCGCCAGCCCGGGGAGACCCACATGAAGCACCACACGGTAGATATTTTTAAGCGGCTGCCCAATGGAAAAATGATCTGGGTCCGTGCTGTCGATGGAATGGAAGAAGCCAAGGTGCAGTTGAAGCGCCTGGTGTATATCAATCCCGGGGACTATTTCATTTACGACAATCGCTTCGGCGGCGTTGTACCCTCGATGGACGCCGAGCCGGCGATCTTCGTGCACTGAACCCGCTTCGTCGAAGTTGATTCCTGCGGGAGCGCTGCGGCAGTACCTTCGGCATCGTGCCAACTGGCTGTCCTAGACGGACACTTGCGGGAAGCCAGCGTTACTGAGAACCGCAGCGCCCCAGCCTGGTAGGTAGTTACCCCGAGTTATCGCCCGCAGTTATGTTATTCCCCACAAATCTTGGCGCTGGACCCGCCGGATCATCGTGCAACAAACTCCCCCCGCTGGTCTCCGGTATGTTGCGATTGCGACCCTGTGGCAGCGAGGCCGGAAACTTTTCCTGCAAAAACTTAATCAGGTTTTCCCGTACGTAGCAGCGCAGATCGAACGCCGTAGGCCCGTTCCTCGCGCTCATCAGTGCCCGCAGTTGCATGGATTGATACGTCGCGTCTGTAACCTGCAAGCCCCACGTTTTTCCATCCCACAGGGGAGTCGATTTTAGAATGCGCAAAAGTTCCTGGCGAATCTCTTCCACCGGAGCGGTAAAATCGGTGTAAATCATCACCGTACCAAGCAAGTCTGCGCGTGTTCGCGTCCAATTCTGAAAGGGCTTCTCGATAAAATAGCTGAGCGGCACGATCAGCCTGCGCAAATCCCAGATGCGCACCACCACGTAGCTGGCGTCAATCTCTTCAATCCAGCCCCACTCCCCCTCCACCACTACGGCATCATCGATGCGGATGGGCTGCGAAATCGCCACCTGAATGCCGGCAATGACGTTTGTCAGTGTGCTGCGCGCCGCCATACCGACGATCAATCCTGCTAGTCCTGCGGACGCCAGCAGGCTCGTGCCAATGTGCCGCACCGCGGGAAAGGTCATGAGCATGATTGCAAGCGTAATTACCGTAATGACCACCACCACGGTTCGCTGCAGCACCAGCGTTTGCGTGCGGATCCTCCGCGCCGCCAGATTATCGTCCACATCAATGGTGTAGCGCGAGAAGACCATGTCCCCGAGCAGTTGCACCAGAATAATTACGCCCCAGCCCACGCTGGCGATCACGCACAACCCCAGTACGTGCTGCAGAATGTCCCTCAGGTGCTCAGGCATCGGCGCAAAAGGCAGCGCCAGCACGAGCGCGAGGAGCGGCAAGATGGCGCGCGCCGGCGCTTTTGAGCGCCTCACCACCGAAAGATTCGCCTGGTCGCCCTTGCGGCGCGCTAACCGCTCGACAATCTGAAACAAGATGTAGTGGCCGAGCAACGCGAGAAAAATTGCGCCCGCCAGGACGGCGCCAGAAATCAATAGGCTGCGTGTATCTCCCCAAAAAGCTTGCACGCGTGTTCTCCTGTATCTCGTGACCGGTTTGCTCTGCTCTAGAACATGAAAGAGTCGCGCGTCCGGCCCTGTAATCGGTTAGATTCGCGCAGCGCCCCGAAAGTGGCGTGCGGGGCATCTAAATTTCGGAGTCGCCGATGAGCGAACTTTGCCTTCCAAAATGTCGTGCACGCCGAGCAGCCGGACTCTTGACCGCGTGTTTTTTTCTGTCCGCGGTTCCCGTGGACGCGTATCAGACGTCGCTCGACACGAAGGCCGTGCATGATGCGTTCGTGCTGGGCCAGCGCAATGATCAGAGCACCGGCGATTTTCTGGCGCCGTACATCAAAGAGATGACCGAAGGGCGCAGCGATTTGCACGTGGCGGAGATCGAAATCATGACGCCATACGCGCAGGTCGTCGACGACTCACGAAAAAATACCGCCGGCTATACGGAACAGCAGGCCGCGCAAAAATATCAGCAAGTGGGTAACACTATGCTCGTCAACGTCACGCTGATGCTGCCCTCGGTCTATCCGCAGGCCGCGAACGACAACGGCAAGGCCGTGGCACCCAGCGTTGCCCCTTCGGGAGATGTCGCAAAGCCCGGCGCCGCGAATTCCGTCGCCGAAGCGCAAGCCAAGAGCAACTTGCGCCCGGAAAATTTCTGGCAGAGCTTCCAGTTCAATTTTAAGCAGAACGGAAAGAATATTCCGTCCAAAGCGCTGCACGACAAACCAATCTACTCAACAGCAACCAAAGGCACGCCGGCCGTACTGGACGGTGCTGCGGTATGGCTCGAATTCGACGCCAAGGATGTAGCCTCGCAGGAAACGGTGATCGAAGTAGTGACCCCCGACGGGAAAACCATCTCCGCCACATTCGACCTGAAAAAATTGCGCTGAACGGACAGCCGCCGCTTTGCGAATTCTGAACCCTTTGGCTCGGTGCGCGAAGTTACTGGCCCAGTTCCGCGGGCCAGTTGCCCAAGGATGGTGAAGAAGCTAGGTGCCCAAAAGGTTCGGCTGTGGCCTGGCGTAGCCGTGTTCGTGGGCCCATAGCGTGAGGGGGAGCGCTGCTAGGTCGTCGACCAGCGGAATGGCGTGACCGTTCTTGGTTAGGTCGATGGTGCGCAGGAAGGATTTGCAGGTGTCGCAGGCTTCCACGCGGAGGTGGGGGAATTGTTCGGGGACGTAGACGGGAAGCTTGGGTTCGGATTGTTCACCGCAGCAGGGGCACAGGATGCGGCGAAACTCCCACTCCTGCGAGCAGAAGGAACAGACGAGGAAGCGTTTGCCGCTGTCGCCTTCGCGGCGCAGGACGCCAAGGTACGGTTGGCCGGAACAGAGCGGGCAGACGGCGGCGGTGACGAGCAGGGTGGGCTTGGCGAATTGTTGGCCCAGAAATTCGGCGTAGGGCTGCAGAAAAGCGCGGGAAAAGAATTGCGCGAAGGCTTCGGCATGTTGATCGGCGATGCCGGCGGTAGTCCAGTAAGCGGTGAGTTGTTTGATCCATGATGCGGACGGCTGCTGAGCCATCTGACGCGCGGCGTCGGCGAGGGGAGCGGGGGCGTGACGCTCGGCAGTGTGGAGAAATCCTCGGAAGTGCGGGAGGACTACGGCGATGTCGAATTTTTCGCGGAGTGGCGAATCCGTCTCCGCAGCGGTTTGTACCGAGCGATCGGCGGCGATATGGGAGTACAGACTTTTTTGAAACTGCGCCACGGCGGAGTAGAAATTGAGAATTTCGGCGGCGAACGGTTGGGTTTTGGCGAGAGATTCGGCGCGGTCGAGGCGTTGGTCGTACTCGCCGCCTACGGATAGGAAAAGGTTCATTTCGGCCGGGTAGTCGGGTTATTTCGGCGGAGGCGTAGAGTCGCCCACAACTTCTTTGTACCAGCCGGGGTGGTACCGCTTGGCGAAGTCCACGGAGACGTCACCGCGGATTACGGAGCCGAAGGCTCCGCGTTCTGCGAAGACGCTCATGTAAATGTGAATCATGAAGAGGCCGATGCTTAGCATCGCGGCGCCGGGATGAACGATCACCGCGATGTAGCGGAGCATGCGCAGGTTCCAGGGGATGTATTCGGGGAACCACAGAATTGCGCCGCTGAGGAGCAAAAGCAGACCGCACAAGACGAAACCCCAGAAAAGAAGTTTTTGGCCGGCGTTGTAGCGGCCGGCGGGGGGCATCAGCTCATCTTCGTTCCTGGTGTAGTGGCCGATGTTGCGCCACCAGGCTTTGTCGGTTTCCGTGGTGTGCATCTGCGTGTGCCACATGGCGTAGAGATAAAGGACGGCGATCACGAAAATCAGTCCGGCCCAGGGGTGGAGAGTGCGCGAGACTTGTGGGCCGCCGCAGACGTAGGCTAGCCAGAAGAGCCACGGAGACCAGAAAGCGAGTCCGGTAAGCATTAAGTAGATGAAGGACCCGGCGGCGACCCAGTGAGTGAGGCGCTCATGGAAATGGTAGCGAAGGATGCGGCCGTGGGGAAGCAGCAGGTCTGGCTGACTCATGGGTGCTCCACCTCGTTCTGTCCTTCTTCGCGCTTTACAACTTTCTCCTGGGCGTTGGCGATCTGCTCGCGGATGTCTTGATCTTCGCGGTCTTTGGGCCCGAACCGCAGGTAGTGGATGAAGAGGCCGATTAGGCCGCCGACCATGGCGAGATTGCCTAGCCATTTGATCGGGCCCTTCCATAGCTTGACCGAGAGTGGGATGCGCGGATCTTTCGGCAGGCCACCGTAGAGTTCCGGTTGCGTAGCGTCGTGCAGGATATACATGACACCGGTGCCGCCCACGCCAGCGGGGTCGTAGACGCCGGCATTTGGAAAATTGTAGTGTTCGCGCAATTGCGTGGCGCGTTTTTCGGCCAGTTCCTTCATGTCCTCTTTGGTGCCGAAGTGGAGGCAGCCGGTGGGGCAGGCTTTGATGCACGCGGGCTCAAGGCCTTCGCCGACGCGGTCCGCGCAAAGGGTGCACTTGAAGACGCGCTTGGTTTCAGGATTGAACTTGGGAATGTTGAAGGGGCAGCCCGTGATGCAGTAGCCGCAGCCAATACACTTATCCTGCTGGAAATCGACGATGCCGTTGGTGTACTGGATGATGGCGCCGTCGGCAGGGCAGGCGGCCAGGCAGCCGGGGTCCGCGCAGTGCATGCACTGATTCTTGCGCATCAGCCACATCAGGGAGCCGTCTTCGCGCTCGTGTTCATTGAAGAGGATCAGGTTCCAGTAATTCCAGCGCGTCTCCGGCATGGTCTGGTAGGTGTTGTCGAAGATGGTCTCGCCGAAGGGCAGGTCGTTCCATTCCATGCAGGCGACTTCGCAGGCTTTGCAACCGATGCAGGTGGTGGTGTCGATGAGTTTGCTGACGGTGTAGAGGCGTTGCGTGTCTTCGCCGGGGATAGATCCCGAGTGCGCGGAAATTCTCTGGATGCGCAGCGTTTCCTGGCTCATGGCGTCCTCTAAACCTTTTCGACCTTAACCAGAAAGCCCTTGTACTCCGGCGTGTGCGCGTTCGGGTCGACCGCCGTGTGCGTCAACTGGTTGACGAGCTTGAGTGAGGTCTTTCCTTCGTCTTCCGCGATGCCGCGATAACCCCAGTGGAACGGAATGCCGATCTGGTAGATTTTTTTGCCGTCGATCATCATCGGCTTAATACGCTTGGTGACCATGGCTTTGGCGATGTAGTCGCCGCGCGCGCTCGACACCTTCACTTTTTCGCCGCCACGGATGCCCATTTCGTCGGCCATTTCCGCCGCCATTTCGATGAAGGGTTCGGGGACCAGCTGCACGTTCATGGGATTATTTTTGGTCCAGTAATGGTAGTGCTCGGTGAGGCGGAAGGTGGTGCAGACCACATTGAAGCCTTCTTGGGGCGTGCCAAACTTGTCGTCCGCGTCCTTGAATTTTGTGACCACGGGATTCGTCGACTGCCCGGGATGCAAAATATTTTCGACCGGGCTCTCGATTGGTTCATAAAATTCCGGGAACGGGCCGTCGGCAAACGCCGCTAGCGGCGCGAAGATCCGGCCGACCCCTTCGGCGTTCATGATGAACGGACCCATGTGCTCCTTGGGGGCGGAGTCGACTTTGAAGTCCGGAACGTCGTCGCCAACCCACTTTTTCGTGGTTTCGTTCCACCAGACTTGGCGGCGCGAGGGATCCCATGGTTTGCCCTCGACGTCGCAGGAAGCGCGATTGTAGAGAACGCGGCGATTGGCGGGCCAAGACCAGCCCCAGCCTGGGTGCACGCCCATTCCGGATGGATCGGAGGGATCGCGGCGCGCGGTTTGATTTCCTGCTTCAGTAAAAGCGCCCGAATAGATCCAATTCCCGCAGGCCGTGGAACCATCGTCTTTCAGCCAGGCAAAGCCCGGCAGTTGTTGCCCGGCTTTGATCTGCTGCTTCGTCACGGGATCTTCAAGATCACCCAGTGCTTTGCCATTCAGTTCCTTCAACACTTCCGCCAACGGCGGATTTAGGTGATCGCTGTAATTCCACGTGAGATTGAGAATCGGGTCGGGAAATTTCCCACTGTCTTTCTTATAGAGATCGCGAACTTTCAGGAAAATTTGCGCGACGATTCCTTGGTCCAGACGGCAGTCGCCGGGCAGCGGCACGGCGGCGTTCTTCCAGAGTAGCCAGCGCGCGGAATTGGTGAACGAGCCGTCTTTCTCGGCGAAGCCTGCGCAGGGTAACCGGTATACCGTGGTCTGAATTTCCTTCATGTCGCCTTGAGCAATTACGCGCGGCGATTTCCAGAACTCGCTGGTCTCGTCGGGATAAATTTCGCCAACGACGAGCCACTCTGCTTTCTTAAGCGCGTCGATATTCTTATTCGAGTCCGGACCGATGGCGACGCCGTTCATGCCAAAGGCGAACATGCCCTTAACGCTGCCGTCGTACATGTCGTTCCACAGGTGCGTCCAGGAATAGTCGCGGTCGACTTTGGGGAGATAGTCGAAAGCCCAGCCGTTTTGCTTGGTGGCGGCGTCGCCGTAGAGCGACTTCAGAAAGCTCACGGTGAATTTCGAGGTGTTGCTGTAGTAATTCCAGGAATCCCACGGCGCGGGCTTGGAACTTGTGGGCGTGGTGCGCTTCATCCAGGCATCGAAATTGGCATCGGCTGGGGTGGGAACTTTTAGATAGCCGGGCAAGGAGTCGTAGAGGCCGGCCATGTCCGTCGCGCCTTGGATGTTGGAGTGGCCGCGTAACGCGTTGACACCACCACCGGCGCGGCCGACGTTGCCGAGCAGCAACTGCAGCATGGCGGCTGTGCGAATGATTTGCGTGCCGAAGCTGTGATGCGTCCAGCCGACGGCGTAGATGATGGTGGCGACTTTTTTCATGTCGCCGCCTATGCGCACGGAGGTGAAGGTGTCGGCGGCCTTTACGAATTGATCTTTGGGGATGCCGGTGATGCGCTCGACCATTTCCGGGGTGTAGCGCGAGTAGTGTTTCTTCAGAAGTTGGAAGACGCAATTTGGGTTCTGTAGCGTTAAGTCGTAATCGACATTTGCCGGCATAGGCGCCAGGGGTGGCGGCACTTGGTTTTGTCCCGTGGTCATGCCCGGGGTTTGCACCGGTTTTCCACCGGATCCCGAGTAATTCCACGTGTTTTGGTCATAAGTTTGCTTCGCGGGGTCAAATCCGGAGAACACGCCATCGGTGTCGGCGGGAAGCTTGAAATCGCTCCTTACCAGAAAAGCGGCGTTGGTAAAGTTCACCAGATACTCGTGGGCGATGCGATTGTTCTGGATGGCGTAGTTGATGACGCCGCCGAGGAAGGCGATGTCCGAGCCGGCGCGGATTTGGCAGAAGAGGTCCGCCACCGCGGAAGTGCGCGTGAAGCGGGGATCGACGGAGATGATTTTCGCGTTGCGTGTGCGCTTGGCTTCAATGGCCCACTTGAAGCCGCAAGGGTGATTCTCGGCCGGGTTCCCGCCCATGATCAGCATCATGTCGGTGTTCTTGATATCCACCCAACCGTTCGTCATTGCGCCCCGCCCAAACGTTGGTCCCAAACTTGAGACCGTAGGGCCGTGTCAAACTCTGGCCTGGTTTTCTAAATGCACGACCCCCAGGGCGCGCATGGCTTTGACGACGATGAAGTTGAATTCGTTTGTATCGGTGCAGCCCCCGATCCAGGAGATGGCTTCGGTACGGTTCACAGTGTGCCCTGCGGCGTCTTTTTCAATAAAGCTGTCGTCGCGCGTTTTTTTAACACGCGCGGCGATTTCATTCAGTGCCTCGTCCCAAGATATATCTTCCCATTGTGTGCCGCCTGGCCGGCGCACCTGCGGCTTCAGCAGACGGCGATCGTTCATGATGTCTTGCTGGAGGGATGAGCCTTTGGGGCAGAGCGTGCCGCGATTGGTGGGGTGGTCGGGGTCCCCCTCGACATGGATGACTTGCGCGGTTACGTTTTTAGCGCTGTCACCGATGGTATAGATGATGGTGCCGCAGCCTACCGCGCAATACGGACACGTGGAACGCGTCTCGGAGGCCCGGGCAATTTTCAACTGGCTCATTTCCGCGTAAGCGGGTGCAACGTCGAATCCAAAAACGGCGGCTGCTGCGCCGCCCACCGCTGCAACTTTCAGGAAGTCTCTACGATTGGTCTCCATCACTGGGGCCTCCTGGTTCTTGTGCATGGTGGGTCGTGCTCGTCCCACATCTCGCCTTGGATGATTGAAAATGGATGGAGGATAGAAAGTATTTTCTGGGATTTCGGGTGCGATTCGGTCTGGATCCGCCGTGCATGAGCGTCACCTTTGGAAGCCGGCCGCAAGACCGACAGAGTATGTTTTGGGATGATTGGAGTGTCAATACTTTTCTAATATTTTTCGAAAAGTTCCCTGAGAATGACGATTTAGCGGGAGCCTTTGATGTAGCTGCTGGCAGGGCTTGACGGGTCGGCCTGGGAATGTGACTGGAGCAGGACGGTGCTAGAGCAGATGCCTACTATCGTTGTGCATCAACGTGCGCCTCGCCAGCCGTTCCGAATAGCGTCATTGAGGAGCAGTGCTCGGAATCGCTGCCTGCTGGTCGGAGGGAATGCCGGTGCCCACGGGATAGACGATGATCTCGACCTCTCCCCATCCAGAGTCGGTGTTTGCTCCGGGCTTCTTCCCCATTCCCAGAGTTTTTAGCTGAGTATCGTCAAAGCCGAAATTGCCGACGAGATAAGCGCGTATGACCGCGGCGCGAGCCTGCGTCAGTATCAGGTCTTTCTGGGTGTCTCCGGTCATGGCTGCGTAGACGACCACGACGGCGACGCCGAATTCGTTGGAGGCCAGAAACTTTCCGGCGGCGCCCAAGGAACCCTCGTTCTTGAGCTTGGCCGTGTCGATCTTGTCGAACAGGTTTTTTGGCTCGAAGGTGAAGGTTTTCAACGGCGCACCTTCCGGCAGGCGCACGATTACGTTTTTCGCCAGCTCGGCGGAATCTTCATAGCCCCGTTTCTTGAAATAGCCGCGCAGCAGAAAGTTTTGCTTGAGCGCTTCCATGTTTTCCTGGAAGTCAGCGATACCCGCTTGCGCGTGGACCACCGTGTCACGCATGCCCACGGTGGTCTGGTCCAGCTCCGTATACATTTTTTTATCGTTCACCAGCGCGCCAATCGTTCCCTGGCCTTGGTCGATCTTGGAGCTAATGGAACGCATATTCGCGGTTGCCACCGTGACGTTGGCCATCGCCGCCTGACTGCTGTCCAAAATCCCGTCCGTCTTCTTGAGCAAATCCGCGAATACCAGCGGAGGTTCGGTGGCGATGGTGTCGCCATCGCGGACATTCGAGCCTTGCGCGGAGCCAAACGAGATCGCGACGTATTCGTTGCCCAGCAGGCCCTCCGTCAGGATGCTGGCCACGGAATCCTGCTTTACGATTTCGTGGGTGGTGCGCTGCAGATCCATCAGCACGGTGATTTTTCCGCTGGGTGTTTTGGGCAAATCGATACGACGTACGCTGCCGCTTTGTACTCCGCCCACGCGCACCTCCGCGCCCGCATCCAGTCCCACGACGGTGGCGAACTGCGCGTTCAATCGATAGGTCGACGAAAACATGTACTGCCGGTCACCGATGATGAAGATTCCCGCCGCGAGAATCGCCAGCGTGACAATGATGAATGCTCCCAGCCTGGCCGCTCTTGACATTGCTGTCCCCTATGAATCCCGCTTGAAGAATTCGGTGACGAATTCGTCGTCGCTTTTCTCCAGCTCCTCGAAAGTGCCTTCGATCACGGCGTTCCCCTGATGCAGCAGAACAATCCGGTCGGCGATAATCTTTGCGCTGTGCAGATCGTGTGTCACCACGATGGAAGCCACCTCGCGTTTTTCTTGCAGCTTCAGAATCAACTCATCGATCTCCCGGGAGGTGATGGGATCGAGCCCCGCGGTGGGTTCATCGAGCAACAGGATTCCGGGCTCCAGGGCCAGTGCTCGCGCCAGTCCCACGCGCTTTTGCATGCCGCCGGAAAGATCGCAGGGCATCTTTTGGAGTTCGCCCTCCATGCCCACATCAGCCAGTAATTCCTCGATGCGGCCGCGGCGCTCCGATGGCGTCATTTTAGTGTGACGGCGCAAGGGAAACGCAACGTTTTCCTCGACGGTAAGGGAGTCGTAGAGAGCCGCGTGCTGGAATAAAAAGCCCATGGTTTTTCGGATCTCGTTCACGGCTTCGAAACTGGCAGTGGTAATTTCCTGCCCGTGAACGCAAATCGATCCCTTGTCGGGCTTTTGCAGCCCCACGATCAGCTTCAGCAGGACGCTCTTTCCTGTGCCGCTGCGACCCAGCACCACCACCGTCTGCCCGCTGCCAACGGTCAGATCGATCCCGTCCAACACCTTTTGCTCGCCGAAGGATTTGTGCAATCCCAGCAGCACCACGGCGGCACTGGCGTCGCTCCGCGCGGTGCTTTCTGTCGCGTGTATTTCGCCGCGCTCTGTCGCCGGCATCGCAACTGCTTGTTCGGTGGGCATCATGGGAAAAACACCAGGATAAACTTCATCAAAACCACGTCAGCGAGCATCACAAACAGGGAAGATAAGACGACGGAACTGGTCGCCGAACGACCAACCCCTTCGGTCCCGCCCTGGCTGCGCATTCCCTGGAAACACGAGATCACTCCAATGATCAGGCCGAACACCGCGGTTCGCAGTGTGGGCGCCAGAAAATCGCTGAAGCTGGCGCCCGCAAAACCCGCATGCAAGAATTTGTGAAAGGAAATCGGCTCGGCCAAAGAATCCGCAAACCAACCGGTCATCACACCGCAGAAATCGGCCGCCAGGGTCAACAGCGGCAGCATCAGAACGCAAGCCAGAATGCGCGTGAACGCCAGCAGCTTATAAGCATTGACACCCGAGGCCTCGATAGCGTCGATCTGCTCGGTGACCTTCATCGACCCTAATTCCGCCCCGATCCCTGCGCCTACCCGGCCACTGACGACCAAGCCAGTTACGACGGGACCTGTTTCGTGAATGATGGAGAATACGATGGCCGCCGGAAGCATGGATTCGGCGCCGAATCGGATCAGGCTGTGCCGGCTTTCCAGCGCGAGGACCGCACCGATTGCGGCGCCCGCCAGGGCCACCATGGGCAACGATTTGGAACCGACCTCGTCGAGTTGTCGAATGAGTTCGCGACCCTCAAAAGGACGTCTCACCGTCGCCCGCATCACGTGCCAGATAAAGATGCCGATATTTCCAAACCACTCAAAGAATTCGTTGATCGATTTCCAAAGGGAGGCGAGAGCGGAGCGCACCACGACGGGAGCTTGCGGGGCATTCTTATCGATCCAGTTGCCCGAAACGTTTGTGTCGTAGCTCATAAGAATGGCTCAGGAGTGCAAATTGGGTACCGGGTTCGTTCTTGAAGATACGTAACGACCCCGGGTCGAACTTCCATCTGGCGATTGAGGGGGGGCAGTAGCAACAGGCCAGAGAGGTGCCCGAGTCCTGCAATCAGAGATAGCACCTCCAGACCCCTGCGGTCTGTGCTAAACAGAACACCAGTCCTTATTGGTTGGTAGGTCTTCCCACCTGCGGAAAAGCATCTACGACGGCGAAGAATGGTCAAAAGACAGGGCCGGGACTGAACAGTCTCCGTCAGAGCTATCGTTGACAGCGGGCGACCCTGGCTTTTAGTCGGGTCGTGAACGGAGAACCGCAGAATGGGGCCCTAAGCGCGGTTCCTACAAAGTGATATAAACTGAACTTTGGCTGGGTATACGCAAAATTAAACAAGCGTGGAGCGGCGATGGATTTCACATACAGCGACGAACAAAAGGCGCTGCGGAAGACGGTACGGGAGTTTGCCGAGGGAGAGATCCGGCCGCATGTGATGGAGTGGGACGAGGTTTCACATTTTCCAGTCGAAATCTTACCGAAGATGGCGGAGATGGGGTTGTTGGGGGTGATTTTCCCCGACGAGTATGGCGGGGCTGGACTTGGGTACATCGAATACGCGCTGGTGATTGAGGAGTTGTCGCGCGTGGATGGGTCCGTGGGGATTATTGTGGCTGCGCACAACTCTTTGTGCGGCAACCATATTTTCAAGTTTGGGACGGAAGCGCAGAAAAAAAAATACTTAACTGGATTGGCTTCTGGAAAAAAGATTGGGGCTTGGTCCTTGACGGAGCCGGAGGCGGGCTCGGACGCTGGCGGAACGAAGACTACCGCGGTGCGAGATGGGAATTTTTGGGTTTTGAATGGGGCTAAGACGTTTACGACCAACGGGCATTACGCGGATTATTGCGTGGCCATGGCCGTCACGGATAAGTCGAAAGGGTCGCATGGGATTAGCGCGTTTATTTTGGAAAAGGGCATGGCGGGTTTCAAGGCGGGAAAAAAAGAGAACAAGTTGGGGCTGCGGGCTAGCGATACTTCCGAAGTGATTTTTACGGATTGCCGGGTGCCTGCGGAGAATCTGTTGGGGCCGGAGGGCGAGGGCTTTACCGGGAGTCTGAAAATTTTGGATGGCGGGCGAATTTCGATTGCGGCGCTGGCGTTGGGTATGGCGCAGGGCGCTCTGGATGCGGCGATCGCGTACGCCAAGCAGCGGAAGCAATTTGGCCAGGCGATTAGCGAGTTTCAGGCCATCCAGTTTAAGTTGGCGGACATGGCTACGGAAGTGGAGGCGGCGCGCTTGTTGGTTTTTCAGGCGGCCTGGCTGGCGGATCGCGGCGATGTGCGGTTTACGCGAGAGTCCAGCATGGCAAAATTGTTTGCCAGCGAGGTCGCGGTGCGCGTCGCGAATGAGTGCGTGCAGATCCACGGCGGCTATGGATTTATTAAGGATTATCCGGCGGAGAAATTTTATCGGGATGTTAAGCTGTGCACCATTGGGGAAGGAACCAGCGAAATACAGAAACTGGTGATTGCGCGGCAATTGCTGGGGAAGAAGTAAAGTTCGCTACGGCGTTCGCGGTAGAATCCCAACGACACAGCAGGTGGTTCAATCGAACGCCTGAGCAAGCTGGGGCGCTGTCCCGCAATTCGGGACGCCCCTTCCAAGGCGTCTCAGCATTGGGATGGAAGAATGGCGCTATCTGTTGAAGAATGGGCTCGCCAGGTGCGCGCGGGAGAGGTGCGAGCCCTTTCGCGGGCGATTACGGCCGTAGAGAATCATGAGCCGGCGGCCGAGGAGTTGCTGCGGGAGCTCTTTCCGTCCACCGGGAAGGCTTATTTGTCCGGCGTGACTGGAGCGCCGGGGACCGGAAAGAGCACGTTGGTGGATCGGCTGGCGGCGTTTTATCGCAAGCGAGATGAGCGCGTCGGCGTGATTGCGGTGGACCCGACAAGTCCTTACACCGGCGGCGCGATTTTGGGAGACCGCATCCGGATGCAGGGGCATGCTGGGGATGCTGGGATGTTCATCCGCTCGATGGCTACGCGCGGATTCTTGGGCGGCTTGGCGCGGGCCACGGCGGAAGTGGCGTTGCTGCTGGATGCGGCCGGGAAGCAGCAATTGTTGATCGAGACCGTGGGCGTGGGACAGGACGAAATTGATATTGTGCGGCTGGCGGATTGCGTGTTGGTGGTGATGGTGCCGGGCTTGGGCGACGATATACAGAATATGAAGGCTGGGTTGATGGAGATTGCCGATATTTTTGTTTTGAATAAGGCGGATCGCGAGGGGGCGGACCGCTTGCAGCAGCAGTTGGACGCCATGCTTTCTTTGGTGATGCCGCGCGACGGCTGGCATCCGCCGGTGGTGCGGACCGTGGCTACCGAGAATAAGGGCGTTGCGGAGTTGGCGGGGACCATTGATAAATTTCGCGAACATTTTGTCGCGCGCGGGGAACGCGAGTTGAAGCATGTGGAGTATTGGAAGAAGCGCTTGGTGGAAATGCTGCAATCGCGGGTGATCGAGAGATTTTTGGGTGGGGCCGCGGGCGATGCGCTGCTGGCGAAATTGGCTGGGGAAGTGGCGGGGCGGCGGATGGATCCCTTTACGGCGGTGAACGAGATGGTGGCGAAGAGCGAACTAAGAAATTAGCTGATAGAGTACAGTTCGCGATGGAAGTAAAGGGGCAAGTGAAGGGAATTGCGGGCGGAATGCGCGGAATTAGTCGAACGCGCGGACTTGCGGCAGCGAAGATTTCCGGAGAGACGTGAATGGCAGCGGAGAAAGCGAAGCAAGCAAAAGGCAAGAAGGAAGAAGGGAAGCCCACCATTGGGATTATCGGTGGGAGCGGCCTGTATGCGATGAGCGGGCTTACCGATACGAAAGAAGTTCGTGTGAAGACGCCTTTTGGCGACCCTTCCGAAATTTTTGCGGTCGGGACCCTGGAAGGGAAGCGCGTGGCGTTTTTGGCGCGGCATGGCCGGGGGCATCGCATTTTGCCGGGGGAAATAAATTATCGCGCGAATATTTATGCCATGAAGCTGCTCGGCGTGGAGCGGATTATTTCCGTGAGCGCGGTGGGCTCGCTGCAGGAGGATTTGCGGCCGGGGGAATTCTTGGTGGCGGATCAGTTTGTGGATCGCACGCGGCACCGCGTGTCGACTTTTTTTGGCGAGGGATTGGTTGCGCACGTGTCGCTCGCGCACCCCACGTGCGGGGAACTTTCCGGCGTATTGGCCGACGCTAGCGTGCACTGCGGAGTGCCGGTGCACCGTAAGGGGACGTATATCTGCATGGAGGGGCCGCAATTTTCGACCTTGGCGGAGGCCACTATGCACCGGCAGCTCCATTTTGAAGTGATTGGGATGACCAATGTGACCGAGGCGAAATTGGCGCGCGAGGCCGAGCTTTGTTACGGAACCATCGCGATGATTACGGATTACGATTGCTGGCATCCGGAGCATGAGTCGGTGACCGGAGCGCAGATTCTGGCCACGCTGCAGCAGAACGCCGGGAATGCGCAGAATGTTTTGCGCGAAGCGGTGCGGGCGCTGCGTGCGGAGCGAAGTTGTAAGTGTGGGTCGGCGCTCCAACATGCGTTGATTACGGATATGAAGATCGTGCCGAAGGCTACCAAGAAAAAGCTGGCGGCCATCATCGAGAAATACGACCGCAACTAAACGAACGACGCATAGAACATTTCAGGAGATTACCTTGTCCTTACTCGTGGTGGGTTCGGTGGCATTCGATGCGCTGGAAAGTCCTTACGGAAAGGTGGACCGCGCGGTGGGCGGAGCGGCTACCTATTTTGCCGTGGCGGCCAGTTTCTTTACCCCGGTGAATCTGGTGGGGATTGTGGGCGACGATTTTACGTCGAAGGATGCGGCCATTTTTAAGGGGCGGGCGATTGATATTGAAGGGCTGGAGCATGCCGAAGGCAAAACATTTTTCTGGGCGGGAAAGTATTCGGAGAATTTGAACGAGCGTGTGACGCTGGCCACGGAGTTGAATGTTTTTGCGGGATTCAAGCCCAAGCTGCCGGAAAAGTATAAAAAGTCACAATTCGTTTTTCTGGCGAATATCGCGCCGGAGTTGCAGCGCGATGTCCTGCATCAGGTCAAGGTGCGTCCCAAGGTTGCGGCGCTGGACACCATGAATTACTGGATTTCCGGCAGCAACGCTGAATTGCGGGAGACTCTGAAGCACGTCGATATTTTGATGATCAACGATTCGGAGACGCGCGAGCTGTCCAACGAACATAATTTGCTGCGTGCGGCGAAACACATTTTCAAGATGGGCCCTTCGACGCTGATCGTGAAGCGCGGCGAATATGGCGCGATGATGGTGGACAAGCGCGGCGTCTTTTGCGTGCCGGCCTTTCCGCTGGAGGAGCCGCACGATCCGACCGGCGCGGGAGACAGTTTTGCCGGAGGGTTTATGGGGTATTTGGCCAGCGCCGGCAAGAAAAATGACTTGGCGCTGCGGCGTGCGATGGTTTATGGGTCCGTGCTGGGAAGCTTTACGGTGGAGAAATTCGGCCTGGACCGTTTGCGCACGCTGAAACGCAGCGAGATACACGCCAGGGCACGGCACTTCGCGAAACTCACGCAATTCAAACTGTAGTGTCCTAGAATTTTGCGAGGCGCTCAATCTAAGCGCGGGAGGATATGCTGCCATTGAGCACCATTCTGTTTCGGCTGCTGTGGGGCGGACTGCTGGGCGCGGCCATCGGCGTCGAGCGCAGCTACCGGCGGCGGCCGGCGGGGATGCGCACGGGGTTTTGCGTGTGCATGGCGTCGGCGTTATTTACGATTGTATCGGTGGAAATTGCCAAACGCACCGGCGACACTTCCACCACGCGCATCGCTTCCAACATCGTGCAGGGCATCGGGTTTTTGGGCGCGGGCGTAATTCTACGCGAGCGCGGAAGCGTGGTGGGATTGACCACCGCGTCCACGATATTCGCCATGGCCGCCATGGGCATGGCTGCGGGCGGGGGACTGTACACGGTTTCCGGACTGGCTTGCGCGGCGACGATTGGCGCGCTGGTGCTGTTTTTCCACGTCGAGAATTGGTTGAACCTGAAGCCACGCTACATGCTGTTCAGGATTTCCGGCGATCAGACGGGCGATATGGTGGCGGAGGTCCATCGCATTTTCTGCGAGTTCGACATTGCCCTCGATAATTTTCAGCTCTCCATGGCGGGAGCCTCCGGGGTGGCCGCCGGAAAGAATGTGATCCAGTTTGATGCCGAAGTCAGTCAGCGGCAGCAGGAGAAGCTGTTGAAGGCGCTGATGCGGCCGGGAGTGACGTGCGAGATGTATCCAGTCGAGAGGCAGAACGGATGAAGGCCGAGGCATTGCGTGACGCGGAAACGGCGACCGTTGTGCGCAAGCCTCGGGCGTTGCGCGCGGACAGCACGGCGCTGCCGTTTGGTCCGGCGTCGCCGGCAGCGGCCGCGAAGGTGGAGTCGGGGTTGCGAGAGCTGTGTTCGCTGGGGATGCGCACGCTGGATTATGTAGTGCGCCAGCCGCGTGGATTTGTGGCAGGCTCGACGGACGAAAGACGGGAAGATTTCTTGCAGGGACTGGGTCGTGGCGACGTGGATGCGCTGGTGGGGATTCGCGGCGGGTATGGATCGAATTATCTGCTGGACGCATTGGTCGTTCCGGATAGCGATCGGGCAAAAATCATTTTGGGCTCAAGCGATCTAACTTCATTGCAGATTTTTTTGTGGCAGCGGTACGCCTGGGTGACGTTTTATGGCCCGATGATTGCCGCTGGGTTCGATGGCGGCCCCGGCAACGCAAAGGGATTCGACAAAGAATCACTCTTGGCGGCGCTGTTTCGGAGCAGCGGGGGCTGGTCCATACCGTTGCAGGGCGAAACGATGCTGAACGGGACGGCGGAAGGCAGAATCCTCGGCGGCTGCATGACGCTGGTGGAAACTACGCTGGGGACGCCCTGGGAGTTAGATACTCGTGGAGCGATTTTCCTGCTCGAAGATCGCGGCATGAAGCCGTGGCAGGTGGACCGGGCGCTGATGCACTTGATGCAGGCGGGGAAGCTGCAAGGGGTGAGCGGCATTGTACTCGGAGATTTTCCGGAGTGCGCTGCGCCCGCGGCCGATAGTCCCACGGTGCGCGATGTTTGCGCGCGAATCCTGGCGCCACTGGGCATCCCGATTGTTTTCGGAGCGCCGGTGGGGCATACGGTGCGTGCGATGTTGACGGTTCCGCTGGGCGTGCGCGCGCGGCTGGAAGCGCAAGGGGAGGGTACGTTGGAAATTTTGGAGCCTGCGGTGCGCGCATGACGGAGAAAAAACGGGTGCACGTTATCGGCATCGGCGGCTCGGCGATGGCTCCACTGGCCGGGATGCTGTGGGAAAGCGGATACGCGGTGACGGGCTCGGATTCGGGAGTTTATCCACCGGCTTCCACGTTGCTGCGTGATTTGGGAATCCCATTTTTCGATACGTTTGACGCGGCCCATTTGGCAGAGACGCCGGATTTGGCGGTAGTCGGAAACATTATCGCGCGCGGCAATCCCGAACTTGAAGAAGTGTTGGACCGCAAGATTTCCTATCGCTCGCTGCCGGAAATTCTTGAAGAAGTGTTTCTGCCGGGGCGTCACTCCATCGTGGTGAGCGGGACACATGGAAAAACGACAACCACGGCAATGCTGGCTTGGATTTTCGAAACCGCGGGGCGCCGCCCGAATTTTCTGGTAGGCGGCGTGGCGGAGAACTTTGGCAAGAGTTACGGACTGGGCGGCGGCGAAGATTTTATTCTGGAAGGCGACGAGTATGAGACGGCATTTTGGGACCGCGGTCCGAAATTTTTTCATTATCATCCGGATGATTTGATCATTACTTCGCTGGAATACGATCATGCGGATATTTACGCTGATTTTGCGGCGTACGAATTGGCGTTTCAGCGGCTGGTGAATCTGGTGCCGCGCCGGGGTCGCGTAGTGATTTGGGGTGACACGGAGGAATCCGGTCCGGCGTTGCGGCGAGCGGCGGAGAAAGCGCTGTGCAAAGTAGAGACATTTGGATTTGCGGCAGGGAACGACTGGGTGGCGAACAATGTCGCGCCTGATCGCGACGGGATGAAATTTTCGGTAGCGCACGGTGGCCAGCATTTTGGCGACTTTGTTTTAGCGGCGACGGGCCGACATAACGTGTTGAACGCCATGGCGGCTATCGGGGTGGCGCACGGACGAGGAATCCTTGTCACGGCAATGGCCGCGGCGCTGGCTTCGTTTCGCAGCGTGAAGCGACGCATGGATGTGAAGGGGGAAGTTGGCGGCGTGCTGGTGGTGGATGATTTTGCGCATCATCCGACCGCGGTGCGAGCGACGATTGACGCGGCGCGCGGCCGCTGGCCGGGGCGGCACTTGTGGGCGATTCTGGAGCCGCGCTCGAATTCGATGCGGCGAAAGATTTTTGAAGAGACGCTTCCGGCGGCGCTGGCACTGGCGGATCGCGTGGTGCTGGGCGGCGTCTTTCGCGCGCAACAGCTTGGCGATGAGAATCGCCTGAAGCCGGAAACCGTGGCGGAAAGCGTGCGCGGCCTGGGTAAAGATGCTCGCGTGCTTGACAGCTCCGAGGCAATTGCGGAATTTGTTGCCGGCGAGGCTGCGTCTGGCGATGTTGTGCTGGTAATGTCCAACGGAAGTTTCGACGGTCTGTGCGAAAAACTAGTGAAAAAACTCGAGAGCGGCGTTGTGCTGCCCGCCGAGGCCAGTCGCAGGTGAGCCCACTCGCCCGCCACGAAGTGAACTTTTCTTTTTTCCTGGCCGTCCTGCTAGCCGCTTTTTGCGGCGCGCCCGCAGCCAGAGCGACCATTCGCTACGACATTTCGCTCGCGCATCCGGAGCAACACATTTTTAGCGTAACCATCACGATTCCCGACGTGAGAAACGAAATTACCTTACAGATGCCCGCGTGGAACGCGCTGTACCAGATTCGCGATTTCAGCGGCCATGTTGCGCAAGTCGCGGCGTTTGCGGACGGACGCAGTGTCCCCATCGAAAAACTCGACAAGCAAACCTGGCACGTGACCGGGAGCGGAACGATCACGCTGCGGTACACCACGTATTGGGACGAGGCAGGGCCGTTCGCCGCGCAGCTCAACGGCGAGCACGCATTCATCAATCCAGCGATGATTTTGATGTACGCGACGGAGCGGCGTCAGGAAGACACGCGGCTATGCCTGGCGGAAGTGCCCGGAGACTGGCGCACGACGCTGCGGTTGGGGGATGGCGCCGCGGATACGGCAAGCTCCTGCAGCCAGTCGGAGAGTTACGATGCACTCGCGGATGCACCGATCGAAGCAGGGAAGTTTGAAGACTTTGTGTTGCCGGATATCAAGCCGAGCATTCGGGTGGTCATTCACGGAGACAACTATAAAAAGAAACGAGTGGAAGAAGAGCTTACGCGCATCTGCCGCTACGAACTGAAGTTGATGGAGGGCGCGCCGTTTAAGAGCTACACATTTTTTCTGCATATCGGAAAGGCGGCCGCGGGCGCTGGCGGAGGAATGGAGCATGCAAATGCAACGGCGATCTCCGTGCCATCCGACGAGTATCTTCAGGGTGTGGCGGCGCATGAATTTTTTCATTTGTGGAACGTGAAGCGGATACGGCCGGCTTCGCTGGAACCGGTGGATTACACCAAGGAGCAGTATACGCGGGCGCTGTGGTTCGCCGAGGGCGTCACCAGCACCTATGGCTCTTACACGCTGTTGCGTACCGGGCTTTGGAACAAGCAGCAATTCTATGAAGACCTCGGCGAGCAGATCACGGAACTGGAAGGCCGTCCCGCGGAGGCCTGGCAAAGCGCGGAGCAGTCGAGCCTGGACGCGTGGCTGGAAAAATATGCACTGTATAATCGCGTGGAAGAAAGCGTTTCGTACTACACAAAAGGACAAGTTTTGGGCGTGCTGCTGGACATTTTGATCCGCGATCGAACAAGGAATCGCGCGAGCCTGGACGACGTGCTGCGGGTGATGAACACGGACTTCGCAAAAGCGGGCAAAACGTATCGCGATAGCCAGGATGTGCGAGCGAGCGCGGAGAAGATCGCCGGCGGTTCGTTTGAAGATTTTTTTGCGCATTACGTCGCGGGGACGGATGCGCTTCCGTACCAGCAAATTCTAGGTCTGGCGGGACTCGACTTGCGGAACGTCGAACACAAGCGCGGAGTGCTGGGCTTTTTCGCGGAGCGGGACGCGAGCGGCACCGCCATCGTGCGCAGCGTGGATGAGACCGCTGGGGCGGCGCAAGCCGGTTTGCGTGTCAACGACGTGATCGTTTCCTGGAATGGCGCCGATCTACCGCGGCATCTCGACCGCTGGACCGCCGAGCAGAAACCGGGGAACACGTTACACCTGCGCATCCGGCGCGAAGAAAAAGAGAGCAACATCGACGTGATCCTGGGCGAGATGAAAGATTTACGGTACGAAATTACGGAAACATCGCACGTTACGGAACAAGCCCGAATCCTTCGGGATGGGCTGTTGCATGGAACCACCAGCCAGTCCGCAGGGCAGTAAGACTCCGATGCTGCGCACATTGTTTATCTCGTTTTTCCTCTCCATTTATATTTTGCTGGTTGGGCCGCCGCTCATCATTTACACGCTCATCACGAATAATCCGGATCCCATCTATTGGGCGGGGATTAATGGCGTCATGTTCTTTGTGCGGCTTGCGGGCGTGAAGGTGCGGGTCTCGGGCACGGAGCGGATTCCGCCCGGAACCTGCTTGTTTGTGGCCAATCACACCAGCGCGATGGATGCGCCCGCGGTTGTAGGAGCGATACCGCGGCGCATCGCGATTCTGCTGAAGGAGTCTTTGTTTCGCTGGCCGGTGGTCGGGCGCGCGTTTCGTTCCGCGCGATTTATTCCCGTGGACCGCAAGTCGCGGGAGTCGGCGATTTCCAGCGTGGATAAGGCTACGGTTGCGATGCGCAATGGTCAGTCGTTTCTGATTTATCCCGAAGGCACGCGCAGCCCCGACGGGCGATTGCAGCCATTCAAGAAAGGGGCGGTGATGATGGCGATTAATGCCGGGGTGCACATTGTGCCGGTGGCTTGTTCCGGGGCGCATCGCGTGATGGTCAAAAAATCCTTGGTGATTCATCCGGAGGAGATTCTGGTGGAGTTTCTCGAACCGATCGACGCGTCGAAGTTTTCCTTGGTGCAACGGGAGGCTTTGAATGATCTCGTGCACGACGCCATGGCCGGGGGATTGCCGCCGGGCCAGCGACCGGTTGGATTTGCAGGCGGTGAGGACGCGGCGAGCCCAGCTACCGAAACAAGCGCCTGACTCCCCTCCGATGTCAGGGTGAGCAGGGGAGGTCGACAAAGGGGGCCGGGAATCGCGAAAGGTTGTGATTATAAAGGGAGTTAAAGTCCCTTTGTTTTGGCAACCTTTTGCAAGTGTTCATTCTGGGTGGGTTAGGCGCTCTTTTTGTTGATTAGGTAGTTACTAGGTGTTTTGAAATGCGGCCGGTATGATTCTGTCCTTTTGGCGGTCGGGAGTCCGTCAACGGCAGTTCACCCAAGGGAACTCAGCGCTTTTAGGCGGCCGCCGAACGCAAACACCGCAGACTCGACCGTGCTACAGATTTCGCCGATTACTCGATTATTGGGGATGCTACAGACGAAGTTCTCTACAGAAGTAAGTGTATAGAGATAAACTTCTCTTGTCAAGCGGAATTTTGGCCGCCACAAGAGCGCCTCGAGAACCGCAAAGCGGCCGTGGCAGATGGCGCTACTCTTCTTGTTCGCGTTCGAGTTGATTGACGCGCTTTTGCAGTTCGGGGAGGCGATTCAGGGCGGCGGTTACTTTGAGCCATAGGCGATTGTCTACGGCGGGGGAACCGGAACGGATGGCGCCGGGCTCTACATCTCCCGGCAGGCCGCTCTGCGCCGTGACGATTACGCCGTCGCCCACTTTCAAATGGCCGGAACTGGCGGACTGGCCGGCGAAGATGCAATTGTCGCCGACGATGGTTGAGCCTGCGAGGCCCACCTGTCCGCAGAGCAGCGTATTGGCGCCCACTTTCGAGGCGTGACCTACCAAAACTAAATCGTCGAGTTTTGCACCGCGACCGATACGAGTCTCGCCGATGGTGGCGCGATCGATGCAGGAGTTGGCCTGAATTTCCACGTCGTCTTCGAGAACGGCTGGGCCGGACTGCACGATTTTGTACCAACTGCCGTCTTTTTGTTTGGCGAAGCCGAAGCCATCGGAGCCGATGACCGCGCCATTCTGCAGAATCACGCGATGGCCGATGCGGCAATGTTCACGTACGACGGTATGGGCATGCGCAAAGAAGGCATCGCCGATCTTCGCGCCGTGATAGATGGAGACGAAACTGTGCAGCACCGCTCCGGTGCCAATTTCCACTTGTTCGTCGACGAAACAGTACGGCCCGATATGCGCGCCATCGCCGATTCGCGCGGTGATAGCGATCACCGCAGTGGGGTGAATGCCGGGTTTGTAACTGGGCGGCTGATGAAAGAGCTCAAGCGCCTTGGCGAATACTAGATACGGATTCGCTGTGCGCAGCGCGGCAAGGGGAGGTGCGTCGGCATCACGCGTGAGTGCGACGCGCTCTTCGATAAAGACCGCCGAGGCGCGGGTGCTTTTCAGCAGCGGTGCGTAACGGCGATTGGCTAGAAATGTGAGCTGCCCTGGTTCGGCGTGTTCGATGCCTGCTACGCCGGTAATTTCCGTGTCGGGTGCGCCTTCCAGACGGCAACCCAGCGTTTCAGCGACCTGCGACAATTTCATGTCACCGCTCCCCGCGCGCTTAAGCAGGCGTTCCCATGCACGTCGCGCGGACTATAGAGTAACGCGGTTAGTCGTTGAAGAGGCGGGGTTGAGCGGCGACAGGCAATTGCGGGGGTTTTCGGCGGGCAATGCCTACCACGCCGAGGACGGTGACTTCGCTTAGGGCGGAGCGCGGGATGAAAATGCGGTCGGTCGAAGAGTTTAGATCGGGCGGAGTGATTTGCAGGCCGTTGTCGATCAGGGAAAGCAGATCGTTGGGAACGACGCCTTCCAGAGTTTCGCCGTCCAGATAGCGCAAACGGAGCCACAGGCCGTCCTGCTTGGGACGGCTGAGAAAAGCCTTGCGCTCCGGCTCAAAATCGTCCGAAAAGTCGCGGACAAAATAGACCGAGCGGATGGTAGCAAGCGCCAATTCCTGGTGCTCGCCGTCGGGGGTGAGCACGTCCAGCGGATCGATTTGCCCCAGGCGCGCGGGATTGAGGTAGCCGCGCACGGGCTTTTTGTTGGACAGGACGATGACGACCTTTTTATGCGTGGAAGCTGGAGCGCGCGTTTTCAATTTTCGGCAAGTCCAAGGGCGGTTAAGGACGAAATTTGCGATTTGCTGTTAGTTATGTTATGTTAAGCCCCGATTTCTTGTCAACTCATTGTTTTCATTAGGGTTAGGCCCCTGGAGTGCCGCCCGTTGACCGAAAAGAAGCAGATACTGAAGTCGGCTTCGATTATTACCCTTGTCACGATGGTCAGCCGCACGCTCGGCTACGTGCGGGATGAGCGGATCACCTTTCTTCTAGGCACCTCTCTGGCGGCCAACTCGTTCGTGCTGGCCTATCGTATCCCCAATCTTTTCAGGCGGTTAGTTGGCGAAGGCTCGATGACTTCGTCGTTTATCCCGGTCTTCACCAAGTACATGCGCGAGAAATCTCCCGCGGAAGTTTGGCAATTCGCCAACCGCCTTTTCTGGACCCTGGCGTTTATTGTCGCCATCATCACGGTGATGGGGATGGTCTTCTCCCCGGCGGTGATTCACACCTTTACCTCGTCGGCGGGGAACAGCATTTCGTATCAGCAAGCTATTACGCTGAACCGGATTATCTTCCCGTATCTGTTTTTTGTGTCTCTCGCAGCGCTGGCCATGGGCATCCTGAACTGCTTCAACATTTTCGGCCTGCCGGCTTCGACGTCCGTATTTCTGAATATTTCGATCATTCTATTTTCGATTGGCGCGGTGTGGAAGTACTTCGACGACCCCGCGGTTTCCCTGGCGGTGGGCGTCCTGGTAGGCGGCGCGTTGCAGTTTCTGATCCAGGTGCCCACGCTGGTGCGCAAGGGGATGAATTTTAAGTTTGGCCTGTCGTTCTGGCATCCGGGGATCCAAGACGTGGCCAGGTTGATGCTGCCGCGATTTTTCGGCATCGGCATCGGCCAGATCAATTTTTTCGTGGACACCTATTTTGCGACCGCCGCACGCATGCCGCAAGGCAGCCTCGCGGCCTTATACGTGGCCGATCGCGTGATGGAGTTGCTGCTCGGCGGCTACGCTATCGCGGTGGCCACGGCGATTCTGCCGATGATGTCGCACCAGGCGGCGGCGAAGGATTTTGAAGCGCTCAAAAAGACACTGACGTTTGCCGTGCGCATCGTCGCGTTCATTACCGTGCCCGCGGCGGTGGGGCTGGTGATCTTGCGCGAGCCGATCATCCGCGTACTCTTTCAGCACGGGCAGTTCGTAGCCGAGTCCACGCGACTGACGGCGCGCGCGCTGCTGTATTACGCACTGGGATTGCCGGCACTGGCTTCGGTGAAATTGATCGTTCCGGCGTTCTACTCGGCGAACGACACCAAAACTCCAGTGATTGTGGCCGGCATTTCGCTGGTCATGAACATTGCTCTGAACATCCTATTCCTGGACTTCTTTTTCAAGCGGCTGCAAAACGGCGGACCGGCATTGGCCACCGCTCTTTCCTGCTACTTCGATTTCTTCGCGCTGTTCCTCGTTTTCCGGCTGCGCTACGGAGCGCTGGGCACCATCCAGATATTCCGATCCTTCGGCAAGATTGCGCTGTGCTCGGGGATTATGGGGGTGGCTTGCTGGTTCGGGGCGCGGTACACGGAGTTCACCATTCATTCGCACTTTTCCGTGCAACTGCTGGTCTTCGGAGCCATGATTTCCGGCGCTACGATTCTTTATTTGGCGGCGGCGTGGATTTTCCGTTGCCATGAGATGGAAGAGGTTTACGGCATCGCGTTACGGCAGCGGCCCGCGGCTGGGGAAGGATTTTCGGGATCGTAATGGAAATGTCCGCAGCCATTTCGTCATTTTTGACCCACGTGAAGGTGGAAAAGGGTCTTTCACCAAACACCGTGAGCGCCTATCGCCAGGACTTGGCGAAATTCAATCTCTTTGCACAGAAGCGAAAATTGGCGCTCGCCGGGGTCAGTGCCGACGATCTGGTGGACTTCCTGGCGGGCCTGTACCGCCAGAATCTCGAGAGCAAGAGCGTCGCGCGCATTCTGGTCACCTTGCGCAACTTCTTCCGCTTCTCACAGATGAACGAACTGATCAGCGAAGACCCGTCGATCAATCTGGAATCGCCAAAGATCCGGAGATCGTTGCCGGGGTATCTGCGGCTCGAAGACGTGGAACGACTGCTGCAGCAGCCCGATCAGAAAACACCTTTGGGGCTTCGCGACCGCGCCATGCTGGAAGTGCTGTACTCCACGGGCCTACGCGTTTCCGAGCTGGTCCACCTGCGCGTGAACGACCTGGATACCAAGGTTGGCTGCGTGCGGTGTATCGGCAAAGGCGACAAAGAGCGGCTCGTACCCGTAGGGAAGAAAGCGCTGGCCATGGTGGAAAAGTATCTCGCCGAGTCGCGGCCGGAGCTTTTGGGAAAGGCGCCGGCGGTAGCGACGCTGTTCCTGAATCGTCGTGGCCGGGGGCTCACCCGGGTAGGAGTTTGGAAAATCCTCTCAGGGTATGGACGCAAGACCGGGTTGCGCGTGGCGCTGACGCCGCATATGTTGCGGCACAGTTTCGCGACGCACCTATTGGAACGGGGAGCGGACCTCCGGTCGGTGCAGCTCATGTTGGGCCATTCGGATATTTCCACCACGCAGATTTACACCCACGTGGTGGAGGAGCGGTTGAAGCAGATTTACAAGGCGCATCATCCGCGTGCGTAAAGAGCTCGTGACGCGCCCGGCCCTGAAGTAAGTGGAGCGCGCCGCGTAGCGCGGCGTGAGCAAATTAAAGTCGAGGGAACGTAATGCCAGACTATATGTTTTTGCTGGAAAGCCGCCTGTCACCGGATCAGCGGGCGGCCATGATGCGCGTGCAGGAATTAGCGGCGGCGCTGGGATTTAATTTGTATTTGACGGGCGGCACGGTGCGCGACCTGATCACCGGCGCGACGCTGCGCGACCTTGATTTCACCATCGAGGGGAATCCTACGAAGCTGGCGCGCGAACTGGAAAAGGGCGGCGCGAAGATCCTGCTGGAGGATGAGAAGCTGCGGCACGTGGAGATTTTGTTCGCCGGAGAAGTCGAAGGGAGCATCTCTGCCGCGCGAGACGACCATTACGTGCGGCCCGGAACGCGGCCGGAGGTGCGCTGGTCGACGATTATGGAGGATCTGCGGCGGCGGGACTTTTCCCTGAATGCCATCGCGATCTCGTTGAATCCGGCTTCGCGCGGATTGCTGCTCGATCCCACGAATGGACTTTCGGATATTGAACGCGGGGAAGTGCGCGCGTTGACCATTCACAGTTTTACGAATCAGCCAGTGCGTTTGCTGCGGGTGTTGCGCTTTGCGGCGCGCATGGGCTTCAAAGTGGAAGGCCGCACGCAGGAATGGTTCGATTTGGCCATCGAGCGGGAACTGCATCGCACCATCGAACCGGAGGATGCCGGCGCGGAACTGCGAGAGGCGGCGCGCGAAGAGCGGCCCACGGTGGTGTTGAAAGCGTGGGAAGAACACGACTTGATGGAGGCGGTAAGCCCGTTGTTGGCCAAAAAGCATCCGGATTATGAGGCCATCGGTGGGCTGGTGAAAATCCGCGAGGACCTGATGATGGCGGGATTGCGGCCGCGGCTAGCGACGCCGATGCTCGCGGCTATTTTAGGAAAGATGAAGGATCGCGAGCTGTCCGGCGTGCTTTCCAAGGCCGGGTTCAAGAGCGCGGAAGCCGCCACAGTGCTCGGATTTGAAGAGAAAGCGCTGGCGATACAGAAGGAGCTGGTGGGGCGCAAGCTGGAAGCGCCTATCGATGCGTATAAGTTCATCGAGAAGACGCCCACCGAGCAGGTGGCCTACTTGCTGGCGGAATCGCGTAACTCCGCGGCCGTATCGAAAATCAAGGCTTACCTGAACAAGTGGCGGCCCATGCGCGCGTCGCTTCCGGTGGTGGGGACGGAACTGCAAGCGCTGGGCATGGAGCGGGGAGCAAAGTTCGACGAAATCATCGAGCAGGTATTCGCGGTGCAGTTGACCGGTCGCGGGAAGACTCCGGAAGAGCGCGAGAAGCTTTTGCGCAAGCTTTCGGGAATTCGCGAAATACCCAAGAAAAAAGAAAAGGAAAAAAAGCCGTCCAAGGCTGAGGAAAAAGCCCTGGCCGCCGCCAACGCGGAAGCCAAACAAAAACATTCAGCGGGCATGGCCGCGCGCCGCTCACAGACTGCGGGCAAGAGCGGGACCGGCAAACCGGCCGGCAAGCCAGCGCCAAAAGTGGCGAAGAAGGCCGCACCCGCGAAGAAAGCTGGCGGCAAAAAATAGTAGTTGTAGCGGGCCTCTTCTGGTGCGGGCGTCTTTCTCCGTGCTTCGGGCAAAAAATTCCTGAGGAAAACGCAAGAATGCGAATCGCAATTCTCGCGCAGGAGTTTTAGAATTGGAATCCATGGGGCAACCGCAGTTCGTTCATCTGCACGTTCATACCGATTTCAGTTTGCTGGACGGGGCTTGCGAAACCAGCGAGCTTCTCGACGAAGCGTCGCGCCAGAAAATGCCCGCCGTAGCCATCACGGACCACGGCAACCTGTTTGCCGCCGCGAACTTTTTCCACGAAGCCAGCAAACGCGACGTCAAGGCCATCATCGGCTGCGAAGTGTACGTGGCGAAGGGCAGCCGCCACGATCGCGGCGAAAAGAGCGGGCCGCCCGTAGGCCGGCAAGATGGCGCGGAAGCGGAAACCGGCGGGCGCGGCAACAATCATCTGGTGCTACTCAGCGAAACGCTCGAGGGCTATCACAACCTGATCAAATTAGTTTCCTCCGGGTTTCTCGAAGGCTTTTATTATAAGCCGCGCATCGATTACGACCTGTTGGCCAAACATAGTAAGGGGCTGATTGCGCTTTCCGCTTGCTTGCGCGGCGCGGTGACGGAAGCGGTAGTGGATCAGAAATACGATCAAGCCAAAGAGAACGCCTATCGTTTACGGGACATTTTCGGAAAAAATAATTTCTTTCTCGAGATTCAGGATCAAGGCCTCGAAATCGAGAAGGGCGTGAACCCGGATTTGGTGCGATTGTCGAAGGAGTCCGGAATTCCTTTGGTAGCGACGAACGACTGCCACTATCTGCATCACGACGATGCCCACGCGCAAGAAGTCTTGCTGTGCATTCAGACCGGCAAGACCATGAGCGATGAACGGCGCATGAAGTTCGCGACGGATCAGTTTTATTTTAAGACAGCCGCGGAGATGGCACGCGTGTTTGGCGAGATTCCCGAGGCACTCAGCCGCACCGTGGATATCGCCAGCCGCTGCAACGTGAAGATCTCTCCGATTCCCAACCCATTTCCGACGTTTGCGGTTCCGGACGGGCATACGCCAGGAAGTTATTTCGAAAAGGTTGCGCGCGAAGGCTTCGCCAGCCGTGTGCCGTTTTTGGAGGCGCTGGCCAAGCAGGGTGCGCTGAGCAATCCGCTATCTGAATACGAGCGACGTCTTACGTCCGAAATCCAAATGATCAAGAAGATGCGCTATGAGGGCTACTTCCTGATCGTGTGGGATTTCATTCACTACGCCAAGGCGCAAGGCGTGCCGGTAGGGCCGGGACGCGGCTCCGCGGCCGGGAGCCTGGTTAGCTACGCGCTACGCATCACCGACGTTGATCCACTGCAATACAATTTGCTGTTTGAACGCTTCTTGAATCCCGAGCGCGTTTCCATGCCGGATATCGATATCGATTTCTGCATGCGCCGGCGCGGCGAATTGATTGAGTATGTGACGCAGAAATACGGGCGCGACAATGTGGCGCAGATCATCACCTTCGGCACCATGGCAGCCAAGGCCGCGGTAAAAGACGTCGGCCGCGCCATGGATATTCCTTATGGCGAAGTGGACCGCCTGGCGAAACTGATTCCCACGACGCTGGGCATCACACTTGAAGATGCGCTGAGAGATGCGCCGCAATTGAAATCGGCGATCGATGCCGACGATCGACTGAAAGACTTGATGGCCGTGGCGTTGCGGCTCGAAGGACTCTCTCGCCACGCCTCGACGCACGCGGCGGGAGTGGTGATCTCGCCGCAGCCGCTTACCGACCTGGTTCCGATTTACAAGACCAGCCGGGATGAAATTACCACGCAGTACGACATGAACGGCCTGGAGCGCATCGGGCTGCTGAAGATGGATTTTCTCGGCTTGACCACGCTGACGGTGCTGCACGATGCCGTGCACATGGTGGAGCAGAGCCGGGGAACACACATAGAAATCGACAAGCTGCCGCTAGACGACGCGGATACCTACAAGCTTTTCTCCAAGGGTGATACCACCGCGATCTTTCAGTTTGAATCGCATGGCATGCGCGACATTTTGCGGCGCTATCAACCGACCAAGATCGAAGATCTTACGGCGTTGAATGCGCTGTACCGTCCCGGGCCGATCCAGGGCGGGATGATCGACGATTTTATCAATCGCAAGCATGGGAAGACCAAGGTCACCTACGAGCTTCCGCAACTGCAGGAAATCCTACAGGAAACCTACGGCGTGATTCTGTATCAGGAGCAGGTGATGCAAATCGCCAACCGCCTGGCGAGTTTTTCGCTGGGCGAAGCCGACATTCTGCGGCGCGCGATGGGGAAGAAGAAGAAGGAAGAAATGGCCGCGCAGCGGGCGAAATTCATGACCGGGTGCCAAGCCAACAAAATTTCCGATAAAAAGGCCGAGCGCATTTTCAATTTGATGGAAGAGTTTGCGGGCTACGGTTTTAACAAATCGCACTCCTGCGCCTATGCGCTGCTGGCCTACGAGACGGCGTACATGAAGACGCACTATCCGGTGGAATTCATGGCCGCGCTGCTGACCTCGGAAGCCGGCAATACCGATAAAACCGTGAAGTACATCAACGAAGCGCGCGGCATGAGCATTCCGATTTTGCCGCCGGACGTGAATGAGAGCGATCTGTATTTCACGCCCGTGGGCGAAGCGATCCGGTTTGGCATGGCGGCGATTAAAAATGTCGGCGAAAACACCGCGAAGGCCATTCGCGAATCGCGGCTCAGCGCCGGTGAATTCCGCACGCTCTATGATTTCTGCGAACGCATCGAGTCGCGTTTTCTGAATAAGCGTGTGTTTGAGAGCCTGATCAAATCGGGCGCGCTCGATTCCCTGGGCGGCCGCGAGAGCATGATGGCCTCCGTGGACGACGCGGTGAACGCTCTCCAGCGCGCCTCGCGCACGCGGGAGTCCGGGCAGCACGGATTGTTTGGCGGCGCCTCGGCGCCGGAAACGATTCCGTTCGAGCTGCGCGATGCGCCGCAGTGGAGTGAAGAGGAGCGGCTGACCAGCGAGTATGCCATGCTGGGTTTTTACGTTTCCGGGCATCCGCTCGAGAAATTTGCTTCGCGGTTGCAGGAATTGAAGGTGGTGCCGTTGAGCGAAATGGAAGGCCAGCGCAACCGCAAAGAGCTTGCGGTAGCGGCGCTGATTGTTGGCACGCGTCCGATGCGCTCCAAGAAGGGTGCGCGTTGGGCGATTTACACGATCCAAGACATGACCGGGGTTCAGGAGTTGCTGGCGTTCCCGGAGAGCTTTGCGCGACTGGAGGCAGTGCTGAAACCTGGGAGCCCTTTACTCCTGAAAGTCAAAATTCAGGTTGAGGAGGCAGGCACGCGGCTTTCGCTGCAAGAAGCGCGGCGGCTGGACCTGATGACGGAGAAGGGGGCCACGCAGGATTTTCGCGTGCGGCTGGATGTCAGCAGCCTTAGCGAGGGCTTGCTTGAGGACCTCGAGCGTCTCTTCGCGGATTCGCAAGGAACGACGCCAGTGATCTTTGAGCTGGTCTCGGATGACGGTTCCGTGGCGACATTGCCGTCGCGGCAATTGGTGCGCATTACTCCCGAACTTGTCGACGGCGTCGCGCGGGTGCGCGGCGATCGAGCCGCGGCGTAACGCCGCTAAAAGTTTTTAGGAAAAGAATGACGGCTAAAGAAAAAAATAAATCGGGACAGGCTGGCGGCGAGCGGCAGCAGGAGATCGACCGCCTCGAAAAAGAGGTGGACGAACTGCGCGGCCTGGCGGGGAACTCGGTGGCCGACGCGGAAGTCGAGCGCATTCGCCAGCAAGTGGCCGAATTGCGGCGTGAATTTTATACCCACTTGGGACCGTGGCAGCGCGCGCAGATTGCCCGGCACCAGCAGCGGCCGTATACGCTGGACTACATCGGCTTGCTGTTTACCGATTTTATGGAATTGCATGGCGACCGGGCTTTTGGCGACGACAAGGCGCTCATCACCGGACTCGCAAAATTCCATGGCCGACCCGTGGCGGTGATCGGCCACCAAAAGGGCCGCGATACCAGACAGCGATTGCAGCGGAATTTCGGCCAGCCCAAGCCGGAAGGCTACCGCAAAGCGCTGCGGGTGATGCAGCTGGCAGCCAAATTTGGACGGCCGATCCTGACGCTCATCGATACTCCTGGCGCGTATCCCGGAATCGACGCGGAAGAGCGGGGGCAGGGCGAAGCCATCGCGCGCAATTTGCGGGAGATGGCGCGGCTGCCCGTGCCGATTATCGCGACGGTTACGGGGGAAGGCGGATCCGGTGGAGCGCTGGCAATCGCCGTCGGCGATCGCGTGAATATCCTGGAAAACAGCTTTTACTCGGTCATTTCGCCGGAAGGTTGCGCGTCGATCATCTGGCGCGACTCGACCAAGGCGGAAGCGGCGGCTGTCGCCATGAAGATCACGGCGAAGGACTTAAAAGAACTGGGAATTGTCGACGAAATTGTTCCCGAGCCCGAGGGCGGCGCGCACACGGACTACGACGCGGCCGCGAGCTACCTGGACGAAATTTTGCACCGGCAGCTGATTGCGCTTTCCAATCAGCCACTCAAAGCGTTGCTCGCCGGGCGCTACGAAAAATTCCGGAAGATGGGACAGTATTTCGATTTAGTCGGCAGATAGCTCGCAATTTCCTGCTGCGCTGGATCGTTTGCAGATTGTCGCTCCTTGCCAACACAAGGTAGCGAACCAAAAAAGTCGCGCTGGGCTGAAGGGCGGCGAGCTTTGCGGCGCTATCGATTGCGCCGCGGCACCCCGTGGCACATTCGCCACGCCGTGGCACAGGGAGCATTGTTGCGGCTTGGGGGGCCGTCTATTCTGGTATAGCACCTGATACGACGAACGTGCACAGCGAGACCGCAGCGCGATTGCGCGGCGGGAACGCAGAGGAAAGCGGTCATCATGTCGGAACCGTTTCGCCCTTACGAAAAGCTCGTGGACATCATTATCTACGGGAAGAAGTTTCAGGTGCCGGAGCGCAATTCGTTGCTGCGCTGCTTTCAGTTCATCAGTCCGGAGACCATTCCGTATGGGCGGTTTTGCTGGAATCAGGAGTGTCAATACTGCCGGGTTACCTGCCAGTTGCCGGACGACGACGAGCCGCGGGAAATGCTGAGCTGCAAGTTCATCGTGATGCCGGGAATGGAAATTTCGGAGCTCAGCCAGGAGTTGCGCTGGTGTTTACGCGCAAAGCTGCCTTCGGATTTGCCGGTTTCTTCCTAGAGGGCTCTTAGATCGGCTGCGGCGCCCTGGCCTCAGGGCGACTGTTCTTCAGGCTTTTTCTCCAATCTATAGGCAACTTTCTCTTCCAAACCGGGTTTCCAAGGATACGTACCAGTATCACCGCGCGGTGGCAACGGCCTGACGCTAGAAACCCAATTTCATCCCCGGCGCATGACGGCCACCGCGCAATTTTTATCATGATTTTCGCCGCATAACTTAGCTATTTACACGGCACCGACAGGCGTTAAGGGAATGTGCCCCGCCTACGGGGCTCGCGATGTCTTCACCTTCCCCTAGGCTTGCCAGTCTGCGCTAACATATGCCGCACCTCCGGCGCCTGATTTGCGCTGCGCGCCAGGGTGCACTACATTCGAGTGTCGGGAGGGCTAACCTACACGTTATGGTTTGCGATGGCTGCGGGCAAATTGCGTCGTCTGAACACCTTGCGGCGAGGTTCCGGCGGCTGGAGTGGGCTACGCGGTACCGGCCGCTGCATATCGGCGCGTTGCTGCTCGGGGCGGTTGCGCCGGCGAATGACGCGGAGTTCATTTATACGGACGCCAGAGAATTTTGCGGAGAAGCGGCCTGGGTGCTGCGTGTGGCGGGCATCGATGCCGCCGGAAAATCGGCCGATACGATTCACCACGAATTGCAGCGAGCGGGGTTTTTCGTGGCGCACGTTATGGATTGCCCACTGGAGAGTGCCGGCGGAAACGGGGCGTTGGGAGGATTACTTGCCAAACGCGTGGCGGTCACGCTGACGCGCATTCGACGATCCATTAAGCCCAAGAGAGTGGCGATGATTGCGCCGGAACTGGATTTTTCGTTGAAAAAATTTACGACCGAAGCGCTCGGTTGTGGCGTAATTTTAGACGGCAGCAGAGCGTTCAAAGTGGACGAAACGGGTGACGGCGCTGAACGTCTGCGCGTGGCGCTGTTACACGCGGCAACGGCAGCCCCGTGAGGCCCGTTGGCGCGAGCGGCGGCGGAGGGTCCCTTGTTCGCTGGCAATTCGTAACTGACAGGTGTGGTAGACTTCGACTATACACGACAGAAGTTGCAGGAGTTCGGACGTGCGAAAACGAGCAAAATTTGGCGTCGGTATTGGCGTGATCCTGGTGTCGCTGGTGTTTCTGGCGTGGCTCGGATACGGCGAGAGCAAGACTTATTACCACACCATTGCAGAGCTGCCGAGTTTGCACGGAGCCGAGGCGGCGCGTCGTATGCGTGTTGGCGGCACCGTGGAACCGGGCACGATTCGCCGGCTTTCCGGACGCGTGGATTTCGCGCTGGAAGGCGAAGGGAAAACCTTGCCGGTTAGCTACACGGGAAGCGATCCCTTGCCGGATACGTTTGTGGACAAATCGCAAGCACTAGTGGAAGGCAGCTTGGCGCCCGACGGGCGGTTCGTCGCGGAACGTGTGCAAGCCAAGTGCGCATCCAAATATGAGGCCGCGCCGGGCGGAACCGCAGCGCCATCAGCGGCGCCCACAGGATCGACCCAACGCAGCAGCATGTAGGCGGCGCGTGGTAAGTGGAGAGAGGCTGGCCGTTTGGACCTTTTCGGATCATTCGCATTAACTCTGGCGTTTATCTGCGCGGTGTACGCGTTCATCGGCGGAGTCTTCGCCATTCGCACGCGGCATCCGCTGCTGGTCAAAAGTACGCGGCAGGCGGGCATCGCGACGTGCATTTTGATTTTCGCCGGGACGTTCAGCCTGGAATACCTTTTTTTTAGCGACGATTTTTCGAGCGCCTATGTGGTGGCGCACAGCAACCGCGATCTATCCGCTTTTTATAAAGTAGCCGCGCTGTGGTCGGGACAGGAAGGCTCGCTGCTGTTCTGGAGCTTCTTGCTGGCGATTTACGTGTTTTCTGTGTTGATGACGTACCGCCACAAGAATGGCGAACTCATGCCATACGTGGGCGTGGTACTGGCGGGAGTGCAGATTTTCTTTTTGACGCTGAATAATTTCGTAGCCAGCCCGTTCAAGTCGCTGGGCGTGGCGGGTGTTGGCGGAGCCATGCACTTCGTGGCGCGGGCGGATGGCAACGGACTGAATCCGCTGCTGCAATATCCCGAGATGGTGATTCACCCGCCGAATCTTTATGCGGGCTACACCGGGTTTACGATTCCGTTTGCGTTTGCACTGGGCGCTTTGCTGGCACGCTATCCCGGCGAAAAGTGGATTCACCTGACGCGCAAGTGGACGATGATTGCGTGGGGCTTCCAGACGGCGGGAGTTTTGCTGGGTGCGCATTGGGCGTACGCGGTGCTGGGTTGGGGCGGCTATTGGGCTTGGGATCCGGTGGAGAATGCTTCGCTGCTGCCGTGGTTGACGGCGACGGCCTTTCTGCACTCGGTGATGATGCAGGAAAAGCGCGGGATGATGAAGGTGTGGAACGTGTGGCTGGTGTTCATCACGTTTCTGTTGTGTATCACCGGGACGTTTTTGACGCGCAGCGGGATTGTGGCATCCGTGCATGCGTTTGCGCAGTCGAGCATCGGGAACTGGTTTCTGGGCTTTATCGGCGTGATTTTGCTGGTGTGCTTCGTCGCATACTTCAAGAATCGCGATTATCTGAAGAGCGAGAATCAGCTGGATTCGATCGTTTCGCGCGAGTCAAGCTTTTTGTTTAACAATTTGATTTTGCTGGTTTCCTGCATCGCGGTGCTCTCGGGCACGTTGTTCCCGGTCTTTTCGGAGTGGTTGTCTTCGTCACGGATTAGCGTGGGAGCGCCATTTTTCAACAAGGTGAATGTGCCCATCGGGTTGCTACTGCTGTTCCTCACCGGGGTGGGTCCGTTGCTGGCGTGGCGCAAGACCTCGGCGGAGAGCCTGCGACGAAATTTCGCGTGGCCGTTAGGGATTGGTTTGATCGGCGGCGTACTCGCTTTTGCGTTTGGATTTCGACAGTTTTACTCGTTGATTTGTTTGACGCTGTGCGTCTTCGTGGCAGCGACGATCAGCATGGAGTTTTATCGCGGGGCAAAGGTGATTCGCGCACGCTCGGGCGCTTCCTTTCTGGCTTCCGGCGTGGACTTGACCATGCGTAATACGCGGCGCTACGGCGGATACATCGTGCATATGGGCATGGTGTTAATTTTCGTGGGCTTGGCTGGTGTGGCTTTCAATAAGGATGTGCAGAAAGACATGCAGCCAGGACAGACCATGCAAATCGGGCAGTACACGCTGCGGCTGCAAAGCGTGGACAGCAAACCGGAGAAGAACTACACCGCGGAACGCATGAATGTGGAAGTGTTGCGCGACAACAAGCAGTTGATGATGCTATACCCGGAGCGCAGAAAATTTAATACCACCGAGCAGTCCGGGACGATGGTGGCGATTTATTCCACGCTCAAAGAAGATCTTTACGTGGTCTACGCGGGAATAAGTCCCGAGACCGAAGTGCCGGTGATTCACGCCTACCTGAATCCCTTGGTGAAATTCATTTGGTTTGGCGGCGCCGTAGTGGTACTGGGAACTTTGGTGGCGCTGCTGCCCAATCGCAAGTCGGTTCTAGTGCTCTCGGCGGTGCATCAGACGGTGCCACACGCGATTCCCGGGCAGCCCTTGGCGCAGCCATTCCGGCCGACGCCGGCAATGCGAGAAGGGCGTGACTAGCGTGAGAGTGCGGAAACGGTTCCCCTGGACGATTCTCTGTGTGGTGTTGACGCTGGGCCTGGTGGCTGCGACGTTGCGTGCGCAGCAGACGGACAAGGCCAAAGAAATTGGCGGCAAGCTATTATGCGGCGTGGGCACGCCGATGTGCGATTGCAAACAGATTTTGACGCAGTGCAATCACGTAGGCTGCCGGAACTCGTCGGGAATGCTGAAGACGCTGGATGAGGGTGTTGCGAACGGGGATTCTGAAACCACCATCGTGCAGCGCTTCGTGGCGGAATTTGGCACCGCGGTGCTTTCCGAGCCGCCCAAGTCGGGTTTGAATTTGGTGGCGTGGTATCTGCCCGGCACAACGCTGTTTGCGGGGGTGCTGCTGGTATTTTTTGTGATTTCGCGGTGGCGCAAGCGCGCGGTAAGCGCCCCAGCCGCCCCTGGAGCGGGGGCGGAAATTTCGCCAGAGATGCTGGCGCGCGCCCGCGCGCGAGCTTCTCGGGAGACGCAGGATTGATTCTAGTCTCCGTTTATTTAGCAGCCATGCAGATCGCGACCTCGACGAACTCTGTGGCGGGCGGCGATTGGGCCGTGCTGGGCGCGTGCTTTGCGCTGGCCGTGGCCACCTTGCTGTTTATTTTTTACATTCAGCCAGACGCATCGGATCTGGCGCCGCACCGCACCAAGCTCGACCAGTTGCTCGAACGGCGAGACACCATTTACGACAATCTGCGCGACTTACGCTTTGAATATCGCGCGGGAAAATATGCGGAGAGTGACTACGAGGCGATGAAGATATCCATTGAGAATGAAGCCGCGCTGATTCTGGCGGAGATCGATCAAGTGACCGAGGCGCAGACACGGCGCCCCCGCGGACCACGGCCAAGCTCGGCGGCGGGGAGTAATTCTTGAGAGTTCTGTCACGGGCACGGTGTCTGCGGATTTTGAGCGTCGTTGGAGCATGGACCGGCCTGCTGATTCTGCCGTTTACCGCGGCTGCAGGAACTTTGACGGGTTTTGCGAAAAATGGCACCAGCGGGAAACCGGCGGCGGGGATCGAAATTATATTGATTCAGTTGCAGGGCGGAATGCAGCCCGTGGCGAATACCAAGTCTGACGCGCAAGGTCATTTTACGTTCGACAATCCCGGAATCGGAACGGCTCCGATGCTGGTGCGCGCGGTCTTCAACGGCATCAATTTTCATCAGCCGGTGCCGCCGGGTAAGACCGATGTGGAAGTGGACGTCTTCGAGCCGTCGCGGGATCCCAAAACCATTAGTATTCCTTCGCGGGTAGTATTTTTTCAGCCGAACGGGGCTACGCTGGTCGTCGGTGAGGAATATTCGGTGCAGAATGATTCTATTCCGCCACACGCGTTTTTCAGCGCGGACGGTAACTTCGAATTTGCGCTGCCGAAGGGCGCGAAGCTGCAGCAAGTAGCGGCGTCCGGCCCGGCAGGGATGCCGGTGGTGCAGACGCCCATCGAGAAGAAGGACAATCATTTTGCGATTGCGTATGCGTTCCGTCCCGGGGCGAGCACGGTGCGCTATTCGTATGAACTTCCGTACCCGAATAATTCGACGGTTGTGAATGTTCCGGTGCCAAATCTAATCGGGCGATTGCTGGTGGTGGCGCCCCCGACGATGCAGATCAGCGGCGGAGAATTGCAGCTCGGCGGTCAGGATCAGGGCATGAATATTTACGGCCGGGAAAATGTTTCGGCCGGCACAATGGTGGCGATTAACGTTTCCGGGACAGCACCGCCGCCGCAGGATGCGAATAATGGGGCGGAGACTCCGAAGGAAGCCGCGGATGCGCGTTCGAGCGACCCGCAGGCCGGGGCGAATATTCAACAAGTGCCCGGGCGGCTGGATGTATTGAAGTGGCCGCTGGTGGGTGGCTTTGCGGTGGTCTTTGTTCTCGGGGCCATTCTGCTCGCACGCAAGCCGGTCGCGGGGACCACGGCAACAGCCGAGTCCGGCGGTGCACTTGGGGCGGCGCGAAGCGTTGCTTCGCCTGCGCCCGGCGCGCAGAGTACGGCTGCCACACTCGCGAGCGTTGACGCGGAAGTAGGAAACAGCCTGGATGGGCTGAAAGAAAAATTGTTTCGCCTGGAGTTGCGGCATCAAGCCGGCACAATTTCCGAGGACGAGTACGCCGCCGAACGCGCGCGCGCGGAAAAAGTGCTGCGCGATCTGGTGCGAGGCTGAAGCTTGGAATTCCGCTGTAATTTGCCCGACCGTGGGGTTGCCTAGTGACTGGTGGCTTGGTGACGGCCACGGATCCTGCCGGGATTCGGTTTGAAAAAATAGAAAAGCGATATGGCGGGCTGTTTGCCTTGCGGCGGGTTTCACTGAACGTCGCCGCCGGGGAATGTGTTGCGTTGGCCGGGCGCAACGGGTCGGGCAAGACCACGTTACTGCGAGTTGCAGCTGGGTTGGTGCGGCCGTCGTCCGGAGAAGTGCAGTTCGTCTTGAACGGACTGCCAAGCCGAGAAGCAAAGCCGCGCATGGGTTTTGTGGCGCACGCCACGATGGTGTATGACGAACTGACCGCCGAAGAAAATTTAGTGTTGTTTGCGCGATTACAAGAGATCGCCGCTCCAGCCGGGTTGGTGGAAAGATTGTTGGGCGACGTGGGGCTGATCGAGCGCCGCGGCTCACTCGTACGCACTTTTTCTCGCGGGATGCGGCAACGCGTGGCGATTGCCCGAGCGCTCCTGCGGCAGCCGGACATTTTGTTGCTTGATGAGCCGGCGACCGGCCTCGATCCCGAAGGTGTCGCATGGCTTGCGGAAACATTGCGCAGGCTGCGTGAGGGCGGCTGCACCTTGCTGATGAGCTTGCACGGCGAATCGGCCATCTCCGCGCTGGCGACACGCGCTGTGCGGCTGGACGCCGGATCGATCGTCGCCGATACACAACAAGGCGCGGACCTGCACTCGATCCTGGAATTTGCCGGTGGCTGAATGAGCTTGCTCTCCAATACCGGCACGCTGCTTGGCAAAGAGTTGCGGACGGAATTTCGTTCGCGCGAATTGCTGATGACCACGGTCATTTTTATTTTGGTGGTGATCATACTGTTCAGTTTTACGTTTGATCCCACATCGTCGGACGCGCGGCGCTTTGGGGCTGGCCTGCTGTGGCTGGCGTTTTTGTTTGCGGCGTCGCTGATGTTGCAACCGTGCTTTTTGCGCGAGCAGACCAACGATACGTTGAGCGCGCTGCGGCTTTCGGTGAGCGATCCTTTCGCGATATTGCTGGCGAAATTGGCGGCGAATACGCTGTTTCTGCTGGTGACGGAATTGCTGATGCTCCCGGTGTTCGCTGTTTTGTACAACGTGCCGGTGTTTGCGGTCTTCGGCCAATTGTTGTTGGTATTTTTTCTGGGCAGTCTCGGGGTCTCCATCGCAGGTACCGCGCTCTCCGCCATTTCCGCGCAAGCGCGTATGCGCGAACTATTGCTGCCGTTGTTGCTGCTGCCGCTACTGACGCCCGTGCTGGTGGCCAGTACGCAGGTGACGGCGGGGCTGCTCGACGTGGAGCCCTTCGTACAATGGAAGGGCGTGGGTTTCCTGGTGGTCTTCGACCTGGTGTTTTTGACGGCGCTATGGCTTTTCGGCGAATATCTTTTGGAGGAATAGCGGCATGAAGAAAAGCTCGCTCGGCGCAGCTGCGGTGGTGCTACTGCTTGCGGCCGCGGCCTATGCGGCATTTTTTATTGCGCCTACGGATTCGCGGCAGGGCGTCATCTACCGCATTATTTTTCTGCATGTTCCCAGCGCGGAGACGGGGCTGGTGTCCTTTTTTATTTGTTTCGTGGCCAACGTTGCGTACGTGCTTAAGCGCCAACCGAAATGGGACTGGATGGGTATCGCGGCCGCGGAAGTGGGATTGGCGTTTACCACGGTTTGCCTAATCACCGGACCTATTTGGGCGAAGCCGGTTTGGGGTATTTACTGGACGTGGGATGCGCGGCTGACGTCCACGGCGGTGTTGTGGCTGTTGTACGTGGCGTACCTTTTACTGCGCACGCTGATTGAAGAACCGGATCGGCGCGCGCTGCTGAGTGCGCTGTTCGGAATTTTTGCGTTCATCGATGTGCCTCTGGTGTTTGGTTCGATTCGCTGGTGGCGCACGCAGCATCCGCAGCCGGTGATTATGGGAGGGCCGGGCTCGGGGCTCGATCCCGTCATGCGGGCGGTGTTGTTTTTTTGTTGGGTGCCCATGCTGGCGTTGATGGTGCTGTTGATGCAGTCGCGCTACCGGCTGGAAGCGATGCGCGGCGATCTGGATATTGTGCGGCGCGAATCGGAGGCGGCGTGAAGAATCTGAACAGTGTGTTTGCGGCATATTTGATTGCCTGGGGCGTGTTTTTTACTTACTACGTTACCGTCGCGCGTCGCGCCGCGGCGTTGAAGGAAGAGCTGGAGCGCCTCAAGAACTCTCTAAATCGAGGCAAATAACGTGGCAGGGAAGAAGCGTGTCGGGATTGTGTTGTTTCAACTGGGCGGTCCTGATTCGCTGGACGCGGTCGAGCCCTTCCTGATGAACCTGTTTCTTGACCCGGACATCATTCCGCTGGGCGCGTTGGGGTTTTTGCGTTGGCCGCTGGCGAAGATTATTTCGTCGCGGCGGTCGATACCGGTGGCGGGGAAGTACGCGATGATTGGTCGGCGGTCTCCGATCAGCCTGTTGACAGAGCGGCAGCGCGTGCGATTGACGGCGGCGGTTTCTCCTTATATCGATCCGGTGGCGGTGGTGGCCATGCGCTACTGGAGGCCTACCACGCAGGACGCTGTCGATGCATTGCGACGGGCTGGGCGGCTGGATGAGCTGGTGTTGCTGCCGCTGTATCCGCACTACTCGTACGCGACCACGCTGAGCAGTAGTAAAGAGTTCCGGCGCGTTTACGGTCCGCCAAAGGCTGATGTGCTGGAGCGCGTTGTGGAGTCTTTCTATGATCACCCGCTGTATATTCAGGCGCTGGTGCAACGGATCGGGTCGATGTTGCGGCAATTTCCAGATAGTTCGCGGATTCATCTGGTTTTCAGCGCGCATGGCTTGCCGATGAGTTTGGTGGAAAAGGGCGATCCGTATCCGCGACAGATTGAAGAGACGGTGCGGCTCGCTTGTGAGCTTGGCGCTCGGCTTTATCCCGGCTGGCCGAAGATACATTTGCTGTGTTACCAGAGCCGCGTGGGACCGGCGAAATGGCTGCAGCCGCCACTGACCGGGACGATTGAGCGACTGGGGCACGAGGGCGTGAGAGAGATGCTGGTGGTGCCCATTTCGTTCGTAACGGAGCATATTGAGACGCTGCACGAAATCAATATCGAGGCGCGCGAGGATGCCAAGAAGTTTGGCATCGAGATGTTTCGCATGATGCCCGCGGTGGGGGACTCGCCCCTGTTCATCGCCGCGTTGAAAGACCTGGTATTGCGCGCTGTGGGTGTGGAATGCGGGAGCCTTGCTCCCGCTTTCGCGATTGCGGATACGCGGACACCGTAAAAGCGGGAGCAGGGCTCCCGCACTCCATGTTCAAACCTTTCGCAGGGTTCAAACGCTAAGACCAGGAGGCGTTTTGCGAGCAGGCTATTTTTTCTTAGGGTATAATTCGCGGCTGGGACCTACGGCATGACCGCTACCTACCATCCAGGTGTGCACAAATTTTCTGTGTTCGTCGTGCTCTGGACGATTTTCCTCTTTGTTGCCGGCGCGCTGGTTACCTCCAATGATGCTGCGTTAGCCGTTCCTGACTGGCCGCTCTCTTTCCATAAATACTTTCCGACCATGACGGGCGGGGTTTTTTACGAGCATGGGCATCGCATGATCGCCGGTGTTCTCGCCGTATTGACGCTCATTCAGGCGATTCTGGTTTGGGTCAAGGAAGAACGTCGCTGGTTGCGCTGGTTTGCGACCATGGCGGTCGGCGGCGTGGTGGTGCAGGCGATTCTTGGCGGCCAGGTGGTGATTCAGTTGCTGCACTATTGGCTGCCGGTGATTCACGCATGCTTTGCGGAGATTGTTTTTGCCGCGGTATTGAGTATTGCGGTTTTCACCAGTCGCTGGTGGGTTTCGGAGCGTCCGCAGATTGAGGATGCTGGTTCGCCTCCCATGCATACCGTGGCAATTGTGAATTCCGCGGTGATCTATTTTCAAGTGATTCTGGGTGCAGGATTCCGTCACCAGGAAATTCCCATTTGGCCGCATATGGCGGGGGCGCTGGTGGTGCTGGGCGTGGTCATTTGGACCGCCATTGTGTTGCGAAAACGTTTTGGTAATTCGCCGGAACTTTCTAAGGCGCGGATTTTGCTGCACGCGATTGTTGGCACGCAGATTCTGCTGGGACTGGCGGCGTACTGGTCGCGACTGACCACGGTGGATGCGCCGCAGCCGATGCCGCTGATGGTGTGGCTTACCGTAATCCACACCGTGTTCGGGGCGATTTTATTTGCGTTTTCGGTGCTGATCGTGTTGCTGTGCTACCGAATTATTCCGCGCAAGGGGCAGCAGCCTGCTACGGCGCATCCTTCGTTGGGTAAAGGCCCGTTGGATAAAGGGCCGGTGGCCGTCGGATGAGCACGGTACGCACAGCTGAGATGACGCTTTCCTCGCGCGCTGGTGCGTACATTACGCTGACCAAGCCGGACGTTTCCTTCCTGGTGCTGATAACCACGGCGGCCGGTTACTACATGGGTGTGCGCGGGCCGGTGAATTGGCTGCACATGATGCACACGGTGTTCGGCACCATGCTGATTGCTGCCGGAACGGCGGCGCTGAATCACTACATCGAGCGCGATTCGGATCGTTACATGCGGCGCACGGCGTCGCGGCCTTTGCCGAGCGGCTTGCTGCAGCCGCGTGAGGCTCTGCTGTTTGGTTTGGCGCTGTGCGTCGCCGGCGCCGTGGATCTTTATTTCAGCGCGGGATTGCTGGCCAGCGGACTTGGCGTGGCGACTTCCGCCAGTTATTTGCTGGCGTACACGCCGCTGAAGCGCAAAACCGTGTGGGCTACTTTTGTCGGTGCGTTTCCCGGGGCGATTCCGCCGATGATTGGCTGGGTTGCGGCTACCGGCTCGCTCGGCCGGGGGGCCTGGCTGCTTTTTGCAATTTTGTTTTTGTGGCAGTTTCCGCATTTTCACGCGATTGCGTGGATGTATCGCGAAGATTATGCGCGCGCGGGGATTTTGATGTTACCGGTTGTAGATCCGCAGGGAACGCGCACGTTTCGGCAGATCGTGCTATTCGCCGTGGCGCTCGTGGGCGTCAGCCTGTTGCCGGCAATGATGGGACTGGCCGGGATACTGTATTTCTTTGGCGCCTTGGTCACCAGCACCGCGCTGGTGCAGGTTTGCCTGTGGGCCGCCAGCAGTCGCTCCAATTCGCGCGCGAAGTGGCTGATGCACGCGACCGTGCTGCACATCCCCGTGCTGCTGGGGTTGATGGTGTTTGATAAAATTCCGCGCTGATTGCCGCCATTTTCATTGGGGAAGGACCATTCCTTGTTTCTATTTTCGCAGGCGGCTCTCAACGCCACTCTGAACGGTCTCAGCGGAATTCTCCTCGTGGGCGGTTATAGCGCCATTCGTGCGCGCAAAATTCAGGTACACAAACGATTCATGGTTTCCGCGTTCCTGGTTTCCTGCGTGTTTTTGGTTTCCTATTTGATTTACCACTATCGTGTGGGGCATGTGGCATTTAACGGCCAGGGCTGGATTCGTCCGGTTTATTTTGTTTTGCTTACGTCGCATACGATTTTGGCGATTGTGATTGTGCCGTTGATTTTGATTACCTTGCGCCGGGCCTGGCTGGAGAAATTTGATAAGCACAAGATTATCGCGCGGTGGACTTTGCCGTTGTGGTTTTATGTTTGTGTGACCGGCGTAATTGTCTACCTGATGGTGTACCAAATCTACGCACCACGTTAGACCCCGGTGACTGAGGCCCAGCGTGCTGCGCCCCTACAAAATTTCGACGAACAAGCGGCGGCGGAGAATTACTTGGGTTGGAGCGCGGCAATGATGGCGTCGGTGAATTCTTTGGTGCCGGTGGTGCCGCCTAGGTCGCGGGTATGGTGTTTGCCATTGCGGTAGACCTTGTCTAGGGCGGCTTCGATGCGGCGGGCGGCGCTGCGCTCGCTTAGGTGGTCCAGCATCAGGATGCTGCTCATCAGCAACGCTGTGGGATTCGCTAAACTCTTTCCCGCTATGTCCGGGGCGGTGCCGTGGACCGCCTCGAACATGGCGCACTCGTCGCCGATGTTGGCGCTGGGAACTACGCCTAGTCCGCCGACCAGGCCCGCACATAAGTCGCTCATGACGTCGCCGTACAGATTCGGCAACAGCAGCATGTCGAATTGCTGGGGATTGAGGACCATCTGCATGCAGGCGTTGTCGACGATCATTTCCTTGTATTCCACTTCCGGATGGTGCTCGGCGACGGCGCGGATGGATTTCAGGAAGAGGCCATCGGAGAGCTTCATGATGTTGGCTTTGTGGATGCCGTGAATTTTTTTGCGTCCGTATTTGCGGGCGTACTCGAAGGCGAACCGGGCGATGCGTGTGGAAGCGCGCTCGGTGATGATCTTTAGGCTTTCCACCACGCCGGGAACTACTTCGTGCTCCAGGCCCGAATACAAATCCTCGGTGTTTTCGCGGATCAGGACGATATCCACGTTATCGAAGCGCGAAGGCACCCCGGGAAGATTTTTTACCGGGCGGACGTTGGCGTAGAGGTCGAGGGTGCGGCGCAGCGCGACGTTGACGCTTGGCGCGCCGCCGGCAACCGCGGTCGCCATCGGGCCTTTCAACGCTACGTGATTGCGGCGCACGGCTTCGACGGCGGCCTGATTAATGACTTGCGCCTGGTCGTTGGAACTGTCGGTGCGGCCGGAAATCTCTTCCCAATCGATGAGGACGCCCGAAGCTTCGAGGATACGCCGAACGGCGGCGGCGACTTCGGGGCCGATTCCTTCGCCTGCGATTAGAGTTACTTTGTGTCTCATGGGGGCATCTCATTGTAGGCGAACCGGTTTAGGTTGTCGAAAGCCCTTCTGGCGGCGGTTGCCGTGGAGGAACGGGTCTGAGAGCATGAAGCGGAGAGTTTTGGTATACTTGGTGGGTAAGTTTGCATCGCGGGATTGCCCCGCGAGCGGAGGCCATTAGAATTATGATCAGCTTAACTCCTGTTGCTGCGAGCAAGGTCAAGGAAATCATGAGCATGCAGACCCCGGTACCTACGGCGTTACGTGTGGCCGTGGTGGGTGGCGGTTGCTCCGGTTTCCAATACCACATGGCGTTTGAGAATGCGACCGGCGAAGCCGACGATGTGGTGGACTTCGATGGGCTCAAGGTCGCCGTAGACCAGATGAGCTCCATGTATCTGGATGGCGTGGAAATCGACTACATTGAGACCGTAGAAGGCGCGGGCTTCAAGTTCAATAACCCGAACGTGAAGAGCACTTGCGGCTGCGGCAGTTCCTTCAGCGTTTAATTTTGTGAGCGCGATTTTGCATCGCGCCAGTGGCATTACTCTCTTGAGGCTCTTGAGCGAACCGTTCAAGGGCCTTTGTTTTGCCCAAGTTGCTTTCTAAAGGCGATGAAGTCTTTTGTTTTGATGCACCTTTGCAAGTGTTGCTGCTAATGGGTTTAGATGTGCGCTGAGATGCGATGCGCAGTTGATTTCTCGTATTTTTTTGTTCGCGGCTGCGGTGCAGGAAAACCCGCTCATGGCGAGGATTGCAATGTCCCCACTCCGTCCGTATGGTGTTGAGCAAGCATGAAAATAGCGCTCGCGCAGTTCAATCCCACCGTCGGCGACTTCACTGGAAACGCGGCATCTATACTGAGCCTCGCAACGCAAGCGAAAGCGCGCGGGGCGGAGCTGGCGGTATTTACGGAGCTTTGCCTGTGTGGGTATCCGCCGCAGGATTTGCTTGAGCGCCCAGCATTCATTCAGCGAAATCACGACGAACTGCAAAAGCTGGCCGCATCCTTGCCGCTGCCGTCCATCGTGGGATATGTCGGCGCAGTGAAGAACGGCCGGGGAAAAGCCGCGGCCAACACGGCAGCGTTCCTACGCGACGGCGTGGTGGCGTTCGAGCAGAATAAGATGTTGCTGCCGACGTACGACGTTTTTGATGAATCGCGGTATTTCCAGCCGGCGGAAAAGCAAAGCACATTTGCGTTTGGCGCGGAGATGCTGGGAATTACGATTTGCGAAGACGCCTGGAATGACGTGGGCTTCTGGCCCAAGCAGCTCTACGAGCGCGATCCGATCAACGAAATTGTCCAGCAGGGAAGCAGTGTATTGATCAATATTTCGGCATCGCCTTACAACCTGGATAAACGGGCGCTGCGTTTTGAGATGCTGCGGTCCATCGCGCTGCGGCATCGCCGGCCGGTGATTTACGTAAACCAGTTCGGGGGAAACGACAGTTTGATTTTTGATGGCGCCAGCCTGGCGCTGACGGCCGACGGAAACGTAGCGGCGCAAGCGCTGGCGTTCGAGCAGGATTTGGTACTGTTCGATACCGCGACGGGGCAGGGCGAAATCCACGCGCAACCCAGCGAAGAGATTGCCTATGCGTACGTGGCGCTGGTGACGGGCGCGCGCGATTACGTGCGGAAATGCGGCTTCCGCAAGGTTTTGATTGGCCTCAGCGGCGGCATAGACTCCGCCGTGGTGGCCGCAATTGCGGTGGACGCGCTCGGCGCTGAGAATGTATTGGGCGTATCCATGCCGGGGCCGTTTTCCTCCGAAGGCAGCAAAACCGATGCACAGGTCCTGGCGAAGCACCTGGGCATTAAATCTTTGACGCTGCCTATTGGCAATGTCTTTGACGCCTATCGCCAGGCGCTAGCGCCGGCGTTCGGCGACCGGGGACCAGACGTGACCGAAGAGAACCTGCAAGCGCGCGTGCGCGGGAATTATTTGATGGCGCTGTCTAATAAATTTGGCTCGATGGTGCTGAGCACGGGAAACAAATCGGAGCTGGCCGTGGGTTACTGTACGTTGTACGGCGATATGGCCGGCGGACTGGCGGTGATTTCCGACGTGCCGAAAGAGATGGTGTACGAACTGGCGCGGTGGATCAATCGCGAGAGGGAAGTCATTCCCCAGGCGACAATAGATAAGCCGCCTTCGGCGGAACTGCGTCCCAATCAGAAGGATGAAGACAGCTTGCCTCCCTACCCGGTGCTCGATTGCGTCCTGAAGGCCTACATTGAGGATTTGCTTTGTCCGGAACAGATCGCGACCAAGTATGGCTTTGACCTGAAACTGGTGCGCGATATTGCCGTGCGGGTGGATCGCAACGAGTACAAGCGCAAACAGGCTGCGCCGGGACTGAAGATTACGTCGCGGGCGTTTGGCTTTGGGCGGCCATTTCCCATCGCACAGCGATTCGTTCCCTAAGAGGCCCTTAAGGCCATCCGAGAAAGAGGTAGCGCGTGAAGACGTTCTTATACACCGCAAAAATGACGTGGACCGTCGTCTTCGCGCTTGGGATTATGGCCTGTGCGGCATCCGCGCAGCAAAGCAGCACCGCAGCTGCGAGTTCTACGCCGACTGCCGTACAAATGGAGAAAGCACTGGAAGCTTACTTGCGGCACCTGTACGCCTTTGGACCGGATGTCGAAGTGCACGTCAGCGAGCCGAAGGAAACGGCTGTAGCGGGACTGTTGGTCTGCGATATCAAGGTCAAGGTGGACGGCAACGAGGAGACCGGCAAATTCTATGTCAGCAAGGACGGGAAATTTTTGTTCCGCGGTGAGCTGTCCGACCTAACCAAGGATCCACTTGCTGATAACCGCGCGACGATGCGAACCAAAGATGCGCCATCGCAGGGCGACAGCAAGGCGCCCGTTACGGTGGTGGAGTATTCGGATTTCGAGTGCCCAGTGTGCCGCAGTCTGCACGACGTGATCCGCGGGATGCTGCCGAACTACCCGCAAGTGCGCTTGGTGTTCATGGACTATCCCTTGGAGCAGATTCATCCCTGGGCGCGAACTGCGGCCCTCGCCGGGCGCTGTGCATTTGCCCAGAGCCCCCCGGCGTTCTGGAAAATGTACGACCTCATTTACGACAATCAGGAGCTTATTGCCGCCGGGAATGCCTACGAAAAGATGACCGACTATGCCGGTCAGACAGGCCTGAACCTGGATACGTTTAAAGCCTGCATGGCTGGGCCGGAAGCGGCGGCGGCGGTGGACGCCAGCGTCGCCAACGGCCGTGAGCTTGAAGTCGGCAGCACGCCAACAATTTTTGTGAATGGGAGACGGATTGTTGGAGCGGATCCGCACATGCTGGAGCAATACATCAAGTACGAACTGGTGCAGCAAAAGTCCGGCACGAAATAAATTCCACGGAAGAGGTTTGAGGCAGTAGAGAAGCGGCTGGGAAGGCCCGCGAGTATTCCACAGGGCTTGCACAGGGGCACTTTGTCAGCTCGATTTTCTAGTCAACATAATATTACTTATGGGACTCGGTGTCAAGAGATTTCTTTCGGGATTTGATGGGCCTGTGGATATTTGCTCTGTTGGGCGTTGGGTGCTTATGTCTGGTCTTTCCTTTTTTTTGGGTGATGGCTGGCGCGGGGGGTGCGCCAGCCATCAGCTTAGATGGGGATTTCGGCGGACATTGCAGCGGCATTCGCTGGCGCTGAAGCGCTTTAGCGGACCGTTTTGACGGCGATGGCGCCGGCGGCGGCACCTAGGGCGAACCATTTCATGGCGAGGACCGTGCGTTTCCAGAGGCTACCGCCTTTGGCGGCGCGGAGGGCGTCGTCGCGGGATTTCGTTAACGTGGCGCTTTTGGATTTTTCGTCGGCCAGGTCGGCTTGGGAGGCGGCTAGTTTGGTTTGGCAGGCTTTGCAGTCGAGGATGTAGTCGAAGAGGGGACGGATATCGACGGCGGGGATTTTGGCGCCGGGGGCCGAGGGGAGTTGGGGGGATGCATCGCTTGTTGCGTCGGATGGGGCGGCGGTTGCAAGCTCTGCGGCGGGATTGAGGTCCGCGGGTTGCGACGTGGTGCCGGCTGGCCGGTGCCCGGGTATCCCAGCTGGATGAAGGGGATCGGCTTGTGCTGGGTTCCCTGCTGCGGTGTCGGGGGCTGATTTCGCGATGTGGGGCTTACCGTGTGCGGGCTGGATGGTTCCGGATGCCGCGGGCGTGGATTGCAGGGACAATGGCGTTGGGAGACCGACCTCGCTCGCGATGCCGGCGAGGATTTCGTCGGGCGGGACGGCGGCTTTCTTTTCTGCGGCGATGCCGGCCAGCGTGTCGTTGAGTTTGGCGTCGCGATCCTGTTGGCGGGCGCTAGCGGCGGCCAGGGCTTGGTTGGCCGCGGCGAGTTGGGATTGCAGTTGGGCGCGGTCGCTGCGGGCTTCGCGCCAGGCGAAGATTACCGCGGTGGCGAGGAGCAGGGTTAGGGCAACCTCTGCGAGGCGTATCCAGAAACGTAGAATCATAGTGTGCTCTTGGATTTACAAATTTGCGAACCCCGTGGTTTCGTGGGCCGCAGGAATTGGCGGACTAGCAATATCTACATCGAATGGCCGTGGCGGGCCTGAAGGCTCTCGCGCTATGGCATGACCGCTCGCTGGTTCTGGACAAAACATGACACGCGGCGGATACGGGTTGCCGAGATGGGACGCAGCGTTCCCTCGTTGCGCTCGGGATAAAGCTGCGTCCCTTACAAAGTTATGGCCATCGTTCTGGTGCGCGGAGTTGGTAGTCGGCTTAGATGGTGGCCGTGATGGTCATGGAGTCGGCGTCGGTTTGCGTTACGACCGGGTGCACGGAGGAGGCCCTGCCGGCGATCGCGGTGACGGCGGCGGCGAGCGCGGTGCGCGGGGTCGGATCTCCGCGCCTGCCGGTGGCTTCCAGTTGGAAGACGGCCGTCAAGGTGACCGTGCCAGAGGAGATTTCGTTCCATGTCGCGTTATGGGTAAGGATCGGCATGATGGATGTTCCTTCCTTTCGGGATTTTGCTTGGTTTAACCTTCGATTTAAATGGTTACAGTGATGGCCATGGTTGCTGGATCGGGGTTTGTGACCGTGATGGTGGCGCTCGACTTTCTTGCGGTGACTGCGGTGGTTAGCGCGGTGATTGAGGCCGTGGCTTGCTGGTCTTGCGCATCGCAGGTGAACGAAGCGGTCAGGGTTATGGGGTCGCCTGGGGTTCCGTCGATCGTCGCGCTCGTCAATGTCAGTGGCATATTTTCCTTCCTTTCTCCCGCCGTCTTGCAGCAGCGGAGTGTTTGTCCGTTTGCGGCGGAAAATTGGACGTTGGCCAGGCTAGCTGGGACTACAAATAATGGGCGCGGCGGGCCAGGACCTGTGCCGGGTAGGCGGGATTGGCGCCGCCGTTCCAGGCTAACAACGCGCGTGTGGTGTCGCGCATCCACGCTTCCCGCGGCCGCGGCGGTGCCACCTCCGGACGCCGCGAGACCGCCGGTCGGCGCGGTAAAGGTAAAGTGCGTGGCATCCGGCACGGTGGTGATCGGGAATGTGCCGTTGTAAGCGGCGACTGCGATGCCCGTGGTGGTGACCAGCTGCCCAACCACAAGTCCGTGGGCCGTGGTTGTTTGCACGGTCACGGTCGCGGAAGCTGCGGTGCCGCCGCCGCTGGCGGCTAGTCCTGATGCGCCGGCGATGTACGTAAATTGCGTGCTGCTTGGCGCGGCCACCACCGGGAATGTTCCGTTGTAGCCCGCCACGCCAACGCCGGTAATGGTTACGGATTGTCCCACGGAAAGGCCGTGCGCCGCGCTGGTGGTAATGGTTACGAGAAAACCGTTTTCCGTTGCGCCGCTGGGGCTGGCAACGACGGCCACGGCAGCCGGCTGGGTCGCGCCCGTCGGGCTGGCGGCCACACTGACGATTACGTTTTCATCGACAACGGTTGGGCCCGCGCCGGGGCCGGTTTGACTGACGCGATCGAAGTTGGTGTCGTCATACTGGCGTGGCAGATCGTCGCCGGTGCGGCCGTCGCTGATGGCCAGATATTCCCTGCCGAAAATGGTCGTGGAGTTGCCGTAAGAATTCGCGGCCAGTCCGGTGGCGATGCTGCTCAGCGTTCCTGGCGTATTTTCTTTGTACAGCACGCCGTTGGCGTCGAGCGCCATGGCGCGCAGCGTGGCGTTCAGCGTTTCGTATGTCTTCAAATAGTTGATGGTGGGATTTCCGGCAAGCGGGCCGAACAGCGCCTGCAAACCGGGGCGCGTTTCGACACCGCTGTTGCTGAACACCACGTCCTGGCAGTCGGGTGAGACGCCGTGCGGCAATTCCGACGGAGACATATCCGTCACCAGCCCGCCGAAAATCTCGATGGGCGCGTCGAGTGATCCTGCTGTGGTCATTTCTTGTAATGTCCATTCACTATGTGATATATATGCGATTCCAGGCGAGTTTTGGACAGTGCTCCCAGTGGGGGGTACTGGACTCGCTTGCCAAGCGTTGATGGCTGCTCTGCAGCCTCAGGAGTTCGAGTCTCCCACTCTCCGCACTTGCTCTCAACGCGCCTATTCACTCATCGAAGAGATGTGATAGTCTGACAATGCTTGGCAAGTGAGTCCGGTAACCGTTTTGGGGCGGCGATCCTTCGCCTCCCTTTTTGTTTGTTCACTTGCGATGTGCTGGCCTACTTCCCTGCATCCCGATTTTCCTGCGGCCTTTTCGCGTGAACTGTGATGTGGTCTTCTCGCGCGGCGAAGCCGTACTGTGCAGCTTTCGCGGGATCCAGAATCGCGCGGCAGGATTTGCAGACGGCTACGCCCGGTTTGATTTTTTCGGCGCAGACCGGGCAATCGTCGAGCGGCTTGGCGTCGTAGAGCCACGGTTTTTCGAGGCCCAGGAGGCGGGCGGCGCGGCGCTCAAGATCCGTGATGAACATGGGGTTTTTCGTGCGTTCCCACTCGAGGTCGGCGGCGGCGACCAGGCGGCGGTGGAAGGCTTCGAGGCGTTTGCGCGCATCGTCCAACTCCGCCAGCGAGGGCGCATCGCCCGCCGCCACGAAGACGCCGTGAAAGCTGCCCTCGCCGGAATCGCTGTTTAGTTCGCGGGCGATGTCTTCGGCGACTTCGTGGGCGGTGATGCAAACGTCCGTGGTATGTTTATCGCCGTGGTCCATCTTAGCGATGCAGCCGCGCACGGAAGTAAGCGCAAACGACTCGCCGGGTTGCGGCGAGCGAATTTCCAGCGAGCCAAAATAGTTACGATAGCGCGGCGGCCATTTCTCCGGCGAAATGTTTACGAGCACTGCGATTTCTGTTTCGGTTGCTGCTGACATGTCACCCACCTTTTTCGTGGCGGCCGGGCTCTCGTCCCCGCGCCTCTGTAGCGGTCGCCTTCTGCGGCGGGCTCTTTTGGATCTCTTGTTCCGCGGAGAAATACAAAACGGCAGTTCCTCAGGGGTTAAAGCCCATCGCAAGCCAAGCAGCTAATGTCAGAGGTAAAGCTCTGACACCCAAAACTGGCACCGGACAACAAACAACTACGCGCCAAACTTGTCTTTTAACCGCAAAAACGGTTCTTCAAAAAAACGCCGCGACAGGTACGAGATCGCGATCGCCACCCCCGCGGCGCACGCAAAGCGCAAGAGGATTAAGCCGACGTGGCCGCTGGCAGGAAAAGCTCCCGGCCAGAACCGCTTCACGATGCTGTCGTACCAGACAAGAACAAGCCAGTGAATCAAGTAGAGTCCGTAACTGATGACGCCGAAAAATTGCAGCACGGGACGATTTACCGTCCAGCTCCATTTGCTGGTGCCCGCCAGCAGCGCCACGCCGAGCAGCCCCATGAACAGGAACTGCGTCGCCGTAAGCATGAAGGTGGCGCCCAAAATGCGCTGACGTGTGAGCATGCCCCACGGTGCGCCGCCAACGAGCAACACCAGCGAAAATAAAATGGCCGCGCCGCTCAACCGCGCGAGTTTTGCGCGCGAAAAGCTCGGCGCGCGGACGGCCAGTGCCAGGATGGCGCCGATCGCGAGACCGTCGGCCACGAACCAGGTGTAGTAGGCGAAACCTTCAAACAAATTCGGGCGAAAGGCCAGGGCGCGCAACGCCGGAACCAGCAGTACGACTCCGATGGCCGTCGCCATCAGCCAAGTGCGCGACACCCGGCGCACCACGAGCGGCCACAGAAAATAAAAGTGTTCTTCCACAGCCAGCGACCAGAGCATCGCGTAGGTCATGGGAATCGCGAAGAGCGGAGCCAGATTTGCCAGATAAAAAAAACTTAAAACCAGATACCGGCCGCTTTGCGACGGACTCAGCGCCAGCAGCAACAGCACGGCGTAAAACGCTGGAAGAATGCGCAACGCGCGGCGAATGTAAAACCGTTTGTAATAATCGGCGCGTTGCTTCGATTCCACCAGGATTCCGGTGATCAGAAATCCCGAAAGTACGAAGAAAAGATTAATTCCCAGCCAGCCGAAGCGCGTCAAGTCCACGAAAGCCTTCGCGGCGCCCGACAATCCGGTCAACCCGTTGGACCAAAAAAAACCATGATAGAAAAGCACGCAGAGGATCGCGATGCCTCGCAAGGAATCGAGTTCCGGCATTTTCGGCCGGAGGATCGGCGTTTCGTTCATTACTTGCACAGGCTGTGGGGGCAGCCGCGAAGTATACTACGGTTGGTTTCTGGCATTTCGTCAGGAGCAAAAACCGCGGGCTCCGCGGACTTCGCCCTGCGCTGCAGCCGCCGGATTTACTGCATGCGGTACTGCACGATGGCATTGGCATCCGCGGGGCTGGTGCTGCAGCCGGCGGCGGCGGTTTGTACGCTGACGGTGAGCACCGCGCCTGCCGCGAAATTTTGCGTGATGGGGCCGCTATCGTTAGCCGCCGCGGCGATGGTCACGTTTACGGGCGACGTTCCGTCGGTCAGGCGCACAATCGCGTTGGTGGAACAACCGGCAGGCGCGGTTTTGGCTTGCACTTGCACGCGCGTGACGGTTACGGCTTTGTCGGTGGTCCATGTCGCGCCCGTCCAGGTGGATGTCAATGCGCTCGGCAAAAACACATCCTGTTCACCGCGCGGGCTGGCGGTAAATGTTTCCGTGCCCATGCCCACGCCGGCATTCAGGTGCTGCACTTTGGTGTAGTCGGCTTCGAGATCGAGCTGGCCCAGCGGGTGCAAATTGCCACCATTCCAATATTTCGCGGTGGCCACGTTGTCGTACATGTCGAGCCCCGGCGAGCCGCTGGTGTACGTGGTATCGGTCCCGGTGAGAATCGACACGCCGTTGCGGTAACACGTCAACGCCCCGCCCGGCTCGACCATCTCGAGCCGCAACACATCGCCAGCCGCGCCGGTAATCGTGGTACTCGTCAAGTTCGTGCCCGTTCCCGCGGAATATTTCTGCAGAAAAATACTGGTGGAGTCTTCGATGCAGCTGTAGCCCGTGTTTCCGGTGACCAGCACCATCGGCCCGATAAAGTCGCTGGTGCCATTCAGCGACGCGACCGTCACTTCGGCGAACTGCCCGTAGCTCGAAAAGGTGTTTGCCGACCAGTCCGCGACGTTGTGTACGGCCGCGGAGCTGCCTTGAAACGCGTTGCCAGCGACGTTGATGCCGCCGGCGCCGATGGTCCAGTTCCCGCCGATCGCTCCATTTGCGCGCGTGGCATTGTCGAAGGCGCTGTTCACGTAGCCGGTGACCGGTAGGACGCCGCTGACGTCGGGCAGCAGTACGCTGCGGTTGCTGCTATACGTTCCGGTGAGCGTGGCTTTCGCGCCGGTGCTGCCGGGAATTTGCAGCGTGGAAGCGGCCAATCCCGAGCCGCCCAGCACTGCCGCAGCCGCGCCGTTGTTTTCCTGGTTGGCGGGATTGTTCGGGAAGTAGGTGCCGCCGTCGAGGAATGTCGTGCCGGTGATCTGGAAGCCCGCGCCCGTTGAGGCGCATACGTGATTCTGCGAATTGGAAGTTGTACCGCGGCAGATCGTGGTTGCCACCTGACCCGGCACGTACGCCGGCAGGGTTACGAGCGCGCCCTGCGAACCATTTAAGGTGATCGACGGCGAAGATGGGCTTACCCCTCCACTTCTGCCGTTCACGTCCACTGGAGAAACCGAGTAGTAATAAGTATTCGCGCTGGGGCCGCTCGCGCCGCTGACGGCCACCGTGGGCGCCGACGGTATGGACATGCCGTAGTACACCTGGCCCGTTCCAGCGAATAGGATTGCGGCATTATTGTAGAAGTCATTGATCGTCGAGCCCGCCCAGTTGTGCACGATCGCGGTGTTCGCGCCGATGATGCTGCAACCCTCCGAACCATTGGTGACTTCAATGCCGCCCTGACTGGCGGCGGCAAAGAGCGGCTGCGCGCTGGTGGCGCAGAACGGATCGATCACGCGCAGCGCACTGACAACATTCGCGCCGGTCAGATCGATGAACGGCACGGCGCTGCCGCCCAGAGGATCGGCGTAGCTGGCCTTGACGATGTCGACGGCATAAAAGGGATTGTTGCCGGTGTTGATGCGGAAGCTTGGATAGTAGCCGCTCTCGTTGAGCACTTCGTTGAACGTGGCGTGGCCGACTCCGGCGGACAGCGGAAAAAACCCCGCGGCGTCAAAAAGTAATTCCCCGCCGCCGATCACGGTTTTATCCATGCTGATGATGCCGACGAGCTGCTGGTTGTTGGCGCCGAAGCCCTGGTTGATTACATCTTCAAATTCCGGAAGGAAGCCCCAAGCGCTCGCGCCATTCAATACGACCGCGCCGCGCTCCCAATAGAAACCGAAGCCGCCGCCCATGCGGACGGGCTGGCTGCCGGGATAGCCCTGGCTGTAGACGTTGCGGAAATAGATCTGCGAGACGTTGTTTCCGGTGTTGTCCTGATCGATGAAAATTCCCGATTGATACGGATAATGCGAGACTACCGCGATGTTCGTCAGCGAGTTTCCGCCGCCGCTCAGCGTGGTTCCCTGCGCATACATCAGCAAGGGATACGCGTTGCCGCTGATTTGCGCGATGTGGTCCATCAGGAAGGGCGGAGTGTTGCCGCCATTGCCCTGCGGCAAGCCTTCAATTTCGTAGAACGTGCGGCTGAGCCAGGGTTGGTTCAGCCACACTTGCGTGCCGATCTGCAGTTTGGTGTAGGCCGGGCAAAGTTTCATCTGCAGCGGAGAGTTGAAGACGTATACGCCGCCTTGCGAGGGGCCTTGCGAGAAAAATATGGTGCCGCCCTGGCCGTTGTTGGCGCTGGAGGTGCACGCGGCGAGGACGTTGGGCGTGTTGTCGTGTTGCACCGTGGCGGCGGAAACGGTGGCGCCGGCGTTGACGGCGAGGGTTATTTGCGTGCCGGTGATCCCCGAGATGGTGGTGGCCAGAATGCCGTTCGTGGCGGCGCTAGGCGGATTCGCGGGAAGATACGCGGCTACTTGACCGACACTGAAGGTCAACCCCCAATCGGTGAAGGAACTGTCCATGCCCTGCGAAATTCCCGCCAGCGTGTAATTCGTGTTTGTGCCGCAAGTGGTGGTGCAGCGATAGATGAGGTGCTGCATGACGACGGCGGGCTGCATGACCCATTGCACGAGATTTTTGGCGATCACTTGCGCGTTGTCGTTAATGGTCACGGGCGCGGTGGTGTTGGCCTGTGTGGATTGCAGAATCGTAAAGGTGGTGCCGCTGGACGTAGAGCTGACCACGAAAGCGCCTTCTACGGAAAGGTCGCGTGCGCCAGAGCCCGCATAGGCTACGTTGATTTCCACGCCATTCTGCAGATTGCAGTTGGCCGCGCAGGTGAAGGTGACGATGCCGCCGGTTCGCGAGTAAGAAGTCACAGAAATGTTGGTGAGGCCGAGCGCGGAGGCTCCGGCGCTGGTCGTGAACGCGGCGCTGGCAGCGGAGAGGCCGCCGTTGAAATCGACGGCGACCACTTTGTAATTGTACGCCGTGCTGCCGTTGAGAATGCCCTGCGGCGTGACCGCGCCGGGCGTGTTGGCTACTACGGTGACGCCGCTGCCGATGGTGCAGGGGCCGCAATTCGCATGCGTTACGGGAAGGGTGAATACGTTGTAGCCGCCTTCTTGCGCCACGGCGAAGGTAGCGTTGAAAGCCGAATCGCTGGAGCCGGCGATGGTGATATTCGAGCCGTTGGTGAAGCTCACGGCGTTGCTGGTGGTGACCGTCGCGATGTTGCTGCTCACGCTGATGGTGCTAACGCCGACCGCGTTGCCAGGCGAGAGCACCGCAGCCGCGGGACCGGCGGTGGCGATGGCTACACCATGGCCGACGGCGAAATCGCTCGTGCCGCCCGAGCAGCTCAGCGTGGCGCTGCCGCTGGTGGCGTTGCAACTGATGGTGGGCGGAGTGAACGTCGACGCGATGTATCCGCCGTAGAGCAATAGATCGAAGGACGGATTTGGTCCCTTGGCGTGAAAATCGGAAGCGATGTTTTGCGGCGCGGTAAAAGTATTTGCGACGTTGAGTTGCGCGCCGCTTCCGGATGCCAGCGGACCGATCTCCGTACCCGTATCGTCTTTGTAATAGAGGCGCTTGTCGGCGGTCTTGGTGTAGAGATTCACGGTGCCCGCGCTGGCCGCTCCGGGCGGCGTGGATTGATTGGAAAGATTGATGGTGCCGCTGGCGAAATTGCCGATGACCGTGGTGTTCCCCGTGACGCTCAGATTGCCGCTGAGGCTTAGCGAAAACGCGCTGATGGTGCCGGAGAAGACCGGCGATGCGGGATTGGCGGGGAGGATGACGTCCGGGATTTGCTTGGTGGTGATTTGCGGGCCGGAGATTTCCACCTCGTAGGTGCCGGGCGCGGCGTAAAAGAAATAGTTGCCCATGCCGTCGGTGGTGGTGGGATTGGCGAGCGCCTGGGTAAGGCCGGAGTCGGAATAAATATTCGCCAGCGGAGTGCACGGCTGCCCGGTGGCAGGCATGGTGCAGATGCGCACGGTGGCTCCCGCCAGCGGGATGCCGCGCGAATTGAAAACAATGTCGTCCTTGCGCGTGCCCTGCGCATGCACGGGCGCGACCGCACCCGGCCAGAGGTGCAGCGCCAGCATCAGCCATGCCCAGAAAATACTCATCGTTGTAGCGCGCTTCAAGCACGCCGCGATTTTAGATCGTATCATTTCTGCCTCGAAGGTCAGTTTTCCGCGCAGTTTGTTATACTCGCCAGCGATTGCGAGGTGAAAAAATGAACTACGTAGCGCTCGGGCCGCATCTGCAAGCTGCCCTTCTTTGTGAGCGCGTCACGTATGAAAACGGTATGGTTACGATTGTGCGGCTTATTGATCGAGTTGTTGTGCGCGCGCCCAGAGCGCTGCCTGCGGCCAAAGTTCTACCTACGACGGTATCGTGCCACGCCGTAGTCATTCTTAAGACTGGGTCTCGGCCAGGAAACTACAAACTCCGGCTCGTCCTAACGTCGCCCTCCCAGAGATTGTTACGCGAGTTTTCATTGGACATCAATCTTCCGGCCGAACCAGACCAGGGAGTAAATGTGGTCATGCCAATCCAATTTACGGCGTCTGAAGAGGGGATTTATTGGATCGACGTGAGGCTTGGCGGTGAGCCTCTTCCGCTCACGAAGATGTCACTGCGACGAATGGTTCTTCGATTCTGAGGGGGCCCTGGAAATCGGTTATTACCGGTAGGAATTCCGCCGGAAGAATACCCGCTAGCGAATGACGAAGATCAGCTTCACCGAGGTGGCCGTTGGTAAACTCTGCGAGTCGCAGTTCGATTTCCCCGGCTGCTTTTCGAATAGCGGAATCCGGTTCAGCCGCAACGCCCCACGTCGCCACATCGAACCACTCGCGGAACTCGTCGAGCGAACAGAGTTCGGATAAGTAATCGAACAGTTTATTTTGCAAGTCCTGGAGCGTCAGTTCGTACATGGCTTACAAACCTGTCAAGCGAGTTCTTGCCTCGGCCACCGAGATCCGCAGAATCTTTAACGAAGGCGGTTACGCGGAGCGTGTCAGGTCCGGGAACCTATCCGAAAAGCCTTATCGAGACGGCCATCCCAGCCCGGCGGACTCTGGTGAACCCTATAGCACCCGCAGTCAAATCGTAGCATATCTGGACGCAAAGGGACGCCAGGTCGCGCTGGTTCATCAATATGTGCGGAAAGATGGAAGCCTTGGAGCTAGTGGAAAACCCGACCCCAAGAAGCTTTTCCACCAAGGCGCCCTTTACGTCATATGCGAATAACCGGCACGCGCCTACTGCAGCTTGCGGGCGGTGATGGTGAGTTGCACCACGTCGGTGGCCACGAAAGTTGTGGAATAGGCTACGGCGGTGAGTTCCGTGCCGCCTCCGGTGAAAGCTTTCAACTTCCAATTGTTCAGCGCGGTTCCCGCGACGGCCACGTAATATCCGGAGGCGCCGTTTTGGCTGTCGGCGCAGGCCTGGATGATCTGCGTGCTTGGCAGTTTTGTCGGCTACGGTGGTGAAATCCACCGTATCGCCGCCAACGACATAGTCCCCTGAAAAGGTGAGCGTGCCGACCGCGTAATACAAATTATCGCCAGAGCCGTCCTCGTTGTAGGGCAATAGCGTGATCTCAATAGCCATAATCGCAATCCTCCAGAATTGTTCCGTATCTCGGAAATTTTGGCGTCGAAGAAAGGCCCTTACTAAAGTCACACACACTAAAACGGCGTGTAGCCGCCGCGTGACGAGTAGGGCCGGCGGCGGCGCTGTGTTTGTTGTTCGCGGCGGACGGCGGTGACGACTAGATCCTCGATGGCGTCGGCGGCTGCGTCGTCCCATTTTTCAGCTAGCGGGCTGCCGCGCGCCCAGCCTGCCAGCGCGGCGGTGGCGTAGGCGATGGCTTCCTGCGCGTTGCGAATGAGCACCGGCGAAGTGGAATCGGTGAAGTCCGGATACGCTTTGAAATAGCGCAGCCGGATTTGTGTGTCTTGCGTGGCGCCTAGGAAATAGATGCCGTCGGCGCGCCATTCCCAGACGCTCAGCGTCACGTCTTGCGCGCGCGACGGAAGGCCGCCGTGCTGCGAGAGGTCGACCATTTCCGTGAAATCGTCGGTGGAAAGATTGGGGCGTTCCCAGATTTTCACCGGTACCAGCAGATCCGTGGGCAATTGATTCGGCGGCGCGGTGGCGTCGGTGATGGAAACTTGCAGCGAGGTGTCTGTTTCCGTCACGGCGGTGACCACCAGCAACACGTCGTCTTGTATAAAGCCGCCGCCGCCCGCGTTGCCGATGGCGCGCTGTAGCTTGCGATACGCGGAGTTCGCATAGGGCAGCAGGACCGTGTCGGTAAAGAGGTTGCCCGCCGCATCGTTGAGCAGCGAGCGCACCAGGGAGATGATTTGTCCCGCGGTGTTGTAGGCGCTTGAGCCGACTACTGGCATTGGTTTTTCCTTGGCAGTAAGAGCGCTGACGCGGCGCATGTAGCGCAGGGCGACGGGGTTTGCGCCCTGCGGCTTTTGACGTGCGCCGGTAAAACGCGCGAGGCGCAAGCCGAGACGCTACGCGCCACGCGACAAACAACCGGTTACTCTGGCAGCGGCGATTTCTGCAGTTTCTTCGTGGAATCCGAAGCGCTGACCATCGGCAACGTAACGAACATAGGCGCCGAGTTTTCCATCGGTCCACAAAAAATAACCGATGGCGGTGAGCAGTTTCTCGACCTGATTATTTTGCTCGATCAAATCCGCGACATCGCTGGCCGCCCGCGCCGCGGCAATATCGTGCAGCGATTGCGCCGACTGCGGATAAAACCGCACGCTGGGCACATCCTGCGAAAGCACGGCCACGAACGACAAGCCGAATCCCTGATAGAAATTCGTGACGAACTGGTAGCGTGGCATCTCCTCGAGCTGGCGATCGTCGCCAGAGCGCGATTCGTATGGCAGGTGCCAGTTCATGTCGTTGGGATTCCACCAGCCGTACTGCTGCCCTTGCCAGAAGAGCCGCGCCTGGCGAATCCGCCGAATTTCGTAACGCCGCGCGGTGACGCCTTCGGCGCGATATTGGCGCACCAGTTCACGCAGAGCATTCACTAGCTCCGGCTTGGCGTCGTCCAGCAGTTCGTTGTTCGGCCCCAGGCCGAGCAGCGTGGACACCGGGCGAGCGTGCGCCGCCGAGCCGTAATTCCCGTCTGCTGGCGCAACCGAGCCGTCTGTTCCAACCAAGTTTTCAAATTGGGGATACAGGTCCATACACCCTCTCGTCACGATTCGTTTCTATATCCCGCGCGGCGTCCGATTCGCGGTGCGCTTGCAGCTGGTGCCAGGAACGCTTGCGCACGCGCGGCAGCGGCGCGGACTTAGGCGGATCCGGATAGTCCACCGGAGGAAATCCCGCCGTGCCGAGGAGCGAATTGGTCAGCGCGCGATTTTCCGCACGCAGGCGCACCAATTCTGCTTCGATCAGGCCGACGTAACCGCTGTTCAGCAATCGATGTAAGAATTCACGCAAGCTTTTTCACCGATGCCGCTGAGCCTTTTTTCGGCGGCGTCCGCGGCTTTGTAATTAGCGAATTTGTGGAGTGGCCACTACCAGATGGCCCTCTCGCGGTGTCCCCTGTGCTATCGGACGATCAGGCGACACTCTGTCTGACGATTGGCAGACGAATTGTGATATGCTCGGTTGTAGCAATCAGGAGCCCGACCATGCCCGTACGCAACCGCCGTTTGAAAATTTCGACCACGATTGCTCCAGAGAACCGCGCCTTTCTAAAATCACTCATCAAGCGTGGCAGTGCCGCTAACTTCGCGGAGGCCGTCGACAGCTTGATCGAGGAGGCTCGCCGTGCTGAGAATCGCAAGCGGCTCGACGATGCGACTGCCGCTTTTTACGCTTCGTTGTCCGGCGACGCGCTGAAGCAGGAGCAAGAACTGGAATTGGCCGTGGGCTCCGCGGCATCGCGAGTCGATTTCGATGCCGAATGACCGCGTGCCAGCCCTGCCGATGCCCCGCCGCGGAGAAATCTGGACCGCCTATCTGGGCGGGACGCGACAACGGCACTGGATTCTCATCGTCTCGTTGAATCATCGCAATCTGAGTGACAGAGCGTTCACGGTCTTGACCGTGCCGTTTGCATCGCGCATCACCGACAGTCCGACCTCGCTCGTGCTGCAGTCCGGGGAAACCGGCTTGCCAGGTCCTTCTTGTCTTCGCTGTCACTTCCTTACTACTCTTCCGAAGAGCGATCTCATTGAACGACAGCCGAGATCCTTCTCGGACACACGCATGCGAGAAGTGTGCGCTCTCATCCGCCGCTCGTATGATCCAGATGCTCCGCTGTGAATCACAACGAATCTGAATTCTCTATCAGCGGCGGCGGGGGAATTTTTTTGACCCCAACTGTTTGCGCGCCTCGGCTTCCAGGCGTTGGTAGTGAATCGCCTGCGACGTGGGCTCCGTGGCGCTTACCTGGCGCGCGATCTGCTCGGCCAGCGGCATGCCGTGGACAAAGCGCGGCGTGCTTGCGCCGGGAATCGGCGCGGCGGTCGAACCTCCGAATGGCGACGCACTAGAGGGCGGGGATTGCCCCGCCCTGGGCATGGCCGAGCCAGCCCCCACACCGGCGAGTCTTCCACCGGAGACCAAACCGTAGCGCGCGGCATCGGCGGGATCGTCGCCGTCAACCTTGCGAATATCTTCGCTGCGGCGCTCGTCGCGCACCAGGTGCGGCATACAGTCGATTAATTTGTTGCAATCGTCGGTGATGATCCAGGGGTCCGACTCGAGCAACTGGTACATCAATTGCCAGCCGCCAATGCGATCGTCATCGGCTGGAGCGGGGCGCGGCAATCCGTTCAGCGTAAATATTTCGCTCAGTTGCTCGGCGATGGAGGCTTCCGCGGTGCGATGCGCGAAGGCGTCCGGGGACAAAAATATTTCGCTGATGCGTTCGCGGCCGGTGCGTTCGGCGATGGCCTGGCCGAGCATGCGTGGCGAAAGTCCGGGCTGCACGAATTCGCGGTACGTTACGATGCGCCCGGCGTCGTCCTCGCGAGGTGGCGTTGCGAATGCCGGATCGCGCGGCGCGAAGGATAGCTCTCGCGGCGCGCCCCCGCCGGTTCGACCGGGAATCGCGCAATGCCAATAGACCGCGCTGGGATGCTGGAAGCCCCAGTCGATGGAGATCCAGCGCGGCCACCACGGTTCCAGGCGAAACTGCTCCGGTCGCGCGGTGTGCCGGCCAATTTCAAAGAGATCGAAATATTGCCCGGCAAAAACATTCCAGTCGCCGTCGAGAAAGGCGCGCCGCAGATTTTCCGGCAGGGCCTCGAGCGTGCGGCGATAAGGAACATCGTTGGCGAAAATCGGATTATCTTCGAGCCGCGCACGAATGAAAGCGTACTCGCTGGGAACGTAAAGCTCCGGGCGCTCAAATCCCGCGGGTGGGACCTGATCCACCCACAGCGCTTTCACCCAAGCGTGACCGATGTTTCCTGGGTTGGTGGCGCCGGCCATGTTGCAGAAGCTGCCCGGCACGGAGCAGCGATTGCGCGAGGTTAGAAATTGCCATTGCTTGAGCGTGAAGTGCGTCAGCTCATCGATGCCAATGAAGAGAAACTCCGCGCCCTGATACTGATAGACATCGCTTTCGTTGCGGCAGTAGCCGAAGCGCGTGGTGGAACCGTTGCACCAGGTCACCAGATGTTTTGCTTCGTTGTAGCTCTTGTATGCGACGCGCGGAACGTCGCGCCGGAAATGCGTCAATAGCGACGCCTCCAGTACCGGATAGGTGCGCCGCAAAAGCAGTGTGTCAGAACCTTTGACTTCGAGGGCCTGATAAATCGCTTCCCAGAGCAGCGCCTTGCTTTTCCCTGGCCCTGCGGCTCCGCCGAACAGACGATATTTCGCGCCAGATTTGTGGAACTGTTTCTGTCTGTCGAAGGGCTTGTAGTGGTCTGTGGCGTTCATCGATGGCACGCGGGTCTTTGCGAGCGGCCGTGCCGAGTCCGAAGGGCCCGCCTCGGAAGGCGTCCGCTACGAAGCCCACGGCGCGCCAGCGCACTACGAATCGAGGTAACTCCGTCGCCGGGAACTACATGGCGCGGAGTTTTTTCCCGATGAAGTAGGCGGTACCGCCGCCGATCAAGGCTGCGGCCGCGGGCCAGTGATGCAGGCTGAGGACCAGGCCTCCGACTACCGCGGCTACACCGGCGATTTCCACGATCATGCCGATGAATTCCAGGTGAGCGTTCGATGTGGTGGTCGTTGTCGTCGTCATTGAAGTTGCTCCTTTTTTTTGCGGCGTTGCTGGGTTGCTTGCATTCGAGAACAGATCAAGGCGGGACTACGGCCGGGACTACGGTCGGGAGTACAGCCGGACCGCAAAAAAAGTCGGCGTCGACTTGGTCACGTCCCCTGTTGCGGCGTCATGGGTCGCGGACCGGCCGAGGTGCGCCTTCAATGCTCATGCCTTCCGAAGTGGTGTCGGGCGCTTGATCAGTGTTGCCAAATTTCAGGTTCACCAGGCGGTCCCAGACGCCCTTGATGATTTTTTCATCTTTGGAATTGAGCAGGCGGCGGCCGACTTCGATGATGTCGGCTTGCTCATGCACGGCGCTGACAAAAGCTGCGGCGTCCTCCGGTAGCGGAAGCTTTCCCGGAGGCAAGGGCAGCGGCGGTTCGGTGTTGGCGCTACTCCCGGACCTTCTCTCCCTCCGTGTTTCGCAGCCTTTTTCATCCTTCGAGGCGCGAGCCACCTCAGCGGAGGCGTCACGGACCGTGCTGGCCGGAGCGGGTGCTGCGGCCGTGGCAGAGGGCGCTTCGTGCGCATCGTCAGACGCAGCTCGCGCTCGATGTCGTTTTATCGGAACTTTGGCGGCTGGTCCGCTGTCTACCGGTGCGATGGTCCTGGATTCTGCGGCGTGTCCGTCCATCCGCGTGTTGCCATTCTCGGGCAGGTGTCCGTTCGGGAGCGACGGGCGCTCGTCTGGCGCGATGCGATTCGTATTGGCCATCTCAGCGATCGCTCCTGTTCATGTGATTCACCATTGCAGCGCCCGCCAGGTCGGTTCGCACCTTGGGTACGGGCGCGGTGGCGGATTTTTGCTGTTGCCCGAGTTTTGCAGCGGGTTCCGTACCGGGCTTGGAGGCGGCCACGGCCCTTGACTCGCGAGCGCGATCCTCCAAAGAATCCTTCACACACATATACCCAGCATTATTCCGGCGATGACTTCCGTGTGCCGTCCGCAAAAGGCCGAGCCAGGGACGGCGCGGCGGGAACATGGTCTCCAGGCGTCGCGCGAGCCGACGAGAGCCGAGAATGCCAGGCATTTTTTCATTTGGTCTGTTTGTAGGTGCCAGAGTCTTGTCCGGCTGCTGGCGTGATGTGCAACGTGACGTGCTAGGGGCGCACCATGCTGCGCCCCTACAAAACCGTTTCCACAGAAGCTTCCTGCTACCGCGCCGCAAAGCTTGCGCGATTCGTTCCTAGTTCACCGTGATGCTAAAGCTGGCAGGCGAACCCGGGGAACCGTTGCAGTAGCAGTAGATGCGTTTGGGCTGGACTCCGTACCGTCGGCCATTTGTGCCGTGGCGCCAAAAATATGCACGCCGGATTTCATCGGCAGGAGCGCGCTGGTGCTGCTGATGCCGGTAACGGCGCTGGTGGCGCCGGACGGTGCCGGGACGGAAAATAATTTTACCGGCGTGCCCGTCGTGACGTCGTAGATGTTGAATTGGAGCAGGCAGGCCTTGGTGACCGTCGCGCTGCAGGCATTATCGGTGGTGAAATCGTAATTGAACGTGACGGTCAGGGTGTGCTGCCCCGGCGTGGCGTTCGCGGCGATGGCCATGATGATGAAAAGGACGGCCACGGGTCCGGCACGTTCCACAAATCTGCGAATACGCTTGCGCATATCAGGATCCTCCTTGGATGAAAATCGTGACGAAAATCGTTTGGTGGCTGTGGTGTTAGGCGGTCAGTGTTCCAATTACGGTGACGGCATTGGTCAGCGTGACCACGCGGATGCGGGCAAAGTTGGCCGCGAGGCTCGAAAGTTCAATGCGCGGCGTCGAGGTGGTGACCGTGCCTTCGATGGAGTAGTTGGCGTCGGCATCAGTGTCCGCCGTTTCCACCTGCCAGGTATATGCGCCTGGCGTTGCGGAGAATTGCAGCTCGGCCGAAAGGTGCTGCGGCGTGGTGTTGTTGCCGCGCAGCAGCGCCACGCGTTCGCTCTTGAAGGGCAGCGCCCCCTGGACGTTGTCGGTGGAGACGATAGGCGTCGCCGATTCTCCCGGCGCGATGGAATACGGTGTGGCGGTGCTTTCGTAGACTGGCATGCGAGTAAAGTCCTTCCTTGCGTTTGCGGCGGGGTAGCCGCCGGCGAAGTGTGGCCTGTCGCGCGTGGCGAGACCGCTGCCATGAGACCTGCGCGAATACAGATCGATGTTGGAGAGTGGATACCGCTGCCGTTGGGCAGCAAAGCCGCGATAGGACGGCCTGAAAAGCAAAACGCCCCGGCGATTTGCCGAGGCGTGGTTCTCTATGTCCGAAAGTATATCACACTCTCATATGATGTCAAGGTAAATCTTTGAGTGCTCGCAATTTTATTTGGACTGCTAGTGTCAGCGGCCCGCAGAAGCCTTCCGCGGCCGCCCGCCGAGCCGGCCATTCCTCCGAGCCGCCGCAACCTTTGCCGCGCTGCTGGAACGACCACCCGTGGCGCCCAGTCTCGCCGCCGCCCATTTTTTCGATCCGAGAAAGCCGGCTAATAGCGCGGGCAAATACAGATCCGCGTCCAGTTTGGGAAAGTGGATGCCCAGCCCCGAGGGGCTGATCTCTATTACGCTCAGCTGAGACGGTTTGGCGCTTTCGAGCCCTTGCAAGGACTGCGGAGCAAAAGCGATTTCTACCCCGGAGGAGAGTTGGACTTTTATGCGCCTGCTGGCGCGGTCGTAGCGGGCCGCGAGGGCTCTCGGTTCGTGCTCCTGAATATCCGCAGCTCGCCGATTGGCGAGAACAAACTCGTCATTCAATACCATGAATGTCCTTCCATGCGGTCCACAGAGCCGGCAATATTTTCATCAGCGCTTTCTTTATCCGTGCGATTTCCTTTCGCTTGAATCGGTAGTTCTCTCGCAAACGAACGGCCTCGCCCGCATCGTGCAACTCGAACACTGCTTCGCAGCCATTTCCGATCACATGGACATGCGCGGGCCGGTGATCGTTCGGATAGATCACCACGCGAAGGGCCCCAATCCAGGCAATCGTGGGCACCAAGGATATCCTAGCACAACCTAAGCGCTTGGGTTACCGGAAAAATTGTCCTGAGCCTCCGGGATCGTCGCATACAGCCAAATCCGCTCGCAGAATGGCGTGCGTGAGCGGGCCGAAAAGGAAAACGCCCCGGCGATTTGCCGAGGCGTGGTTCTCTACGTCTGAAAGTGTATCACACTCTCATATGCTGTCAAGATAAATCTTTGCCATAGACGATTTGTTTTGCGTACTAGCCGGCGGCTCAACGCCTCAGACCGTCGGGCAGGTTCCAAAAGTGAGCAGGCGTAAAAGCAAAACGCCCCGGCGATTTGCCGAGGCGTGGTTTTCTACGAGGGTGAGTATACCATACTCTCATATGCTGTCAAGCAAAATCTTCATAAGTGGGCAAAATATTTTTTTGACAGCACACCAACCCTCGATTCCCTTCCTTGGCAAATGCCAGTTTTCCTCGGCCAACTTCGCAGGTAAGCTGTTGTTTCCATAAGGCCTTTCGCGAACCACCGTCATCCGTACGTCCCGATCATCGGCACCCTGAGGACGAACGACAGATTACCGCGCCGACCGGCCGGATCCGCCGAAAGACACCGAGGAGGGTTATTTTTCATGCCAGGAGCCCGGTCTAAGTACACGAAACGCATCCTCAGCATCGCCTGTGTCGTCGGGGTGTTGTACACCGCGCTGGCGCGTATGCACATTCTTTGGCACTTGCTGACCATGCACCATCAAGACTTTGTGCACCCGGCGTTTCTTTTGTCCTTGCTGGTCGCGGTGGTCACGGAAATTCTATGTTTCGTCGGCGGGGCGCTGCTCTTGCTGGGCGGCGGAGGAAGCACGGCGCGCCGCAAGGCAGCCCTGCGTGGCTAGCAGTCCCTTGTCACCCCGGCGCTAAGATTCCAAACACTAGGGTGTTTTTTGTTACCTGCAAACTGGCAGCGGCGATGCCAGACTACGTTACAATTCTTTAGTGAATCCCACGGTCCCCGCCCCGCGCCTTGCGCGCATCCGCATTTATCCCATCAAATCGCTGGATCCCGTGGAAGTGGCCGAGGCGCGCATGGGCCCAAGCGGCGGCCTCGAGCATGACCGCGCGTGGGCCCTGTACTCCGTGGATGGCTGCTGGGTCAACGGCAAGCGCACCGCGGCGGTGCACCTGATCCGCGCGGCGTATGCGCCGGACCTCAGCAGCGTGACGCTGTCCGTCCCCGGCGATAGCCGCAACATGTTCACGGCCACGCTGGCCTTCCCCGCCGATACCGAACGCGCCGCGCAATGGTTCAGCGCGTATTTCGAGCAAGAAATTATCGTCCGCTATTCCGCGGACGGCTTTCCCGATGATGCACTGGCCAGCGGGCCGACGATTGTGTCGACCGCCAGCCTCGAGGCCGTCGCCGAATGGTTTGGACTTCCCGTGGACGACGTCCGCTTGCGCTTTCGCACTAACCTCGAAATCGATGGCGTGCCGGCGTTTTGGGAAGACCAGCTTTTCGCCGAGGACCCAAACGGCATGGTGCGTTTCCAGATCGGCGAGGTAAATTTCGAGGGCAGCAATCCTTGCGCACGCTGCCCAGTCCCGGCCCGCGACGCGCACACCGGTGCCGACCTGATCGGCTTTCAGAAGCTTTTCGCCGAGCAACGCTGCGCACAATTACCCGCGTGGTCGCCCGCCGCCCGCTTCGACCATTTTTACCGCCTGGCCACCAACACCCGCGTGCCGTCGACGGAAGCGGGCAAACTCCTCCGCTTCGGCGACCCGTTGGTTCCGTCATCTTGATTGGCGGGCTACAGGTTTAGAGCTGTGGAACCGTTCCGCAAAGCGCTAAGCCGCTTCCTGAAAATATTTTCGCGGGGGAAACATGCCGCGGCTCAGCAGCTCTTCGCCGACGCGACGCCGGATTTCTTCCGTCCAATTGACCCAGCCCATTTCGCTGAGGCCCAGGAACTTCCGGGCGCGATCGTAGGGCGCCATCCCCAGGTAAAACATGCGGAAGAGCACCAGCCGCGAAGCGAAATCCGGCCCCTCCAGGGCTTTCTGTCCGGCCAGCGAAAAATCCGCTACCCACTCGCTCAGGCGCGGACGGAAATCCGGCCGCCACAGGTACTTGCCGGCATCTTTGCAGTTCATCGCCGAGATGCCGCGTTTGGTATCCAGCACTTCGCGCGCCGAGCGGTACACCTCACAGCAAACATCAAACGCCAGCTCCGGCTTAACCCCATCTTTCTCCCCCCTCTTTTGCGTTATTTCGTTACCTAACTACTTCGCATTTCTCCCTAGTCATTTCTCCTTAGTCGCAGGAGTCGCACCGCTATCGACAGCGCTCTTGCTGCCGCCTCGCTACACCAACGCCAATCCAAGTCCGCCGGACCCATCGCCGCAACTGATACTCCCAAACCGGCCCGCGCTCGCCGCGAATCACTTCGTCCACCCCGCGCTGCCGCTTGTCCACCACAAAGCCGCCATACCGCGGCTTGCGCAGGTGCCGCAATTGCGCCGAGACGCTGGCCTCGCCGTAACCGGTCAAGCGCGACAGTTCATGCAGCGTCAGCCACGTTTCGCACTGCCCAGCCGCCAGCATCACGTCGCACAACACCTCCCGCTGCGTCCGCAGACTTCTCGGCCGCGCCTTGTTCCTTCGCTCCCTGCTCATACCCGCTCCTTCCCTCCCGCGCGGATAACTTTGTATCCGGGCGGAAGACATTCCCCGATGGCGGCTTAAAGGGTCTCGCCGGACGTTCCCTGCGGCGACTCTTGCTCTCGCGACGGGTCGCGAAATTCATCCGCGCCCCCGCCAGCCTCGCCTTCCCACTCCTCAGAAAATTCGTCAAACTCGTCAATTCCATCGGACCCTGCCGTGCGTTCGGGATCCTCGTAATCACCCGCACAAGCACTGCAGGCCTGCATGCCGTTCGCCCGCATACCCGCCTCCTTGGCAATCACCCTGTTGTTTCGTCCCGTCCCGTCGTTTCATCTCGTAGTCGCACTTCGCGTCTTCCGATTGCCCTTGGCGGAACGCGCCGGCAAGGTGCCAGCGCCGGGCGCAGAAGTTTTCCACACTTTTCCACAGTGGCATATGCCTCGGTAACTCTTGACTTAATTTACTATAGTCTTACTATCGCTACGCCTGTCCCCGCAGGAGGAATTCCCTTGACCCGTTACCGGCCCCAGCCCCCCTGGGAGTTTTTGCTTACTGCTTCGCGCAACGGTCTGCAGAGCTTTGAATTGACCCGCCTCAGCCACGCCGCCAATCTCCGCAAAGAGATCGCCACCTTGATGGACCAGTGGCTGGAGGAGAACTCCGCCGCCAGCGTGGCCCGCTTGCTCATTGACCGACCACCAACGCGGCCGCCAAACCTCCGCCGAAGTGTGTCGCGGCAGCGCGGCTCACAACGCTCCAAACCGGTCCCCAGCGATCCGCCGCCGCGCTCATCGCACCTTCGCGCCTCCATGACTCCAGCCCACCAACTCGCCAACCGCGCCACGTTAACCTCCCAGAAATATTCTGTGTCGTATTCTTTATATATGTTATGGGAAGCGTAAATAGACGAAGAAGGGATGCGCTTGCCGGAAATCGGTATTCCGATGCCGGCAGAAACACAAAAACGGACAGGCGCAACCGCCTGTCCGTCAGTCTTACATCAGATTTTCAATGCCGTAAACGCGGCGCCTGCTGAAAAGCTACTTCCCCGCCGGAACCGCTGCTACATCTTTCTCTAGCAACTGCTCTTTGCGGTACACCAGCGAGTTGATGTCGTAGGTCGCCAGCTCAAACCCGTGTCCATGCGTAATGGCATCGGTCGGGCACGCTTCCACGCAATACCCGCAAAAAATACACCGCGAGTAATCGATGTTATAAACGCTGGCGTACCGCTCGCCCGCGGAAATACGCTTCACGTCGGTATTTTCCGCGGCTTCAATATAAATGCAGTTCGCCGGACAAGCTGCGGCGCACAGGAAGCAACCCACGCACTTTTCCAGCCCGCCCTCGTCGCGATGCAACACATGAATCCCGCGGTAGCGCGGCTGGAAATGGACTTTTTCGTACGGATAATTTTCCGTAACGGTCTTCGTGAACATGTTGCGAAAGGTGACGCTGAAGCCCTTTACCAGCGCGCCAAACGTCTCTCCCACTTCGCGGATAATCGAGGCCATAGAGGTAGCAGTCTAACAAACGCCCACCGCGCGGGCAAATCACCGTCTAGCCGGCGTTCGCGGATCCCGGCGAACCACCCGTGACGCTTCCCGATCCGGCAGCCGGCGCCGATCCCCTCAACGCGTCGATGATCAACTTGCCGTGAAAGCGCCCGTTCTCGATGAAAATCTCACCCGTATCCCGTCCGCCGATCACCACCCCTGCCAGATGAATTCCGGGGATGTTGCTTTCGAGCGACTGCGCATCCAGCGTGGGTTTGCGGGTTGTGGGGTCCAGTTCCACGCCCAGGCTCTCGATGAAGCGATAATCCGGATGGTATCCCGTCAGTGCAAAGACATGCTTCGCGGGAATGCCACGTTCCCCGCCCTGGGTTCGCACGGTAACGCCATCGGGGGTAATTTTCGTGACCGTCGTATCCAGCAGTCCGGTGATCTGACCGGCCTTCAGGCGATTCTCGATGTCCGGCTTGATCCAGTACTTGATCGACGAACTGAGCCGCGACCCGCGATGCACCAGCGTAACCTTCGCGCCATTACGGAATAACTCCAGCGCCGCGATGGCCGCCGAATTTTTGCCTCCGATTACCACCACTTCCTGGCGCCAATAGGCGAATGGGTCGGTGTAATAGTGCGATACGTTTGGGAGCGTTTCGCCCGGCACGCGCATTTCGTTAGGTAAATCGTAATAGCCCGTGGCGATGATGATCCGTTGCGCGCGATGCCGGCTCTCGACGCCCTCCGGCGACACCGTGGCTACTTCAAAGTGCCCCAGATGTCCGGTCACCGCGGTGACGCGCTCGAACATGCGGATCTCCAGCCCGTAAAACTCCGCCGTCTTTCGGTAATATTTTAGCGCTTCGACGCGCGTGGGTTTTTCACCGTAGCTGCTCATCGGCAGATCGCCAATTTCCAGCAGCTCTGGCGTGGTGAAGAACGTCATGTTCATCGGATAGTGGTACAGCGAATTGCAAAGCGTTCCCTTGTCCAGCACCAACGCCCGCATCCCCGCGCGCGTGGCCTCGATGGCGCACGCCAAGCCGGTGGGCCCGGCGCCTATGCACAGAATGTCGTAAGCGCTCATGAGCAACTTAGTTTGCCGGGACTGCCGAACAAGTGCAAATCCCCTTCAGCACGACAGGAGCGAACCGGCGGTGAGAGAAGCGGCTAAATTAGATCGGTCAGTTGGAGTATGTCGTGCAATTCCCCTCGAAATTTATTCAATTCCTCCAGCAGCTCCGGCGTCGCCGCCACTTCCCTCTGCTTCCAGACAAACACATCGCCGCTGGGCCGTTTTAAACGCACGCCAAAATGTCCCTCGATGAGGATCGACGGCGGAGCGATGATCTTTAATCCCCCATTTTCCACCGGCGCGAGCACCACCGCACACTCTCCGCGATGCATACAGAGAGCGCTTTCGTAAGGTGGAATGGCAATCGGACGTAGCCCGGCAGCGACAAGCCGTTGCAGGACTTGCATTTGTTGCGGTGTGAACTCAAACATTCCGGGAATATTTTCTCATCACCAGCGATTTAGTGCGCCACGCTCGCCGAAGATCCCGAGCCTTGAGGGGTCTAGGCCGCGGTGGAATCGGCGCTCGCGTCTGCCGACGAGCCTTCCAATTGCGCCAGAATATCCCGCAGTGTGTGGATCAACTCGTCTCGCGATACATGGCTCTTCTTAAACTGGATGCGGAACTTAAACGCATCGTTCTCCGGCTCAAAATTAAAAATGAACGGGTGGGGACGCTGCGGTCCCGCCTGCTCTTCCCGGCGTTCCCGCCGCGCCTCATCGCGTGTCAAACCGCCCTGCAAAATCCGCTGAAACATCTCCAGCATTTTCTTTTCCGTCGGCTGACGAGCGATTTGCAGCAGCAGCGATTTGGAACTCACCCCATGCTCGATGCATTTTTTGCGTAAGCTCTCAGGAATATTTCGCAGCGACAATGTCTCCGTCACCGAAGACCGCGCCCGCCCGATCTTTTTGGCGATATCCTCGTGCGTGTACTCGAATTGCGTGCCCAGCCGATGCAAGCCATCGGCCTCTTCAAACGCCGTTAAATCCTTTCGCTGAATATTTTCGATCAGCCCAATTTCCAGCGTCTCGGCGTCGTCCGCGGTCTTCTCAATGCACGGTACTTCCCGCAACCCCGCAGCCCGCGACGCGTGATAGCGTCGCTCTCCGGAAATAATGTAAAAGCAATCCTCGCGCGGAACAAACCGCACCAGCAGCGGCTCGAGCACGCCCTTCTCGCGAATGGAATCCGACAACTCGCGCAAATCGCCCAGCGCCTTGCGCGGCTGATCCGGGTTCGGACGAATCTGGTCCACGGGAATCATCCGCCCTACCGCCGCTCCGCTGTAACTCGTCAGCGATTCGACGTAGTGCGCGTCATGCCGCATCTTCAGCGTGACGGGTAACCCGATCCTCTTCGACACGTTGGATAACCTCCAGGGCCAATTTCTTATACTCGATCGCGCCAGGAGACTTCGGCGCAAACGTCAAAATCGTCTCTTTGTACGCCGGACTCTCTTCCAGCCGCACATTCTTGCTGATCTTGGTCTTGAACAGCACTTCGCCAAACACCGTGCGTATCTGCCCGTGCGTGTCCCGCGAAATATTCGTGCGCTTGTCGAACAGCGTAATCACTACGCCCAAGACCTTCAGCCCGGGATTCGGCCGCGCGCGAATCCGCTCGTACGTCTCCAGCAAATCGTCGGTGCCTTCAATCGCAAAATACGCCGCCTGAATCGGCACCAGCAAATGCGTCGAACCCACCAACGCGTTTACCGTCAAAATCCCCAGCGACGGCGGCGTATCCAGCACGATGTAATCAAAACTCTTCAGTATCGGCGCCAGCGAATCCTTCAGCCGGTACGGCGCGTCGAACTGCCCCGCCAGCACCTGCTCCAATTTTGCCAAGGCCAGCCGCCCGGGACCCAGAAACAGCAACGGATCCTTCGTCGGCTTGATAATGCTTTCCATTGTCGCCCGCGCGTCGCTCAGCACGTCAAACATCGACGTGGCGATTTCGCCGGAATTAAAAAACGCAATTGTGGAGTTCGCCTGCGGGTCCAAATCGATCAGCAGCGTCTTTTTCCCGCGGTTCGCCAGCGCCGCGGACAAATTAATCGCCGTGGTGGTCTTCCCCACTCCGCCTTTTTGATTGGCAACGGTGATCACCACAGACATGGGCATCGGCCTCCGCCCGCGCGCGTTGCGTCGCGCCATCTCGCTCGTGCAACCTCATACATATGGGTGGGTGTTACCCGCAGAAGTCCCCCAATTACTAGCCCAACTCTACGTTCGTGCCCTCATCCATGCAAGCAAAAAGTGTGCGCGCAAGAATCGCGCCAGTGGAAAACGCGAAGGTTCTCAGACCGCGTGGTTTTGTTCGGGGAACTGCCTTGCCTCGCCACTTCCCTGCTTCGCCTTCTTCGTCCGCCTCGCGAACTACAGTTCGATGCCCCAGAACCCTTCGGGCGGATTGTGCAACTCGAGTCCCAATTCCCATCCCTGACGTCCCTCGTGCCCACGCCAGATCAACACCGCCTCGGAAAGCTTATTGTTCAGCATATTCACCACGCGCAGTTTCTGTCCCACCGCAAACCCCTGCGGCACAATCGCCAGGCAGCCTTTCGCGCTCACGTCCACAGAAAAACCTTCGGCGCGCAACGCGCGGCCGTCTTCCGTCCACTCTACCGCCAGATTCACGCGGGAATTTATCCGCGGAACCGCGCGCGTATACTTCATCCGCTCTTCAAAATTCTCGGCGTCTACAAACGGCACGATTACGCTCCCAAGCTTCCCGTGCTTACGCAATACGCTGGAGTCAAGCGTTCACCCAGCGACGATTCAACAAGATGCTTTGCTCACTCCAGCCTAAGTCCCGTTTGCATTTGAGGTCAATGAAACTTCTTGCCCATTCGCTCCACCAGTAAACCATGCGCCGCCGCGAAGATTCGTCGCGCAACGACGTTGCCCCGCGAATTCGCAGTACGCTGCCGCGCGTGGTCTCGCCGGTTTTTATTGCCACTTCTCCACTCTCCGCATAAACTTTCTCAACCGCTCCGCCATGCTCAACTTTCCCTCTCTGCGCAAAGAACTTCGCCCCACGTTTCGCCTGGCGCTTCCCCTGGCACTCGCCGAACTCGGCTGGATGAGCATGGCTATCGTCGACACCATCATGGTGGGTCACCTGCCGAACAGCGCCACGGCCATGGGCGCGGTCAGCCTTGGGTCTAACCTCTTCGGCGTTCTGGCCCTGTTCGGCGGCGGATTGCTCATGGGGCTCGACACGGTGGTGGCCCAAGCCTTCGGCGCGGGCCAGCGCGAAGATTGCCACCGCTCGCTCATCAACGGAATTTACCTGAGCCTGGCACTGACGCCTATCCTGGCGGCGCCAGTATGGCTGCTACCCAGACTTCTCTACGGCATGCACATCGATACGACTGTTCTCGCACTGACAATTCCGTACACCAAAGCGCTAACCGCAGGATTGTTGCCGCTGCTGCTGTACTTCGCCGTGCGCCGTTGCCTGCAGGCCATGGACATGGTCAGGCCGGTAGCGTTCGCCCTGGTGACCGCCAACATCGTCAATGTTTTGGGAAATTACGCGCTGGTCTACGGTCATTTCGGATTGGCCGCCATGGGTGCTGTCGGTTCCGGATGGTCCACAGCCATTTCGCGCGCGTACATGGCAAGCGTACTCGTCGTCTATCTGCTTTGGTACGACCGCCGCCATCGCACGGAACTGCTAAAGACACCCGTAGATGTCGACCTGAAGCGCATCAAGCGATTAATTACACTGGGATATCCTGCCGCCTTTCAGTTCACGTTGGAGACTGGCGTCTTTGCTTTGGCCACCGCGCTCATCGCGCGGCTCGGTGCGGTGCCACTCGCCAGCCACCAAATTGCGTTGAACACCGTGGCGTTCACTTACATGGTTCCGCTAGGAATTTCTTCCGCCGCCGCGGTGCGCGTGGGGCAAGCGATTGGCCGCAAAGATCCCGCCGGAGCCGGTGAAGCGGGAGGCACGGCGATTTTCCTCGGCGCGGCGTTCATGGCGTGCGCGAGCGCCGCACTGCTGATTTTCCCGCGCTGGATCGCACGCCTCTACACGCCCGACGAACTCATCATCCACAGCACCATCACGCTGCTGGCAGCAGGCGCGGCGTTTCAACTTTTCGACGGCATCCAAACCGTGGCTACGGGAGCATTGCGCGGCACGGGAGACACGCGCACGCCGATGCTCTGTCATTTTTTTGCCTACTGGGTTTTGGGCTTGCCGCTCGGCGCCTGGCTCTGTTTTCATCGCCACTGGGGAGCGATCGGCCTGTGGTCCGGCTTAAGCCTGGCGTTAATTTTAATCGGCGTAGTTTTGCTGGTGGTGTGGAGCAAAAAAGTTAAATCACTGCTGCAACCCGTGGAGCGTCTGGCTTCCGCGCCGGGCGCGGTTCGAGCGTCCTTATAGAAGACGCCCGCGGGTAGCTACATTTTATATCGGCCGAGGTCGTCGTCGGAGAGGCCTTCGAGATAACCCCGCAGCTGTTCATTGGTATTTCGTTCCGTCAACGCGCCGGAAACCTTGGCATTTTTCAACACGCGTTCATCCACAAATATCGGGCAATCCATGCGCAGGGCCAGCGCCAACGCATCGCTCGGACGCGAATCGATGGTCATCATCTGGCCTTCGCGCTCGACCCAGATAATCGCGTAAAACGTGTCGTCTTTAAGGTCGTTCACCACGATCTTCTGGACGCGCACATCCAGGCCAAGAAAAACATTCTTGAGCAAATCGTGGGTCATCGGGCGGGGCGTTTCCACTTTTTCAATTTCGAGGGCAATGGCGTTGGCTTCGTATACGCCGACCCAGATGGGCAGAATGGCCTGACCTTGCACATCTTTCAGCACCACAATTGGCATGTTGGTTACCGGATCCATCATCAGCCCGCGAATTTTCATCTCGACTTCCATTGGGCCTCCCGAGTTGCGCCGACCATGCACAGCAAAAATCCTTACACCGCGTGTTCGCCAATCAAGCTTGCAGGACCTGCGTCCGTGACGCGCACGTTTACATACGTTCCGAGCAAGTCTCGCGCGCCAGACGTGAAATTCAGGACGCGATTCGACGAGGCGTGGCCAGACCAGCGATTCTCGCGGCGGGACTTCCCGCTGACCAGCACTTCCATGGTTTGGCCGATCATTTTCGCGTGGCGCGCGGTTTGAATTTCCCGTTGTGTTTCCTGCAAAACCGCGAGGCGGCGGCTTTTTTCTTCTTCCGGGATCGGGTCGTTCATGGCCAGCGAAGGGGTGTTGGGGCGCGGCGAATACTTGAAGGAAAAAAGCGCGTCAAACCGCACTTCTTCCAGCAGACTCAGCGTCTCCTGAAAATGCCGCTCGGTCTCTCCCGGGAAACCCACAATAATGTCGGTGGTAATGCTGATCTCGCGCTTCGCCCCGCGAATCAGCGCAATTTTTTCAAGATATTCCTGGCGCGTATAGGTCCGCGCCATGGTCCGCAAAATTTCAGAGGAACCCGACTGCACCGGCAGGTGCACGTGTTCGCAGAGCTTCGGCTGCGCGTCCATGGCGGCCACGATGTCCGGCGTAAAATCGCGCGGATGCGATGTGGTATAGCGCACACGGCGAATTCCCGAAATGTCCGCGACGGCCAGCAGCAGTTCCGAAAATGTCATTTTGCGCGCGGAGGGATCCGCGTAGGAATTGACGGTCTGCCCGAGCAGCTGCACCTCGGAGTAACCCAGATCCGCCAGTTGCCGGACTTCGCGCAGGACCGAATCGCTGACGCGGCTGCGTTCCGGCCCGCGGGTAAAGGGCACCACGCAATAGGAGCACGCTTTGTCGCAGCCCTCGATAATGGTTAGAAAGGCGCGAAAGGGATTGTCGCGGCGGGTAACTTCCGTCTCAAAGGTCTCATCCGTATCGTTGTCCAGCCCGGTGACGCGTCGCTCCCCAGCTTCCAGTTTATCGAGCATCTGCGGCAAATTTCGATAACTTGCGGAACCGCAAACCAAACTGACCCACGGGGCGCGCTTAAAAATATCCTCGCCCTCCTGCTGGGCCACGCAACCAAGCACACCGATGATCTTGTCCGCGTCGGAAGTCCCGCGAAATTCGCCCAATCGCGAAAAAACCTTCTGCGCGGCTTTTTCACGAATGCTGCAGGTGTTGTACAGAATAACCGAAGCATCCGCGGGTTTTTCGACTTGGCGATACCCACGCGAGACCAGCACTCCGGCGACTTTTTCGGAGTCGTGGTCGTTCATCTGGCAGCCAAAGGTCTCGAGGAAAAAAGTTCCAGCGCCGGAGAGGGGGTGCTTCGCACGCAACTCATTTGCACAAAACTCGGGGCCGACGCGCTCAGCTCCCGGGGTGTTGGCGGTCAACTGTTCGAGTCCGACATCGAATGTGCTTCCCATACCTTCGCCAGTCTATCACAGGCATTTTTAGAACCGCGGCATCTTCGGTGATTCGGGGCGGTGGGTCAGTTCGAAGTTCCCGGTCAGAGTGAATATAAGCCTTCGCTACATCTTCACCCTTGGAGATTTCTTCACGAGACCGCTTGCGTCAACGCAATGTCATGCGACAGGCACGCACCGGCAAAATTAGTTAATGTAGAAGCAGGAGTCTTCCAAATTGCTGTTTTGGGATAGCCGAAATTTTGCTGGACGTGTCGCGACCAGTGGTCTTCACTAGAGGGAACGCATGGCCTTGTTCAACAACTCTGATAGCTCGCGACAACTGGGAGAGGGAAGGTAATCCGTGACTAAACCGACGATACTTGTGGCAACGTGGGGCGATGGGCTGTTCGCAGTCACCGGCGACGGGCGCACGCAAGAGATTGCGAACCAGGCCGTCAGAGGGCTCGCACCGGATGGACGCGGCGGTGCGCTCGCTATTGTCGGCCGACATTCGCTGCGCAGGCGTGCACCAACCGGCGAATGGGCAATTATGGCTACGAGCGAGTCCGAGCTCTCGTGCTGTATGACTGTTCGAGACACTATCTACGTTGGAACGGACGATGCACGCATGCTGCGACTGAGCCACGGGGGCGGTGTGCTCGATCCTATCGATGGTTTCGACAGCGTAGTCGGGCGGGATGCTTGGTTTGCTGGTTCGGCAATTATTAATGGGCAGCGTCTTGGGCCACCGCTAGGTATTCGCTCGGTCGCGGCCAACTCGAACGGGGGCGTACTGTTCGCCAACGTTCACGTGGGAGGCATTCCGCGTTCAATGGATGGCGGAAGAACCTGGCAACCCACCATAGATATCAACAGCGATGTTCATGAGGTGCGCGCGCATCAGGCAAATCCGGACATTGTCGTCGCGGCGTCCGCTATCGGCCTTTGCATTAGCCGCGACGCAGGAGCAACGTGGACAACAGAACGCGACGGCCTACACGCATCGCACTGCTCTGCGGTAGCGTTCTCGGGCGATGACATTCTCGTTTCCGCGTCGACAGATCCCTTTGCCGCCCAGGGAAGAATTTATCGTCGGCCGATCAGACCGGGTGGAGACACAGTGGCCGTCGAAGATGGCCTGCCTACGTGGACCAACGGTATCGTCGACACAGGTTGCATCGCCACGAACGGCTCAACGATTGTGGTGGTTGACAGAGCTGGAACCCTGTACCTGTCAACGGAGTGCGGCCTGGCTTGGTCGCGGAGCAACAGCGAACTACCAACCCCGAGTTCCGTTCTAATCTGTTGACCAAAATCGAAGAGCTCAGGCTTGTTCCCAATTCAGTTATCAGCTATTAAAACCATAAAGCCATCGCGTGGGCTTTTACGAGCGCCTCCAGAGATGCGCCTGGATCGAGATGAACTAAATTTAGTAAGCGAGCCGCGCGAGAAAGGCGTCGATCGCGGCCAGGCACTCCGGCTCGTCGAGCAACGGCATGTGGCCGCGCGCCGCCACCGTAAGTGGTACGAGGTCCGGCTTCTCGCGCTGCATCCGCGCAAACGTCGAAGCGCTCAGGATGTCGGACAACACACCGCGGATCGCGAGCACCGGCAAGGTGCCGAGCTGAGCCCACAGCGGCCACAGGTCGCGCGCGACTGCCGGTGCGGCACGCAGAGCCTCGCCGACCTTGGGGTCGCACTCGAGTATCGGCGTGCGGGTCGCGTCTTCGCGGTAGCTGCGGCGTGCGAGCCGCGTCCAAGTGTCGTCCGAAAGTCCCGGCCAAGCGGCGCCAAACACGACGCGCAACTGCGCCACGGCCTCGTCCCAATTAAGGACCGGTGGCTGGTTGCCGGCGTAGGATTTGATTCGCGCAATGCCGACCGGGTCGATCTCCGGCCCGATGTCGTTCAGTATCACGCCAGCGACGATGCCCGGCAGGAACGCCGGCAAGGACATCGCGAGCCACCCGCCGAGCGAGGTGCCGATAACGGCAAGGCGCCGCGCTCCGAGCCCGGCGACTAGGCCGGCGATATCGGCGAGATATGTGATTGGATGGTAGTTCTGCCACACGGGGTCGGGCGCCGACAGGCCGCGGCCGCGAAGGTTGGGCAGATCACGCGATAGCGCGGGCTCAGGTGCAGCGCCAGGTCTTCGAAGTCCTTGCTGTTGCGCGTGAGCCCGGGCAAACACAGAACCGTTGCCACGGCGGAACCAGCCGCGTCATAGACGCGGCTGTAGAGGCTGAGGCCGTCTTTCGACAGCCACCTGTGACCGCGAAATTCGGGCTGGCCGCTCATTGTATCTCTCCGTCCGTCCGTTCCCGCCGCAACTCGCGCTGCAAAACGGTATCCGCGGCGTAGTGGTCGGCGCCGAGAAAATGTAGAGAGACGTACGGAGCATCACCCACCACCCAGCTATCGTGGCCGGGAGGCCCGGGTGGAATGTAAAAGAGCATGCCAGCGCGAAGTTCGTGGATGGTACCGTCCTCCATCGCGGCAGTGGCACAACCGGAAAGCACCAGCCCAACGTGCTCGACGTTGCAGCGCGACGCGCCCACGCCGGGCCCGACGTGAGCGGACCACTTCCATCCGGGCTGATAGGTGGCGCGGCCGATGGTCATGCCTCTGATGCGTACGAGTTCGAATTTGCCTTTTTCGAACGTGCGTACCTCGTCGGGCTCTTCAAAACGCTTCAGAACGGTCTCAAGCATGGGCTTCCACTCCCTCGCGATGCGGATCCGCAGAGATGCTGTGCATCATCATAGTTCAAGCCAACAAACCCCCGTACCGGGGCAACGACGCTGGCAGCGGTTGGAGAGGCGAGTTTTCGATGGATACTTATCGTGTGGCACCTTCTTCGTGCGCCTTGCGCATCAAATATGGATGCAATTGGCGGCGCCGCGATGGAACGTCCCATTTTGTGGTCTGCGCTCGATAATTCGGTTTCGCCGTTCCGTTGCGTCTCCTACGTGCGTATGTTACGTTTCTGAAGTGTCTAAAAATTTGTGCGGTGGCGCGGTCCCTGGCTTGGGCCAGCGGCGGCACGCACAGCATCATCCAATATAACGCTGACAAAATGGCAACATACGAGCCGGACAAGCAGAGTTAGCGGGCCATTGATTCAATTACTTTCACTGAGGGGTACATCATTCTCCCGTTCGCAACGTTTTTAATCACCGATCTCGGAAACATCCTTAGCCAAACGGGGTGGGTAGCCCGCGCGGTGCTGGTTCTGCTGTTAATTTTCTCCGTGGTCTCGTGGGCCATGATATTTCAAAAGCTGGGGCTTTTTGGACGCATCCGGCGCGAGAGCGACCAATTCTTGCGGATTTTTCGGGCTACGCGCGGGGTGGCGAACCCGCAAGCGCTGGCGTCGGCGGGTTCGCCGTTTGCCGCCGTTTATGCTTCCGGATATCGTGAATTGCAGAGCCAGCTTAACGCCGGCGGCGGGGGAAGCGCGGCCCCGGGCGGGCACTTAAAAAGCCTTACGGCCGTCAGTGTGAGCATGCAGCTGGCGTCCGCGGAAGAAGTTCGCCGGGCGGAAAAGGGCATGTCATGGCTGGCCACCACCGCTTCGGTTTCGCCATTCATCGGGTTGTTCGGGACCGTATGGGGCATTATCGACGCGTTTGCGGGACTGGGCGACGCAGGGTCGGCGACGCTTCGCGCTGTGGCTCCGGGTATTTCCGAAGCGCTGTTTACCACTGCCGCGGGACTTTTCACCGCTATTCCCGCGGTCATCTTCTATAATCACTTTTTGCAGAATATCCGCGATTTGGGCGGGCGGCTCGACACTTTTGCGCTGGAAGTGGCTGCGCAGATCGAGAAGACGTTCACATGAGGCAGATCTGCATGTCGGATACGCCACGCCGAGAAGGGGCGCAGCATGCTGCGCCGCTACAAAGGCACGCGTCGCGGTCACGCTAGCGATTTCACACGACCATGCCGCAGATTAAACAAACGCAAACGTCGCTCGCGGAGATCAACATGGTTCCGTTCATCGACGTGGTGCTGGTGCTGCTGATCATTTTTATGATTACCGCGCCGATTCTGCAATCCGGGATCGAAATCGACGTTCCTAAAACAAAAACCGTTCGAGAGATTACCGAACAGCGGCTGGTTATCACCGTGGACAAAGGGCAGCGCATCTACCTCGGGAACGACCCGGTGAACATCCACGAACTTGGGGACAAAGTGCACGCGCAATTGAAGAAGCCGCAAGACGCCGTTTTTTTGCGGTGCGACGAAACGGTGCCCTTCGGAGCGTTCGCCACGGTGGTCGATTCCCTGCGGCAGGCGGGCATCAACAACATCAGCATCGTCACGCAGCCCATCACCGAGCGGGCTAGAACGAACTGAACGCAACCAGCTGAAGATGACCAGCGCCGCCAATTCGTACTACGCCGCACCGGACGAGGAGTTTAGTCTCACTAAATTCCTGGTCTATTCCGGTGCGCTGCATGCGCTTGCCGCGCTGGCCATCGCGGCGTCCATTTTTCTAAATCTCCGGGGCAATCAATGGGCTGGCGAAGGTGGCGACTTGGGCGGCACGAAGGTCAGCCTGGTGAGTTCGGCCGGCATCCCCATGCCGCGCCCGATTATTCCTACGCAGAGTCAGGTGGTGGACCCCACGCAGGGCCTGCACGAGGTCGAGCCGCCGAAAATCGACCAAACGCCTCCGGATGCCACCAAGCTTCCGCAATTCAAGCAGGAGAAGCCGCTGCCGCCGTCGCACAAATCGAAAGTTTTCGAAAACAAGACGCCACCTCCACCAAATGCCGTACCCTACGGCGGAGGAGGCAGCCCGGATATCGCAACTGGGTACACGCAAAATCCCGGCAGCTCCTCCGGTGTGGCGATGCAGGGTCAAGGCGGCGGCGATTTTGCCACGCGCTATGGATGGTACGTCGCCGCGGCACGCCGGCGGGTGCAGCCCAATTGGGATCCGCTCTCGATTGACCCGAACGTGCGCACATCACAGACGCTGCATTGCTCCATTTCGTTTTCCGTGGCACGCGATGGTTCGATCCACAATGCGCGCATCACGGAATCCAGCGGCAATCGCTCGTGGGATAATGCCGGCCTGCGCGCGATCATCGCTTCGAATCCGCTTCCGAGTCTTCCGAACGATTTCTCGGGAGGCAGTGTCGAGGTGACGTGGGATTTCCCGGAGCGGCACCGATGATCCGGCAGGGTGAACAGCCGAGTTCAGCTTCACGAAGTGCGTGTTCACCGTTTAGATGGAGGCCGTCTTGAAGTTATCGTCCAAGTACAAGGCTCTGATCGTCGCTGGTATCCTGGCGCTGGCGGGCGCCCAAGGTTTGCGTGCGCAGGATTGGTTCCGCGCGGGAACGGGCCTGGGCGACACCAACAAACCGCGCGTGGCCATAGCTGAATTCGGCCCGCGCGCGGATTCCGCCAAAGCGCACGCTTCCCTCTTTTCTCAGGTGGTGCGCGATGACCTGCAATTCAGCGGCATCATTGACGTGGTCAGCGCCAGCATGAACCCCGCGACCTCTCCTACCCAACCCGGCGAACTGCGCAACCTGGATTGGACGAATGCCCCCGCCAACGCCAACTTGGTAGGGTTCGGCAACGTCGAGGAATCCTCGACCGAGGTGGCCATTCAGGCGTGGCTTTACGACGTGCGCAATCCCGCGGCACAGGCGGTGGTCGGCAAAATTTATCGCGGCACACCTTCGGACACGCAAGTGCGGCGCTTCGCGCACCAATTCGCCGACGAGATCATCAACAAACTGTCGGGCGGCCTGCCCAGCGTGGCAGGGACGCAGATCGTATTCGTGAGCGCGCGCGGTGGTGGATCGAAGGAAATCTGGGCCATGGACTACGACGGGGCCAATCAGCACCCGTTGACTTCGCTGCACTCCATCTCGCTGACGCCACGCTGGTCGCCGGATGCCTCGCGCATAGCGTTTACGTGCTTTGCGTCGTTTGCCAAAGTCACCGGCCCGCAAATCTGCATGTACTCGATGGACTCCGGCAAGGTGGTTTCTTTCCCGCGTTTCAAAGGGACGAACTTCACGCCGGCGTGGTCTCCGGACGGTTCGCAACTAATTTTTTCGTCGTCCATGGGCGGCAATCCCGAACTGTACGTCAGCGATTCCAGCGGCAGTCATCCCAAGCGCCTGACGTTTTCCAATGCGGCGTGCCTTTCTCCCGCGTGGAATCCGAAGACCGGGCAGACCGTGGTGTACGTCGGGGACCGAGGGGGAGTGCCTAAACTTTATATGATGAGCGTCGACGGCACGGATACCACGGAGCTCGATCTGCCGGACAAGGGCTACATCGTCGATCCGGCGTGGGCGCCCAACGGCCAGTTCCTGGCGTTCAGTTGGCGGAGGCCGACCGGCAACTACGACCTTTACGTGATGGACGTGGGCACGCAGCAAATCGTCGAGTTGACGCGCGATGCCGGGCGCAACGAGCGGCCGAGCTGGGCGCCGGACGGGAGGCACATTGTGTTCGAGTCCACGCGGGGCGGCAACCGGCAGATTTGGACCATGCTGGCGGACGGGTCGCAGGCCCACCAGTTGACAACGGCGGGGCATAACGAATCGCCGAATTGGTCGCCGCATTGATTGGAGCGGATCGGCGCGTTGATTTTTTGCGGACGCGCGCGAGGCGGTGAAATTTTCTCCGCGCTGGGTTTGGGTACGATGTATAATATATCGTGATACGAGATATTGACCGTATCCGTCGGGCCGGTACGAGCATCAAAGTGAAGACGGAACGACGGGACGCCTATGGGAGCTTAATGTCCAGGAGAATAGCGATGAATCAGGTCATGCGACATCACCGGGCCCTCTTTTGCCTGACGCTGGCTGCCGCGATGTTCACGTTTGGCTGCGCGAAGAAACCCGTGGCCAGCACCCCGCCGCCGGCGCCGTACATTCCGCCCGCGGCCACGCCTACGGTGACACTGCAAGCCGATCCGAGTTCCATCAACAAAGGTGACACCGCAACGCTGAGTTGGTCTTCCACCAACGCCACGCAATTGACGATCACGCCCGACGTCGGGCAAGTGACGGCGCAGGGCTCGACCAAGGTCACGCCCGCGGATTCTCAAACTTACACCATCACGGCCACGGGGCCCGGGGGTTCCGGGAACGCCAGCGCGCGCGTCACGGTAGGTACACCGCCGCCACCTGCGGACACCGGGACCAGTTCGGACATGACGGATGCGCTGTTCCTCAAGGAAGTTCGCGACACCTATTTCGATCTCGATAAGGCGGATGTCCGCGCCGATGCGCGAGAGGCGCTGTCGCACACGGCGGAATTTCTGCGCAACTATCCGCAGCTGAAAGTAACCATCGAGGGGCACTGCGATGAACGCGGCTCCACGGAATACAACCTGGGGCTGGGGGATCGCCGCGCCGCAGCCGTAAAGCAGTACCTCATCTCCCAGGGCATCTCCGCCGACCGCCTCAGCACCGTCAGCTTTGGCAAAGAAAAACCGTTCTGCTTCGAAAGCAACGAAGAGTGCTGGCAAAAGAATCGCCGCGGGCACTTCGTAAAAGCCAATTAGCGAATTAAGTTGTTTCAAGCAGCGCAGCTCGCCTCGGTCCTAAGCAGGCCGAGGCGATTTTGTGCGGGCTGCTGTTGTGCGGCGGGCGCCTCATTTGCCGCGGCATTCGCTCTTGCTGGCTCGCCACTCTGCCATTAAAGTAGAATGAGAACTCAGCCCGGTATATACGCAGGTGCACAGCACCGGTGGTCCAGCCGCCACGAGCTTTGAGGAGGAAGTGGAATGCGCGCACGTAACGTAGCAATCTTCGCCGCCGCGGCGATCGCCGGCGTATTGGTGGGCAGCGCCGTGGGACCACGCCCCGCGAGCGCGGTGTCTCGCGAGATTATCGACCTGCAGCACGACGTCACCACCTTGCTGCAAGGGCAAAAAGATCTGGCCACGCAAATGACCCAGGACCACACGGTGATGAAAACGCTGGTGGAGCAATCCAACGATAACGTCGGCAAACTGAACGCCACCATGAGCGCGGTGCAGAAATCCGTGCAAGATGTGCAGGCCAATTCCGGGGCGCGACTGGACACCATGTCGACGCAAGTGCAAGGGCTCTCCGACAATTTAGAAGAGATCAAATCGCGATTGGGCAAGCTGAATCAGCAACTGGTGGATCTACAAAACACGGTGCAAGGAATCGATGCCAAGGTTTCCGGCGCGGCACCATCCAGCGTACCGGCCGGCAATCCTGGCGCAACTCCGAACGCGGCTCCGGGCGGTACCGGAGGCGCAACGCTTGGCGGCGGTCCCGCGCCGAGCGCGGACACGCTTTATTCGAACGGGCTTCGCGACATCACCAGCGGCAAGTATGATCTGGCGCGCTCGGAATTTCAGGACTATTTGAAATTTTACAGCGATACCGATCTGGCCTCGAACGCCCAGTTCTACCTGGGTGAAATCGCCTTCTCGCAAAAGCAGTTCGATCAAGCGGTCGCCGAATACGACAAGGTTCTCACCAACTATCCCAAGAGTTTTAAGCTTGCACCCGCCCATCTGAAAAAAGGATTCGCGCTGATCGACCTGGGGCAAAAGCAGGCCGGCATCAAAGAACTTCGCGATGTCATCAAGCGTTATCCGAAGACCGACGAAGACCAGCGCGCTCGCGCGAAACTGAAAGAACTGGGCGCCCCGGTCCCCGCGTAGAACCCGACGCGCTGCAGCGCCCTCCGCAAAACGGTGTGCGGCCGCCTTCTGAGGCGGACGCCTTTTGTGAGCAGGCGCGCGCAATTTCCCAATGACGCCAGGCTGCCGCCTCCAAATACCACTGCGCGCATCCAAGAAAAACGGTACTAGCTTTCCCCATGCCGAACAAACACGCAAAGACCCCAGACAGCCCCGCCGATATCGGCATCACCACGCGCGTCGAAAAAAAACAGGTAGAAGAGCGCGTGGCCATCGGCGCCAACGTCGTCTACGAAACCATTCGGCGCGAAGGCGAAGACGAACTGCAGCGCCCTTCCTCGGCACTGGCTTGGTCCGGTCTTGCGGCTGGTTTATCGATGGGATTTTGCCTTGTGGCCGAAGCTGCTCTTGCCGCGCATCTGCCGGACGCTCCATGGCGCCCGCTGATTTCCCGCTTGGGTTACTGCGTGGGTTTCCTGATCGTAATCCTTGGGCGGCAACAACTCTTCACCGAAAACACGCTAACCGTGATTTTGCCGGTGCTGCTCCACAAAGATCGCAAGACCCTCTTCAACGTCGCGCGCCTCTGGTCCGTGGTGCTTGCGTCCAACATCGTAGGCACCGCGCTCTTCGCCTACGTCATCGCTAACATCCACCTCTTCGATCCCGCGATCCAACAGTCTTTTCACGACATCGGCATCGCACACTTGGGCGCCAGCTTCGGCATTGCGCTGATACGCGCCATTTTCGCGGGATGGCTGATCGCCCTGATGGTGTGGCTGCTTCCCGGCGCGGAAACTTCCCGCGTTGCGGTGGTCATCATCATCACTTATTTGGTAGGCCTGGCCAATCTCAACCACATCATCGCCGGTTCGACCACCATGTTTTACCTGGTGGCCACCCACGCCATGTCGCTGGGGCACTATTTCACCAGTTTCTTTATACCCACGCTGTTGGGCAATATCATCGGCGGTGTCTCGATGGTCGCCGCGTTAGGCCATGCTCAAGTTGTCGGCGGCAAATCCTGAGGCGCGCAGGAAGGGCCTTCCAGAGATGAACGGGCGCAAGCATGGTTTACTTTTGCCCGGGGCATCCTTCGCCAACGGAGGTCAGCGTATTGTTCGCCGCGGTCAACTTGCAGGAGTAGTCGCCCCCACGCGAATCGATGTAGGAATATTTCTGCGAACTCTTCTGTCCCGTATGCCCCGTCACATTAAAAGAGGAATCGAATTGCAGCGTGTCGGTGCTGTCCACGGTATTGTCCACCGCGCTGGCAAAGAACGGTTCCACCACATCATGCTTAAAGCGCTGCTGGGAAGTCGTCTGTAAATTCAGCGAGCCATCTGCGGCAAATATTTCGCTGATATTCAAGGTAAGGGGATACTGGAACGCCTGCAAGGTGGCGAAGATCTGTCTGTTGTCGCGGGTGATGGTGCGCGATTCGACGGTGGTCTTCTGCGCGATGTCCTGAATATAACTCGTGGCGTTGATATTAAAATTCTGCAAGTTGCTGAAATTCACGGTTTGGTGGACGTCCGTATCCACTCGCCCGTGCGAGGTCTTTACGAAACCCGAAGCGTGGAATTCCCTCGCCGACGTCACGCTGACCGAACCCGTGACGTCTCCCGAGGAATCCGTCTGCAAATTCTCAACCACGCTCGGCGCCGGTCCCGTTCCGATGGTGTTTCCCGTAACCGCTCCGGTAACTTGCGACGAGCCGTGGTCCTGAAACACCAGCAGCGTCGCCGTCGCCAAAAAGTAACTATCGGCATTAAACACGCTCACCGCCACGGTGTGCGGCTGACCGTTACTGAGGATTCCCGCGAACGGCGTTAAATCAATGCGATAGGGAACAAAATTCAGCGTCTGGACGCCGGGCAGCGGAAACCACAGATACGGGTCGATACCGCCCGTGAAAATCCACGGATATACCGGCGCGACACCCGCGGGCTGCCCGTCCACGCTGATCTCCGCCTCGCGAAAACCCGTATTTCCGCAGCTCTGCAATTCGCTGGCAACGTCGTTTGGCACACAGGTGTACCAGAATTCATCGTTCGATTGGCTCTGCGTAATCACGTCGAGATACGCGCGCTCGACATTGGTCGGTAACGTAAATGTCTCAGCCAGTTGATCGGTGGTCTGGTTCAAAGCTACCGCGCCGCCGGGGGCGTTCGGCAATGGATAAACCGAGTCGGGCGCCTTGCGCCCCTCATCGCCATCCTTGTGCCGCGACTTGTAGAATTCCAGCGTCGCGCTCCCGGAAATCACTCCGGTATACGTGCTGTTCACCAAATTGCCCAGGTCCACTTCGCCAACCTGCGCGCTCTGAAACAGCGCGCTGTAATCCGTGACGTCTCGCTCTACGTGCCACGACGGCGAAAGCGTGTTCCCCGGCTCCGGCGTGGTCCCGTAGTAAAGATTGACATGCCCTAGAAACACCTGCGCGGTGCGATCATACTGCACACCCGCCGTCACGTTAAAATCCGCCGTAAAAATCACCTTGTCCCACGGCCCGGCGCAAGCAACGGGCGGCGCGAACGGATAAGTCTTCGGGGAAAAATCCGCGAACTGCAGTCCGGAGTAAAGCGGGACCACGCAAGGCTTTTCATCCGGCCGCGGGATCGGCGGATCCGCCGTAACCGTATTCTGCGAGCCCACCACGGGAATGTCTTGGCCAAATGCAGCGCCTGGCAGCAACGCCAGCGCTCCGAGTGCCACCATAGATACTAGTCCACAGGCAAAGAAACCGAGCAGCTTCATATGGAACTCCTCTGCGAGGACGATGCGGGGTGAAGAAATCGCGTCACGAGTATATTGCAAGGCCGTCTCGCCCCCAAAGCACAAAAACTCTGTCGCCGCCAAGTGAAGGCGGCCATGACAGTTACTCCATTTTGTCAGCTTCGCGAGCTACTGAGTTCAGCTGCCACTGTGGCCGCATTCCTGTACTGTCGAACAGCTGGCCGCAATCCATCCCTCGGAGCAGTAGTATTGCAAGCACCCAGCTGTTACTTTTTATTGCTCGAAGTTGTGGCAGCCGTGGGGTCACGGCACGCCCAATCTAAGCGCGATCCATGTGTCGCTCGGGCATCCCTCCTACTTAGTTGAAAGCTTAACCAACTAGGTTTCTATGCATCGCCGTTGCTATACCTTTCGGCATTTACCTCATTCTTTGCGAATGAGGCAAGGAGACTCATGCTTAGCACATTCCGTACTTTGTGGTTCGCCACGTTTACGCTGGCCGCAGCGGTCGTCTTTCCGGTACCGGCCCAGGGCCAATCCACCGGCGAATCCGCCCGTCGTTCCCGTCCGCTCATCACGCAAGACATTCACGAAACTCAGTTGGTCCGTCTCGCGGGCAACACTCGCCCCGAAGTCACGGTCGATAACGACCGTGGCGTTGTCTCCGACGCCTTGCCAGTCGGGCACCTGCTGCTCCAGTTGCAGCGCTCTTCCGAACGGCAGCAAGCCCTCGACGAGTACATGGCTGAGCTGCAGGACAAGAATTCACCGAACTACCACCGCTGGCTGACCTCCGAAGAGTTTGGAGAAACCTTCGGCGCGGCCCCGGCAGACGTCGACACCATCACCGCCTGGCTCAGTTCCCATGGCTTCCAAATCAACGTGGTCTATTCCAACGGCGTGCTGATCGACTTTTCCGGTACGGCAGGGAAAATCCGCGAGGCTTTCCATACCGAGCTTCACAATCTCGACGTGAATGGAGTGAAACACGTTGCCAATCTCCGCGACCCGCAAATTCCCGCCGCACTGGTTCCAGCCATCGTCGGCATCGTTTCCCTGCACGATTTTCTGCCACGCTCCATGTACGAAGCACGACCCGAGTACAGCTTTACGTCGCAGGGAGGAAGCGACCAAGCGGTGGTTCCGGCCGACGTGGCGACGATCTACAACTTGAAGCCATTATTCACGGCGGGCTACTCCGGTCAGAAACAGACGATCGTCGTCATCGAAGACACCAACGTTTACAGCACCGCGGACTGGACCACGTTTCGTGCCACTTTCGGCCTGTCCAGCTACGTCTCCGGCGCGTTCACGCAAGTTCATCCCGCACCCCCTAGTGGCACCAACAACTGCAACAATCCGGGTGTCACTGGAGATGGCGGTGAGGCCATCCTGGACGCCGAGTACGCCAGTGCCGCAGCCCCCAGCGCCACCATCGAAGTGGCTTCCTGCAGCGACACCACCACTTTTGGCGGCCTAATCGCCTTGCAAAACATCATCGGCGCCCGCGGGACGCCTCCGGCCATCATCAGCATCAGTTACGGTGAATGCGAAGCCGAAAACGGCGCGTCCGCCAACGCCGCCTACAAGTCTGCCTATCAGCAGGCCGCCGCGGAAGGGGTTTCCGTTTTCGTAGCCGCCGGCGATGAAGGTGCGGCGAGTTGCGATCCCCGCGCTACCAGCGCAACCCACGGCATCAACGTGAACGGCTTCGCTTCCACACCCTACAATGTCGCCGTCGGCGGCACCGACTTTGGCGATACCCACGCCGGCTCGACCGCCACTTACTGGAGCTCCACCAATACCTCCGCCTACGGCTCGGCAAAGTCCTACGTTCCAGAAATCCCCTGGAACGATTCCTGCGCCAGCGTAGTGCTCTCGACGTATCTGGGCTTCAGCACGACCTACGGCTCAGGCGGTTTCTGCAATAGTTCTTATGGCGCTCACTTCCAAACCACCGGCTCCGGAAGCGGCGGTCCCAGCGGCTGTGCCACCGGCAGTCCCTCCACCAGCGGAGTTGTTAGCGGTACCTGCAAAGGCTACGCCAAGCCGAGTTGGCAATCCATGGTCGGCGTTCCCGAGGATGGCGTCCGCGACATTCCTGACGTCTCTCTATTCGCCGCCAAGGGGCTCTCGGGCCACTACTATGTGTTCTGCCATTCCGACCCCAACCACGGCGGCGTACCCTGCACCGGCGCTCCCAGCGGCTGGTCTGGCGCAGGCGGCACCTCTTTTGCTTCGCCCATCATGGCCGCCATGCAGTCACTGGTCGACCAAAAATGGGGCCGTCAAGGCAACCCCGATCCCATCTATTATAAAATTGCCGCCGCCGAATACGGCTCCTCCGGCAGCTCCTCCTGCAACTCGACTCTCGGCAAAACCATGGGCGCGTCCTGCACGTTCCACGACGTAACACAAGGCGACATGGACGTAAACTGCACCGGCACGCACAACTGCTATCGCCCGTCTGGCGCCAATGGCGTGCTCTCCACCAGCAGCACTGCCTACAGCAAGGCCTACGGCACCACTACCGGTTGGGATTTCGCCACCGGCATCGGCTCCGTCAACGCTTATAACCTGGTCTTCAACACCACCTGGTAACCCGCTTCCGCGCGGACGCACAGGCACCCTGTAGAGGCCGGGTTTCAGTCCTGGCCTCCGCATTTTTCCCGAGCTCTCCTACGCCCGAGGCGACCCGCTGATCTGCATCCCAAACCAGCAATGCGAATTCAGTACGTCGCCGCCGACCGCGTTGCATTGGGATTCTCGCTTAAGGACCACCGGAAAAATCGAGAATCGCATCTTTCACAGCGAAATGGCCGTACGAAAATCATTGCCAGCGTGAATTTTTCGAAGATTCCCTTGCGCCTCGATTGATGAATTTGCACACTGTGGCATAACGGGCAACTCTTCATGGCCAAGCTCCTTCCCCAGGTTGAAAATTCAGCCTGAGTTTCTGTCGGAGATACAGTCGTCGTCTGTCTCATTTTGCACACCTATACACCATCGTGGGAATCGCTATGCGGTACCCATGAGCAGCCAACGTCTTGTTTTCGCCTGTCCTTATCTGCTATGCAACGCTCATTTGAATCTCTGCACCTTCATGAGTGCATATCGTGCAGTCCCGCAGAGGTGCACCGCCATTCCATCGTCGAGTCCTGGCCTTGAGGACGGTTTACGCGTTCACTCTTTCCGTTCCGGAGCGCGCTCGTCCTGCTTTAGCGGCGTTTTGTGCGCTCTCTTTCAGGCGCACAGAAAGGGCCTTACGCGGCGCCGCCATCTCCGCCTGCAGCGTTGTCCGCGTCTCGCGCATTTCGCGCTGCTTGCTTTTGGTCTTCGCCATGCCGCCATGATCCACTAGAGCGCGAAATAATAGCGTTCAATACCGCACACTGGACGTGCTAAAGGTTCGCGGCCACTATGTGGCCTGCGTCCGTGACGGCGTCAAGCGCCCGCTTTACGGCAGACACCTTGCAGTTTAGGAACTTCTAAAAACACAACTTTCATCCTAACGGCGTGTGTGTTAGTATCTTGGCACGGTTCATGCCTATGAAGAGGCCCGCCAAACCGGTCGCCGCTCCCGTTAGCCGTGCTCGAACCCCGGCCCTTGCCAAGTTCACGGCTAAATTCATTAAATCGCAAAAGATCTTCAGTCAGGGCGACCCCGCCGACAAGGTTTTCTTGATCCAGTCCGGAAACGTAAAAATCACCATTATCAACAAACAGGGAAAAGAGGCGGTCATCGCCCTGCTGGGAGTTGGCGACTTCGTCGGTGAGGGCTGCCTCAGTAACGGTTCTCCCGTGCGCATGAGTACTGCCTCCGCCATGGAACCCGCCGCGCTTTTGGTCATTCAGAAAAAAGAGATGATGCGCGCCTTGCATGAGGAAAAAGACTTTGCCGAGCAATTCATTACCTACATGCTTAAACGCAACATGCGAGTTGAGGCGGACCTGGTCGATCAACTCTTCAATTCGACGGAAAAGCGACTGGCCCGTGCCCTACTCCTGCTGGCGCAATACGGAAAAGAGGGGCGGCCCGAGACGGTAATTTCCACACTGTCGCAGGAAACTCTCGCGGAATTAGTTGGCACCACGCGCAGCCGCATCAATTTCTTCATGAATAAGTTTCGCAAACTCGGTTTCATTCACTACAACGGCAGCCTGCAGATCCACAGTTCGCTCCTCAACGTCGTCCTTCACGATTAACGAACTTGTCGCCGCCTTCGGATTAAGCAGTGGATGTGCGTGTGAACTTTCGGGTCCGCCCACTGTTTCTACCAAACCGCTTCCACGAAATCCCGCTTTGCCCTCCGAAACCGTACTGTGCGAAAAGGAACAGACAGCCTACAGGGTGGATGGTATTGCTTTCGTGGAGGCTCTTATGCTGATTGAACAAGACCACGAAGAACCGAGAGCATCCGCCGCGACGACTCCGGTGGACCACCAGGAATCGGCGCCCATGCCAGGGGAAGGTGTGGAGCCCGAGTTAAACGCACTTTCCAGTGGAATTCTGCCCGTGCCAGCGGACTCCGCGACTCATGGCGAAGCCCTTCTACCGAACAAGGAAATGGCCCTCGAAAGTATGTTCGTCACACAGTCATGGCATCGCCCCTATGCCGAAGCGCTCATGGAAACTGATCCGGCCGAACTGCCATCACTCATCGCCCTGGCTGAACGAGCGATTCTCACACGTTACCGTGAACTGAAAGCTTTGCAGGTCTCAAGCGACGAACTGGTGGACCTGAGGCACGCGATTGAGGCCTTGTCGCAACTCAAAAAACGCGAATGACCGTTCGCCGCGTATTCCGAAAACGGTGTGATTCCAATTCGCCCTGGTTTTCGCAACGGTTCTGCAAACTCCGCCGCGCCATCACAACATAACTGCCACGAGCGTCCGGACCGTTACGCTGGCCGGCGTGCGGCAGCGAATTTAGCTGGCACCTTTGCGCCACCCACAATCCGCTCATGCGCTATCATAGGGCGCTTCCATGCGCATCTAATTATCCGTGATGAGCGCGCCATCCCGTCCACGCGAGAATTTTATCCGCCTGCGCGCCTGTTTCTTCCTTTCCGGCGCGGCCGGTCTTATCTATCAGGTGGCGTGGGTCAAAGCGCTAGGCCTGATTTTCGGACATACCGTTTACGCCATTGCTACGGTTCTCGCGGTGTTCATGGCCGGGCTCACGGTGGGCAGCGCCTGGCTGGGTCGTTGGAGTGAACGAAGCTCCGGACCCATCATTCTGTATTCCCGGATCGAGTTTCTGGTCGCGGCCTCGGGAGCGTTCTCGTTGGCGGGCCTCGCCGGCGTCCGTTGGCTCTACGTGACGGCGTATCCGGGCAGCGCCCACATCGAACCCATTCTGCTCGCCATGAGGTTTCTAGGCGCCACCGTCGTGATGTTCGTTCCGACTTTTCTGATGGGCGGCACACTTCCCATTCTCGTTCGCGCCACCACGCGGGCCTTTTCCCAACTGGCGCGCCGCGTTAGTCAGCTGTATTGGATCAATACCTTTGGCGCCGTTACGGGCACTTTGCTCTCGGGCTTTATCTTACTTCCCGCGCTCGGCCTACGCGCCACGGTGGCCTTTGCCGCGCTGCTCAATGTGCTTGCCGGACTCCTGGCGCTGCAAATCCCAAAACAAGCGTCCGCGATGCGAGGAACCCCAGAAGCCCTGCAACTGACTCCCGTTCCAGCAGCTTCCCCAGAGCCACAATTTCCCTTCGTGCTGGTTCTTTTTGCCGCAGTAGGTGCCACTGCTTTCGCCTATGAAATCGCCTGGACGCGCCTCCTGGCCATTACCATCAGCAGTTCCACGTACGCCTTCACGCTTATGCTCGCAACTTTCCTCGCCGGCACCGTGATTGGCAGTGCGCTCTTCCAGCGCTTCTTCGCCACCGGAAGGCGCGTCTCCCTGACGACATTCTCGCGGACGCAGAGCTGGCTCGCTGTGGCAGCGCTTTCCTCCTTAGTCCTCTTTCACTGGATTGCCGCCATCATTCCCCCAGTACTTCGTGCGACCCACCAGACCTTCAGCGGACTGCTCCTGGCGCAGTTCATCACCACCGCGCTCACCGTTCTCCCGGTAGCCACCATCTTCGGCTTCAATTTTCCGGCTGTGATTGTGTTGCTTGGAGGTGCCACACGCAGCACCTCCGGCAACTCCGCCACCGTGGGCCACGCCTATGCCGCGAACACCTTCGGCGCCATCGTCGGCTCCTTGCTCACGGGTTTCTGCCTGCTTCCCTGGCTCGGCGCGTTTCGCGTCATCGCCGTTGCCGCCATCGTGAATCTGCTGCTGGCCCTGGCGCTGGAACTGCGCTCCTCGCCGCGCCGCATCCTCCCCATGGCTCTGAACCTGGGGTGCGCCCTCCTTGCTATTTTTGTCGCCTCTTCTTCCCTGTTCTACGACCGCTCGCTACTATCCTTATCGGCGGTCCTGTACGGCAATTCTTTCCAAGGTTTGCTCGATCTCGGCGATGTTGCCGCCACCAACGAACTTGTCTTCATGGCCGATGGCGTGAACGACTCCGTAGCCGTCTTCCGCTCCGACAACTACGTCGCCCTCCGCCTCAACGGCAAAGTGGACGCTTCCACAGGCGACGCCCGCACACAACTCCTCCTCGGCCACCTCGGCGCGTCTTTCGACCCCGCTCCCCGTCGCGTCCTCGTCATTGGCTTTGGCAGCGGGATGACCGCCTCCGCCGTCGCCCGTTATCCCGGCGTTTCGCGCATCGACTGCGTGGAGATCGAACCCGCCGTCCTTCGCGCCGCCCCATATCTAACTAGCCTGAACCGCGACGTTCTCAGCGACCCGCGCGTGCACATCATTTTCGACGATGCTCGAAACTTCCTGCTAACCTCCCGCGAGCAGTACGACCTGATCATCTCCGAGCCCTCCAATCCCTGGATCGCGGGAATCGCCACGCTTTTCACCGACGAGTTTTACACGGCCGTCCGCGACAAACTTGCACCCGGCGGTAAATTCGTCCAGTGGGTTCAGTCCTACTCCCTCGCGCCCGCCGACCTGCGCATGATTTTCGCCACCCTCGCTCCTCATTTCCCAGAAGTGACGCTGTGGCGGGCTGAGGGACCTGATCTCTTGCTTCTGGCGCGCACCGATCCGCGTCCTTTTTCGTTCAGCCTTCTTCACTCGCTTTGGGCCAATCAAGCTCTCTACGATGATTTCGCCGCCATGGACGTTCATCGACCCGAAGGGCTGCTCGCCTACTTTCTCTTGAACGACGCCGGCGTTCGCAAACTGGCGGAAGGCAGTGCCCTCAATACCGACGATCGCACTCTGCTCGAATACCACGCCCCCAAAACCGTGCTTCATCCCGACCTCTCGCAGGCCAATCGCGAGCTCATCTCCCAGTTTCGCAACGGCCCGTTGCCGGCAAATCTGCAACCCTCCGAAATTCCGCTCGCACAGGAAGCTGGCGCCGAAACCTCTCTCGATCTCAACGACGCGGAAAATGTTCAGATTTTTCTCACGTCGCTGGCATCTCAACCAGCCTCCGCCACGCACTCCTTGATTCAAGGGCGCGCCGCGCTCGCTCAGGGCGACCTGCCAAGCGCCAAATCGCATCTCGAAGCCGCCCTGAAACAAGCTCCCGGCGATCCCGAAATCATGCACTGGCTGGCCGTTGCCGAACATCGCCACGGAGACGATGTCGAGGCACGCGCGCTGGTCGACCAAATCCTTGAGCGCCATCCTCGCTTCCTTCCCGCGCTCACCGACGAAATGCAGTTCGCCGCCGATCGCCAGGATTACCGCATCGCCCTCATCGCGCAGCTAAATCGCATGACGGTCATGCCCGACCCACCCGCTCCCGAATACTGCCGCTTGGGTGCGATCTGGATGAAAATGGCCAACCCTGCGGAGGCGGAACCCGTGCTGCTAAGAGGAATAATGAAGGATCCCTACAGCTACGCCTGCAACCTCGAACTCGGCGAACTCTATCGCGAGACCGGCCGCTTCCTTACCGCGCGCCAACATTTCGAATTAGTAGTACGTCTCTACCCTAATTATGATGCCACCATTTTCCGTTCCCTCGCGGGCATCTACCTCATCCTCGGAGAACCCCGCGCGGCAAAAGCCACCCTCCACAAAGGTCTCCGCCTCTTTCCCGACGACCCTGACCTACAGCACGCCGTTGCCGCTAAGTGATCCGCTCCGCGCCCAATCCTAGGTCCGCTACCCGAGAAATAACGCCACATGGCCCAAGGTTGGCATCTTCGCCTAACGCGCAAAAAGTCGTCGAAATCAAATCGACGCCACTATCTGAAAAATTGCCTGCGTCGATGGGACGTCCCTCCAGCTTTCAGGCCTGGACGCCGGAGGCGGCACCCCCGTCCTCGACATCGAGCCTTGCGTCGCGGAGTTTGCGCCCCGCGGTGCGATCTCCCAGCCTTATTGGATTTCTGAATTAAAGCAGGACTGTTGAAACGATCGAAACGCGCTATAAGCGGATCCTACGGCTCATACCAAAATTTCACGCTCACCGTAACGTGCCCCGGCACCGACTGCCCATTCTTGATCGCCGGCTTATACTCGTAGCGTCGCAGTGCTTCTAGCGCCGCGGCCTGCAATGCCGCGGGACCGGAGAGCACACTGGCGGAAGAGACTTTTCCTGTGGCATCCACCAGGGCATCAAATTTCACATCGCCCGTCACGAAATCCTGTACCGCTTCCGGAGGTGGCACCGCATTGACGGCCTTGACCAGTCGCGGCGGCTCATAGCCATCACCCATACTGTCCGTTGCGGGCACCGCACCGTCATTGCTCGCCAATACCACCCGCGCGCCCTGCCTTCCCTCAATTACCGTGCTAGCGGATCGCCCAGTCTTCCGCAGCATCGCTTCTTCGCCGCGATCAGCTGTAACTGCATCACTCGCTGCAGCAGCCCCGTTATTGCGTAAGGAATCGGAGACGGTTACATCTTCGCCAGGGCTACCCGCCAATGCCATCTCGGGAACAGCTGAAGCTGGCGAACGTTTCGTTATCACTGCGGCCGTTGACGAGCCCGTCGCGCGCTCCGTGGACGCCGTCACCCCTCGGTTCACAATCCAATCGCCCAGAACTCCTTTTTCATAGGCGGCACCGGTCAGCACCGCTAGAATCAGTAACGCAGCCAGCAAACGAATTCGAAACTGTGTGTTTCCGGTCGCGGACGGCTCGGCACCCTGCTCCACGCCGACCTCTTCGTTGAGATTCCCCGGCTCCCCTGAAGGCTCTTCGCCGCCAGGAATCTCTTCCTCTACGCTCGCATCCTGCTCATCCGAGAACGACGGCGGTACCTCCGGCGCGCTCGTCGGAACGGGAGCAATGTCCGCGATCGTAAGTGCCGGCGGCCTCGACTTCTCCGCCGGCTGCTGCGAAGAATCGCTTTCCAGCAACGCACTCAGTTGCAATCCGAGCCCGGCGATTTCCTTCCGCGGCACGGCTACTTCCTTGCTGGCCGAGTTCGTCAAGAGTTCATACAATTCCGTCGCCGCATCATCCGCCAGCACTTTCGTCGCGGACGCCTCCGCAGGAGCCTGCGCCATTAGCGGCGCTACCATCGCGGTCACGGGAACATTTCCGCCCCAGAATCCTGGCGCCGCTTCGGTGAACTCAATCTCTACGTAAGCGCTCGCCTCGCCGAAGCTGCGCTGCCGCAGCACGCGCGTCACGATCTCTCTCTGTGATTCTCGATGCTTCAGAAACAGCAGTTGCCCGACAACAATGGCCGCCGACAGCCGTACCACCGCTCCGTCCTCACATACCAGCGTCGTCTCGGTGCTCTCGTTGAACAGTTCGCGCGTCCCCGCGCCAGCTGCCAAGTGCGTTCCGCTCACTTCCACGGGCACTTCCCGCGCCTCCGGCTGGCTGCCCAATGCCCGGTCCGCCCGCGAAAACCATGTTTCTGAAGAAAGAGATTTCATGTTTCGTTCCAACTCCTGCGGACGCCCGCCTGTGGCACAAACAAGTCGTTGTTTCCCCCGTGGCATCCAGCCAAGTAACGTCCGACTGCACTCCTATGATCTTCGCCGCCATGTTTCCACACAATAGCCCGGACGTACTGGTGGGACCCACCTACCAGGGTAAATGCCGATTCCGCTCACGCAGCGTTCGTCCAACAGTACAAATACGCCTACGCCTGCGCCCCCACTCTCTCGCACGGAGGTCGGCGCGGGCAACCGCAGCCCACGCTCCATCATCGAGAATAGAGTCCATCACAAACAGCGCGGCAAGTCTTGAGGACGTGAACCAGTGCGAAAGGGAATTTTGCGGCGTTTTTCTTTCCTGCGGAAATTGGCGGCCAGCTTCACCTCAACGCGCGGCCCAGGCTTGTCTCAATTCACCACCGCGAATCGCCCTTCTCTGCCGCCGCTCCGCGCCGTTCTAGCCGCAATCCTGCTCACATTCGCGCTCGCGCCCCACGCGGCAACACAAGATCTCAACCTCCAAATCCCGCCGGTAAAGATCCCCATCACCATCAAGGACCAAACCGTCACCATCACCGCTTCCGCGAAGCTTTCCCAAGTTTCCAAAGCTCGCGACCTCAACATCCTCAACCTGCAACTCCGCGCCGACCTCGACGACCTGCAACAAAACTCCACCGCGCTCCTCAGCGAACAGCTCGACAAGGACAACCCCTGCGGCGATCGCATCACCATACAAAATGCCACGCTAGCCCCCGCGGTTCCCGCCGCCGTTGCCACCGTGCAACTCCACTATGAACGCTGGGTCTGCGCCAAACTTTTCGGCAAGCAACAGGTCAAAAGAATAATCGGCGGCAACGCCACGCTCCAGCTAAAACTCACCCCCGCCGTGGACGAAAACAAGACCGCAGTCCACCTCGTCCCGGAACTCGGCTCCATCACCGCCGACGGCTCTCTCGGCGAACTCCTGCGCTCCGGCGATATAGCCGCCATGCTCCGCGACAAAATCCAGACCGCCATCCAGTCCGCGCTGCAAAAAGCCGACAATCTCGGCGCTACGCTCCCGCCCGCCGCCCAGCCTTACGCCACCATCGAAAACGCTGCCTTCCAGGACGCCGGCAGCGGCCGCCTCGCGTTAGTCCTCGACGGCCAACTCCGCCTCACCAAAGACCAACTCCAGCAACTCACCAAAGAAATCAAGGACCGCGTCGCCAAACGCTAGCCCGCCGTTGCGTTCGTACCTGCCTGCGGGATTGCCCCTGTATTTGCGTCCTCAGACAGTTCCGCCGCCGCGCGACCTCCTCGCCGCCGAAAATAGGATCTTGGTGCTGGTACTCTTAGGCGGGCTATTGACAAAGTAAATTTACCCATGCTAAACTGTCGTGTGTTAGATCAATCTACGCCGCCGACCACTTCCACTTTCCTCTCCTGTCATCACTCGCCCCAGCTGGATGCCCTCAACCTGGATTTGTTGTCGCGCCACGGGGCGCAAAACACATCCCTTTATTTTCAATCGCTTATACACGTTTTGCCATTCGCATTTCCCTCTATCCGCCTTGCACTCAATAACTTCCCCACGTTTGGCAAAAAACACCGGGGGGTAGGACTGCTGTCTCAAACCAAATTTTTCACCTCCGCGTTAACGCCAATAGAATCAAAACGATTCGCCAATATCACAAGTAACCTCTTTAGAATGAAAACGTTTCAGGGTGCCCCCGGGTGGGCGGGATCCTTACATCTCTCATTTACAACGGCTTCGCAGATAACGCAGCGCCAACCGCACTACCACGTCATCGAGATTCCCAATTCCCTTTCGTTCCTTGTCCACCCCATTACTTCGTTACGTCGCTTTTGCACCTCCACTTTTTTGCTCTTCCACCACGTTTCTGCTATCGTCGCCACCGCAAGGGGGAACAGCTAAAAAATGTCTGTGAACAAAGTAATTCTCGTCGGCCGCCTCGGCCGCGACCCGGAGACTCGCTTCACCGGCGGAGGCCAGGCGGTCGCCAACTTTTCCGTCGCCACCGACGAAACCTACAAAGACAAAAACGGCGAACGCCAAAAACGCACCGAGTGGCACAAGATCGTCGTATGGGGCAAGCAAGCCGAAATCGCCCAGCAGTATCTGAAAAAAGGCTCTCTGATTTTCATCGAAGGCCGCATCCAGTCGCGCGAATGGCAGGACAAGGAAGGCCAAAAACGCACCAGCTTTGAAATTGTCTGTACAAATTTCCGCATGCTCGGCGGACGTGGCGATGGCGCCGCGGGTGGCGGCGCATCGCGCGGCGGTGGCGCCAGCGGCGGAACTGACGACGCTGAAGGACACTCCGGCCCGTCCGACGACTTCGGAGGCGGAGGACATCCCAGCGGCGGCGGTGGCGGACCGGAAATTTCCGACGAGGATATTCCCTTTTAGTCGCGCTCAATCAGAGCGATCATCATGACGACAACCAATCGACAATTTCTTTTGCAAGCACGGCCAGTGGGTCTTTGCTCTCCCGGCGATCTGCAACTCGCCGAATCGCCGGTTCCTGAACTGCAGGACGGCCAGGGGCTCGCACGCGTTAAATTTCTCTCCATCGATCCCACCATGCGCGTCTGGATGATGGACGCCGATAGCTACCTTCCGAAAATCCCTCTGGGCAACGTCATGCGTTGCTTCGGCCTTGCCGAGGTCATCGAGTCGCGCCACTCGGAATTTAGAAAGGGCGACAAGATAGTCGGACTCGTCGGCATGCAGGAATATGCCGTTATCAGCGCTGCCGAATCGCGTGGTTTCCAAAAAATTCCCGCCGTGCCGTTCATCTCCGACAGCGCTTTCCTCGGCACTCTCGGCATCACCGGTCTTACCGCCTATTTCGGCATGACCGACATCGCTAAACCCGAAAAAGGCGAAACTCTGGTCGTCTCCGCGGCCGCGGGCGCCACCGGAAGCATCGCCGGACAAATCGGCAAAATCCACGGCTGCCGCGTGGTCGGGATCGCCGGGGCCGACGAAAAATGCAAATGGCTCACTGACGAACTGGGGTTCGACGCCGCCATCAACTACAAACATTCCGACTGGAAAGAAAAACTGGCCGCCGCCACACCCAAAGGCGTGGATATCAATTTTGAAAACGTGGGCGGTGAAATCATGCACGCCGTGCTCGACCGCATGAACCGGCACGGCCGCGTAGCCCTCTGCGGCCTGATCTCCTGTTACGCCAAGGAAGATCCCGCTCTTGAGAATTTTTCCACCATCCTGGTAAAACGCCTCCGCGTGCAAGGCTTTATAATCCTCGACTACGCCGCAAGATTCACGGAAGCCGCCACGCAACTCGGTAAATGGAAAGTGTTCGGAAAAATCAAAGACCGTGAAACCATTCTGGAGGGCATCGAGAAAGCCCCGGAAGCCATCAATATGCTCTTCACCGGCGCCAACACTGGAAAACTAATCGTAAAATTAGCGTGATCGGGACGAGTAACATTGGGACGAGTAACAGTGGAATGGCGAAGAAAAACCGGCGGGGATTTTGCAGCAGAAGATGCAATCGTCAGTGCGGTGGCTGCGGATGATTCTTGCGGTCGGCATCCAGCTTGCGCAGATAATCTTCAAACTTCGGCAACTGTTCCGCAGTCAGCACCGCGCGAATGCGGTCGCGCGCTTTCTGGCGCAACACATCCATTTGCGCATCCGATTGTTTGTGCACCGCCTGAAACTGCCCCGATGTATCGCTGAAGATGGCGTCAATCTGAGTTTGCTGCTCGGAGGACAGCGCCAGCGCCTTGGTCAACTCGGCAACTTTCTGGTGCCGCCGCGCCTCGTCGCTCAACTGCGGTGGTGTCGCGGCGACAACGCGATGACCGAAGAGGTAGCCGCTCACGCCGCCCAGCGCCGCGCCCAGAATAAAAACCGCGGCAATCCACAGCGCGGCTTTGCGCGAAGCGGAAACGGCCACCGGAGGCAGAGAATTTTCTGTCATCGGGGCTTCAATCATTGATCCTTCTCGTTCAGGCTGACCAGCACGTCGTCGGGATGCGCGGGCAGCGCCGGCGGATCAAACAAATGTTCGGAGGCGTAGGCGCTGGCCGTTTGGGGCGGTGAGGAAACGGGCCGTTCGTACAGCCAGGCGAAGGTGAACACCAGCGCGGTGGCCGCGACCCAGGATAGCCGCGAGGCGAACCGCGGCACCGCCAGCCAAATCGCCGCGGCACGCGACCGTTCCGCTTCCTGCGAAGCGATCGTAGCCATCACCCGGGGAACGAACCATGGCCCCGCAACGGGCGCAGCGTCCAACTCGCGCACCAGGTTTCGCAATGCCACCAGGTCTGCGGCGGCTTCGCGGCAGTCCGCGCAAGCTTCTGCGTGCCCGCGCGATTCCGGCGGCGCGGTGGCCAAAAGATTCTCGTAGGTTTCGCGGACGTTCTCGGGACTGCGGGTGCCCTCAAGCCATCCCTGAAGGAGATCGCAGGGAGTCTCCCGTCGTCCAAATTTTCGTTCAAGCGGGCTGCTCATCGCACGCCTCCCTCTGTAACCCTGATATGTTTGATGCTGAGCAAATTTTTAAGATTATAAAACACTTATTTTTCCTTCTGTCGCGCAGCTACCACGATCTTCCGGCGCGCCCGGAACAGCCGAACCTTCACGGTATTGGCGTTAATTTCCAGCACTTCGCCGATTTCCTCAATGGACAGTCCTTGCACTTCTTTCAAGATCAGCATCAGCCGGTCGCGTTCATCCAGGCCGGAGAGCAGCTGTTCGACGCGCTGGCGAGCGGAAAGCCGCTCCAAAATGTCGGGCTCGGTGCTGCGCGCGCCCTCGGAGGCCGTAACCTGCTGGCTCTGCTCCTCGCTGAGGTCCGCCTCGTACAACAGCGGCCTAACCTTCTTTTTCCTCAACAAATCCCAGCACTCATTCACGGTAATCTTGTACAGCCAGGTGCTGAAGGCGGCGCGCTGGTCGAAGCGTTTCAGCGAAAAATAGGCCTTCACAAAGACCTGCTGCGAAACATCCTCGACGTCCTCCCGTTTGCGCAATATCCTGGCGGCCACAGCAAAGACTCGTTGCTGGTGCCGGCGAATGAGCTCCTCGAAGGCCTCCTTATCGTCGCCTTGGGCACACACCACAAGTTCGCGATCGGTCAGGGCGCCGGTCGGCGCAGGAACCCGAGGGTTCACCCCAGCCGGTCGCATCGGACCCTCGTGTGCCGCTACTTTTGGGACGTGGACCATGGGCTTTTGGTTACAGTGCTCCCGGGGACGGGTGCCGCGGACGCACCATTCGTTTCATACGATACACCGTGAGTTTATACTTGCTCCCATCTTATCTATATGGGATAATGCTTGCATGATTATTGGCGACCGTCTTCGCGCTATGCGCGAGGAAAAGAAACTCTCCCAGGGCGACATCGAGAAGCGCACCGGCTTGTTGCGCTGTTACATCTCTCGCGTCGAGAATGGCCACACCGTACCGGCCATCGAGACGTTGGAGAAGCTGGCACGTGCTCTCGAAAGCCCACTCTATCAACTGTTCTACGACGGCGAAGAGCCGCCACAACTGCCGAACCTGCCGAAGCGCAAGTCGTCTGACGACATTGCGTGGGGTAGCGCCGGCAAAGACGCTCGCTTTCTCAACAAGCTTCGCCGCCTGCTGAGCAAGTCGAACGAAGACGACCGGAAGCTGATCCTGTATATGGCCCAGAAAATGGCTAACCGCTAGTCGGCGGTTGGCTATTCTTAGCGCCATCGCTGTTATTAAAGCAATCATAAAACGGGCCGCGAATCCCCCCAGCCTCGCGGCCTTTCTACCAACCCTAACCCAGCCCAGGAGCAAACCCCTTCCCGATCTCTCCCGCCCAGGCTCGAAATTCATTCCCACTCTATCGTACTTGGCGGTTTTGAGCTGATGTCGTAGACCACGCGGGTTACGCCGCGGACCTCGTTTACGATGCGGGTCGAAATCCGCTCCAAAACATCTCCCGGCAAGCGCACCCAGTCCGCGGTCATGGCATCGTCGCTTTCGACCACGCGAACGGCCACCGTCAGGCCATAGGTGCGGCCGTCGCCCATGACGCCCACGCTGCGGACGGGGAGCAGCACGGCGAAGGCTTGCCATACTTTCTCATACAGGCCGGCACGTCGAATTTCTTCGGTGACCACCGCGTCGGCCTCTCGCAGCGTGACGAGATGGTCATGAGTTATCTCTCCCAACAAACGGACGGCGAGTCCGGGACCGGGAAACGGATGTTTCGCCAATATCTCGCTCGGTAAACCCAGCTCCTTGCCAATGCGTCGGACCTCGTCTTTGAAGAGGTCGCGGAGGGGTTCGATCAGGGCAAAGGGCATGTTTTCGGGCAAACCGCCGACGTTATGATGCGTTTTAATAGTGGCCGAGGGGCCTTTTACCGAGACGGATTCGATTACATCCGGATAGAGTGTCCCCTGAACTAAATAGCCGATTTCGCCGTGGGCTTCGCCCTTTTGGAGTTTTTGCGCTTCTTCGGCGAAAACGGCGATGAATTCCCCACCGATGATTTTGCGCTTTTTTTCTGGGTCGCTGATGCCTTTTAGTTTCTCGAGGAAACGTTCGGAGGCGTCCACACCGATTACTTTCAGGCGCAGGCGGTCGCGCAACATTTCGAGGGTGTCGGCGAATTCGTTTTTACGCAGCATCCCGGTGTTGACGAAGATGTTGGTGAGCTTCTCTCCCATGGCGCGATGGACGAGGACGGCGGCGACGGTGGAATCCACGCCGCCACTTAGGGCGCAGATGGCCCACTTGTTGCCGACTTTTTCTTTGATGGCTTGGGTGGTTTCTTCGATAAAGGCCGCGCCGCTCCATTTGGGTTCCGCTTTGCAGACGCGGAAGAGAAAATTGCGTAGGATTTGCGTGCCGCTTTCGGTGTGATTTACTTCGGGGTGGAATTGCACGGCGTAGATTTTTTTTCCAGCGTGTTCCAAAGCGCCGATCGCGTTGTCGGTTTTGGCCGTAGCACAAAAACCTTCGGGGAGGGTGTGGACGTGGTCGCCGTGACTGTTCCAGATGCGGAGTCTCTGCGGGACGCCCTCGAATAGTTCGGATTCTGGGCGGGATGAACCGCAACTGCGGTCGAGACTAGCGCGGCCGTACTCCTGTCGACCGGCGTTTTCTACCTTTCCGCCGAGCGTGTGGGTGATCCATTGCATGCCGTAGCAGATGCCTAGGACTGGGACGCCTGCGGATAGGACGTTGGGATCGCATTTTGGGGACCCCTGGTCGTAGACGGAACTCGGGCCACCGCTTAAGACGATGCCTGCGGGTTCGAATTCTTTGATTTTTTCCAAGGTCGAGTTGCACGGGATGACGGCGGAGAAGACTTGTTGTTCGCGGATGCGGCGGGCGATGAGCTGGGTGTATTGTCCGCCAAAATCCAAGACGACTACGCCGCCGCGCTCGGAGTTGGGTCTTGGTTGTTCTGGTTGCATCGTTGGTGTGCTGGCCATTGTAGCCCCTTGTTCGAGTTAACTCCCTGGGAACGGCAATGTCCCGATTGGCGCTTTTGCCGATTCCAACCCAGCCTGACCTGCTCGGCCCGCTCCGCTGTCCGCCACCCCGCCAATCGGGAGATCGGCGGTCCCAGGTAAATCCCGGGCTACGCGACCACCAGGTTCACCAGTTTATCTGGGACGAAGATGACTTTTACGATGCGCTTGCCTGCTAGGTGCGGGACAACACTTGCTTCTACCTTTGCCAAACCTATCACTTCTTCTTGGGTTGTGCTTGCCGGGAGTTTCAGCTTCCCGCGCACGCGACCGCTGACTTGCACAACAACCTCCACCTCAACGTCCTTTGCAAGCTCAACCTGTTCCGCGATCAGATCCGGCCAGGGAGCTTTCGAAAGACCTTCTGTATTGCCCAGCATTTCCCACATCTCTTCTGCGATATGAGGCGTCATGGGCGCGAGCATCAGCGTGAGTGTCTGCAAAATCTCTTTTCGTATCTCGGGCCGAACCTCGTTTTCAAGTGGTTCCGCCGCGTAAATCTCGTTCGTCAATTCCATGATTTGGGCGATCGCAGAGTTGAAATGCCAACGCGTCTCGAAGTCTTGCGTTACCCGTCGCATTGTTTGGTAAGTGGTTCTAATTAACTCGCGTTCGGTTTCAGACATTCCACGCGGGTTGAAATCCCAATTTTTAGTTTCACGAAGAGCGTGGGCGTGTTTGGCTACTAGACGGAAGACGCGGTTTAGGAAGCGCCAGGAGCCTTCTATGCTTTCTTCGCTCCACTCTAAATCTTTTTCTGGTGGGGCGGCGAAAAGCGTATATAGGCGGCCGGTGTCGGCGCCGTATTTTTCGGCCATGTCTTCGGCGCCTACGACGTTGCCCTTGGATTTGGACATGGCAACGCCGCCCTTTTGCACCATGCCTTGGGTGAACAGGCGTTGGATTGGCTCGGCGTGGTCGATCAGGCCCAGGTCGCGCATTACTTTGCACCAGAATCGGGAATAGAGAAGGTGCAGGATGGCGTGAGTGATGCCGCCGATGTACTGGTCGATGGGAAGCCAGTAGGCTATTTTTTTACTGTCGAAAGGGGCTTGCGAATTGTGTGGATCGCAATAGCGGTAGAAATACCAGCTGGAATCGACGAAGGTGTCCATGGTGTCGGTTTCGCGGCGAGCCGGGCCGCCGCATTTCGGACACGTGGTATTGACGAATTCGGGCGTGGCGGCTAGCGGGGACTCGCCTTCGCCAGTGAGTTTGGGATTGGCCGGTAGAAGAACGGGAAGATCCTTGTCGGGGACCGGGACCATGCCGTCTTTTCCGCAGTAAATCACCGGGATTGGTGTACCCCAATAGCGCTGGCGGGAGATGCCCCAGTCGCGCAGGCGGAAAATGGTTTCGCGTTTGCCAAAGCCTTTGGATTGCGCGTCCGCGGCCATCTTGTCGATGGCGGCTGCGGTATCAAGGCCAGAGTACGGACCGGAGTTTACGCTGATCCCGTGTTCGGTGAAGGCTTCCACCGGAACTGGCGGAGGGACTTCTTCTTCGGCATGTTCCGCCTTAGCCATCTCTTGCGGGGAGGTTGGCGAAACTTCTTTGATTACGACTACTGGCTTCGGCAATTTGTATTTTGTGGCAAATTCGAAATCGCGTTCGTCGTGGGCCGGGACGGCCATGATGGCACCGGTACCGTATTCCATTAACACGAAATTGCCGACCCAGATGGGGATCTGCGAGTTATTGAACGGATTGATCGCGTGGCGGCCAGTGAAGAAACCTTCTTTTTCCGCGGTGGCGAGATCTTCCGCCTTCACTGACATTTTGCGAATTTCACTTAGCTTGGCTTCCGCTTCTTCGCGGACTGGCGAATCTTTCAAGAGTTTTGCCACTAGCGGGTGCGTGGGCGCCATGATTATGGCGCTGGCGCCGAAGATTGTGTCGATGCGCGTGGTGAAAACTTCAATGGATTCCCCGCCTGGAATATCGCTCACTTCGAACTTTATTCGTGCGCCCTGGGATTTACCGATCCAGTTGCGCTGCATGGTGATTACGCGTTCGGGCCAAGCGCCTTCGAGAAGCTTTAGATCGTCGAGGAGTTGTTCGGAGTAGGCGGTCGTCTTTAAAAACCACTGTTCGATTTCGCGGACTTCCACTTGCGTGTCTTCGTGACGCCAACAGTGGCCGTTGATGACCTGCTCGTTGGCCAGCACGGTACAACATTTTGGGCACCAATTTACGCGGCTCTTTTTGCGGTAAGCCAAACCCTTTTCCAGCATGCGCAAGAAGAACCACTGATTCCAGCGGTAGTATTCCGGTTCGCAAGTGGAGATTTCGCGGCGCCAGTCGTAGCTGAAACCGAAGCGGCGGAAGGCGCGCTGGAATTCGGCGATATTGTTGTTGGTCCACTCGCGGGGATGAGTTTTGTTTTTTATCGCGGCGTTTTCTGCCGGTAGGCCGAAGGAATCCCAGCCCATGGGGTGCAGCACGTTGAAGCCGCGCATGCGCTTTACACGGGCGACTACGTCGCCGATGGTGTAGTTGCGCATGTGGCCCATGTGCAGGGTCCCGCTGGGGTACGGGAGCATTTCCAGGACGTAGTATTTTGGTTTGCTTGGGTCGGCTTCGGTTTCGAAAACGCGCGCGGCTTCCCAGCGCTTTTGCCACTTGGCTTCGATTTCTCGCGGGTTGTAGGTGGGTTGAGGAGTCGCGTCCGCCACGCCGGATTATCCCTTCTTTCGCGTTGTTTTTTTCGCCGCGGTCTTGGGGGCTACTTTGACATTCAACAGGGCCGCCGGCATTTTAAATGGAGCTTTTATGACCGCTTTGGGCTCGGGCTTTTTGTCTTCGTCGCGGGCGTCGAGTTCGTTAGCAATTTTCTTTTTAGCGCTGGCTTGCTGCTTGCGCTGCGCGTCCATTTTCACTTTTAGCTTGGCGGTGAGCATAGAGAAGCCTTTTTCGGCTTCTGGAGCGGAGTCTTTTAGTCCGGCGAGTTCCCAGAGGGTGGCGATGTTGCGGCGGTCGTCGCCGGGATCGTCGATAGGCGTTTCCAGGATGAAGGCGCGACCGGCTAGCCCTTCGGGAGCCGTGGCGCTTAGGCGCGGGTGCTTTAGGATGCGCTCGAAGGCTACGCTGCCGATTTTGCCTTTTCCAATGTGCTCGTGCCGATCCACGCGGCCGCCCAGCGGAATCTTGGAGTCGTTGATGTGGATCACGGGGACGTTTTCGAGACCGATAGAACCTTCAATTTGTCCTAGCGTGGAAGCCAAACCTCTCTCGGTCTTGATGTCGTAGCCGGCGGCGAAAAGGTGTGCCGTGTCGAGACAAGCAGCAACCGGGGCGTCTCTGAGGCCGTGGAGAATGTCGGCGATTTCCTCGAGGCGCGAGCCTACCGCAGTGCCCATGCCCGCCGTGTTTTCGATCAGGATGCGCAGATTGCCCAGTGGATTGCGGCGGCTGGCTTGCTTCACGGACTCGACAATGTTGGCGATGGCTTGGGACATGGAGCACTCGCCGCACGCGCCGGGGTGAACGACCAGAAAATCCGCGCCGAGGGCTACGCCGCGGACTAATTCGTCATGAAAAGCCTGGATGCTGCGAACGCGAAGCATTTGCTGGGCGCTGGCCAGGTTGATTAAGTAATTTGCGTGGATTACGAGCGGGCCCAGACCGTATTCAATACGCTTGGCGCGGAAGGCGGCGGCGTCTACTTCGGCGATGCGGGTTACGCCACCCTGCCACATGCGCGGGCTAGCGGAGAAGATTTGCAGGGCGTTGGCACCGAGCTTCCTTGCTGATTCCAAGGCGTTTAGGTAGTTGCCGGCGATGCTCGTGTGAATGCCCAGGCGGAGGCTGCCGTCCATCCAAGCGGGCGCTTGAGGCTCGGGTTCGGGCTCTGGACGGTACTCGTCTTCGGGATCGAACTCGGTTGCGACGGCGATGCCTTGTGTGGGTGTGGCTAGCAAGAAATTGTCCTTGTCTTAAACTACTGATTGTACCACAGGCGGAAGTACCTTTGTTTAAGGAGGAATTCTATCGTCAAACGTGCCTTGCTCGCTGCAAAGCGATAACCGAGTACAATGAGGTATATGGTCGAGCACGAGCCGAGCCGCGTGACTTATTCGCGCTGCGGCAAATCGACGTAGCATTCGCGAGCGTTTATTCAACTCCCTTTGACGCACGGGTGAAAGAGTATTTTAGCGTTTTATTACTAGGAGAGCTTGATGCTGGTGGTGATGCAGGCGGCGGCTACGGAGCAGCAGGTGCGGGAGGTGTGCGAGCGGATTGAGGCGCTGGGCCTGAAAGCGCATCCGATTCCCGGGTCGTTGCGCACGGCGATCGGGATTACCGGGAATAAGGGGTCGCTGGATTTGGGCGTGCTGGAGGCGATGCCAGGGGTGATCGAATGCATCCCGGTCAGCAAACCGTACAAGTTGGTTAGCCGCGACGTGAAGGCCGAAGATACCGTAGTGACGATTGCTACCCCTGCTGGCGATGTCTTGGTGGGCGGCGGGAATATCGCCATGGTAGCGGGACCTTGCGCCGTGGAGACCGAGGAGCAGTGTTTTGCGATTGCGGAGCGCGTGGCGCCTACGGGAGTGAAACTGTTTCGCGGCGGAGCTTATAAACCTCGGACCTCGCCTTACAGTTTTCAGGGACACGGCGAGGATGGTTTGAAAATACTGGCGAACGTGCGAAAGAAATTCGGGTTTGGGATTGTTACCGAGGCCGTGGATAACGAGTCGCTGGATTTGGTGGAAGAGTATGCCGATGTGATTCAGATAGGCGCGCGGAATATGCAGAATTTTTCGCTGCTCAAGCGGGCGGGTAGGGCCAAAAAACCGGTTTTGCTGAAGCGCGGGATGTCGGCAACTTTGGACGAATTCTTGATGGCCGCGGAATATATTTTGTCCGAGGGAAATTATCGCGTGATGTTGTGCGAGCGCGGCGTGCGCACGTTCTCCGATTTTTCGCGCAATACGCTTGATTTGGCGGTGGTGCCCGCAGTTCAGAACCGCAGCCACTTGCCAATTATGGTGGACCCCAGCCACGGGACCGGCAAGCGCAGCAAGGTGCTTCCCTTGTCGCGCGCGGCGGCGGCCGTGGGCGCGGACGGATTGTTGGTAGAGGTGCACCATGAGCCGGACAAAGCCTGGTCGGATGGCGTGCAGTCGATCTTGCCGGAAGAGTTTGCGGAGTTGATGAACGAAGTCCGGCAGATCGCCGGTGTGCTGCACCGCGTTGTGAATTAGAATTAGTGCATTAAGATCCTCATGTCCAAATCCGCTTAAATGAAGCGTCCCCGTAATTTTCGCGTGATTTTCTTGCTGGTGGTGCTGCTGTCCGCGGGCACAGTGGAATTGTTGCGCGAGCATCGGCCTTCGTTTTTGCGGCCTGGGCTGAAATTGTACGCGTATGTGACCACGGCTGGCGGTTCCCTCGCCGTGGTGGATCTCGTGAAACTTGGCGTTGTGGGGCGCATTGCGGTGGGCCCGGGGCCGTCGGGTGTGCGTGCGCATCCTACGCGGGCGGAAATTTGGGGCGCCAGCGCGGAGGGTGGATATTTGTGGGTGGTGGGCGCGCGAGCGGGGCGGGTGACGGCGCGGATCCCGGTCGGGCCGGGACCTTACGCCGTGGATTTTTCCAAGGATGGGCGTCGGGCGTATACCACGTCGTCGGGAAGCGACACGCTGCTCGCGGTGGACTGCGAGTCGCACGCGGTCCTGGGGCGGGCTAACACCGGCAGCGAACCTGTTTTGGTGAAAGCTACGCCGGACGGTAAGACGTTGCTCGTGGTGAACCGTCGCGACGGCTCTCTAGGGATTCACGATGCGGCCACGCTGGCGGAGCGGGCCCGCGTTTCCGTCGTTGCGGAGCCCGAGGATGTGGTGGTGTTGCCGGATGGCTTGGTGGCTTTTGTGCTTAGCCGCGCGCAAGAGCGCGTATCCGTGGTGGATTTGCGGCGCGGGTTGCTGTTGACAAATTTGCAGCTCGCGGGCCGACCTTCGCAGATGATTTTGAAGCCGGATGGGGGTGAGCTCTACGTGATTTCGCCGGAGGCGCACGGGCTGCAGGTGATCAATACCTGGACGCATGAGATAGGTGATTACGTACTACTCGGATCCGCGCCCACCTACGGCGCTTTACTCCCCGACGCCAGCGGGCTTTACGTTTCCGATAACGCGGCAGACCGGGTTGCTCCGGTGGATATCGTGAATCGCAAGGTTATGCGGCCTATCCCCGCGGGGCGTTCGCCGGACGTGCTGGCCTTTGATTCGGCCGAGCGGTCCAGTTTGTTGATCGTGGCGAATCAAGCTTCCGGGGATTTGGCGGTGATTCGCATTAGCACGGAGAATCCTGGGCTGCTAACGATGATTCCCGTAGGTGAGAATCCGCGGGAACTGGCAGTTAAGCTCTTCCAGTAATACTTTAGCTTTACACAACTCGTACAACCGTCTGACAGCTTGCGTTCGTTGCGCAGTCCCGCCGCGCGGGGCTGCCCTTACGATTGTGATTCTGATCGTGCTTCGAGGATTGCACGAATAGGAAGCTAGCCCTCAAGCGATGGATTAGCTTTGGCTGGCTCCAATGGCCAAGAGGCGTTTTCTTCGCCTAGCGGGACTTCAAGAAAAGCTTCAGAAGGCAGAATATCCACAGGAAGGCCGCCGTGCCATAGGGCTACGCCGATCTTCAGTTTGGTTACGCCAGCGAGGTTTAACTTTTCCTTGCGAACCGCGACTTCTAGGATGTTGTCGAAGGCGACCTCAGCAAATCCTTTCGGATTTAACAGGCAGGCGCGACCTTGCTCGACGGCAAACTCCTCGATGCGGCCGCGGGCTACGCGGACGATGACGGCGATTTCTTCCGCGGCGGTGATGGTGATGCGAAATTCGGGGTCTTCAATCTCGGAGATGGCTTCGAGAAACGGGTCCACGCGCAGGCAGAAGCGCTGCTCTTCAAAGCCGTAGCGCAACTCATGCAGATAAAACACGCGCCCGTGCATGGAGCCGCCGCGGCGTTCCGGGGAGTAGAGGCCGGAGCTCAGCCATTCAAAATAGGACGTGTCGCGACCGTCGACTTTGATGTTGAGCAGGTCGGCGGGAGCGATTTGCAGGGCGTGTTCGGCCTGGCGTTTGATGGCCTTAGCCAACTCGTCCGGAGCCGCTTCCCCAAGCGCTAAATAAATGGCGGTGAGGTGTTTGCGAAATAACGCATCAAATTCCGCATCGTTCGCGGTGCTGTGCTCGGGACCGAACCACCAGCACCAGTCGCTGCCTTCCGCGGCGAGCAAGGACTCCTTGGCAACCTTCAAGCCTGTATCTGTGGGAGCTCCCTCGCGGCCTTCGGCGTGCGCCAAAGCGGCGCGGGCATAAGCCTCGCGCGCATCCCATAGCAATTCCCAGGCCGCGACATCTTCGCTGTCGCCAATCCACACGTCGAAGTTGGCGTTGATCCACGAGGCCGGAAAAATGCCCCCCGTGGTGGGGACGTCGCTGGCGGCGCCAATAGCTTCGCTGGCGGTGAGCGCGCGAAACTCGGAATCATCCTGCACCAAGCCGTAGAATTCGCGCAAAAATTGCCGGCCATTGCCGGCGTAGTATTCCCACGCATTTTCGCCATCGAGAAATAGACAGATGGTGATGGGCTGCGCGCTCCCCGTGCGCTCGGCTACGTATCGCAGGCGACCGTGGAGATCGACAGCCGCGGCGCGCGCATCCATGCGGCTGTACACAAAGCCAATCAGATCGGAGAGATGGTGGTCGCGGAAAAGCCCGGTGATGCCCTTCTCGCCCATTTGCACGCGCCACGGTTTATATAAACGGTCGGCGTTGGCGGGAATGCCGTTGGCGTCGCGAAAAAACGCGACATTGAGCGTGCGCCCGAGAACACCTTCGTCGGTGCCAAACCATTGAAAACCCTCGTCGACCGCAATCGCCAACGTTTGGTCGGAGACGGAACCCTCCGAGGGCCACAGGCCCACTGGGCGAACACCAAAGGTGCGTTCGTGATATTCGCGTGCGCGGCGCAGCTGTTCACGCGCATCCTCCGGCCGTCGGAAGGCGCGCCGAGGCATGGGCGTGCTCGGATTGGCGACGCGCGCGATGTCGGAATCGCACAGCAGCGGCAGAATGGGGTGATAAAACGGCGTGGTGCTGAGTTCGATTTGTCCCCGCTGGGCGGCTTCGCGATACGCCGGGAGCACCAGCTTCATGAATTCGAGTTGCTTCGCTTTCAGCACGGCCTTGTCATATTCGGAAAAATCCTTGCCCTTAGTAGCGAGCCGGCTGATGGCTTCATCGCTCTGCAGCCAGACTTCATCCATCCAAGCGAGCTGCGAGAGCACCTGCAGATCGCGCCAATCCCGAGAGGTGAGGGTGACCAACGCTTGCGCGCCACCGGTGGGCTGCGACCATTCATGCAGCTCGACAAAGCGTGGCCAGCGAGACATGAGCCATTCGTGGTTCACCTGAAACGCGCGCGCCAGGATCTCGGCCTTGTCTTCGCGCGTGAGCTCCGACGTATCCTTAAAGGCCAGCGCGAACCACGGTTCGTTGAATTCGCCGCTGGCATATTCTTCCAGTTGAATCCCGAGCGAAGGCACCACATTGAAGGTGGCATGGAAATTCGGGAACGCTTTGAGCACCTCGATCATGCCCCAGTAATCCTTCAGGGCATGCAGTCTGGTCCACGGCAAGACGTAGCGCCCGGTCTCTGGATCGCGATACTGCGGCTGGTGCATGTGCCAAAGTACAACTAGATTCACTCGACTCATCGTTGACCTGGTTGGCGATTCCCTTTTCGTTGGACTTGTAACGATCTGCGGGGCCGCAGTCGTTACCCCTATAGTTGAAATTCTACCTTGCATTTCCGGTTCCGCAGCTTGCTTCTTCAAGTCTAGTGGCGGATCAGTTTCCGGTCCGCGCTTTAATCGGGCACTAGACGCCAACACCAAGCCGTTAGTGATCAAAGCCACGAAACTTTCGCTTCTCTCCATTCGTATCCTCGATGGCAGGCGGTTTCAGACCTCTGAATTCTCGTTCCACCGCCGAAACGGCTCGACACTCAAGAATCTGACGGGAGCGCTCCGTAATGAAGAAGCTAGACGTACAGTATCGTTCGACGGCGAAGTCGAAAGGGAAATTCCGGCTAGAGCGAAGACGGATGACATTTCGACCAGCCCTTTTCGCAAGTATGCTTATTCTTGTGTTCTGTTTTTTGGGGGCGGCTGCTCAGGGCCAAGAAGTGCCCGGCCCCGGTGCAAAGCCTGCGACGGCCATGCCGTCGGTAGTCCAAGTTCCACCGGAGGCGCAACCCTCGGATCATTTCGACGCGGTCGCGGCTACGGATGCGTATCTCGCGCAGATTCCCAACGATGCGCGCTCGCGTTCCGACGCCTACTTCGAAGGTGGTTATCGGCTCATCTTGTGGGATTTTCTGTACGGCGCGATAGTCTATCTTCTGCTCTTACAGTTTCGCTGGTCCGCAGCCATGCGCGACGTGGCCGAACGCGTCACGCGATTCAAGCCGGTACAAGCGGTCATCTACTGGTCGGAATTTCTCGTGGTAATCACCATTCTCAGCTTTCCCCTTACCGTCTACGAAGATTACATCCGCGAGCATCGGTACGGCCTTGCTACCCAGACGTTTGGGCCGTGGCTAGGTGACCAGTTCAAAGGCCTGTTGGTCGGCATCGTCCTAGGTGGCATTCTAACCATGTTGCTCTTTGGTGTGGTGCGCCGGTTGCCGCGCACCTGGTGGATCTGGGGCTCTGTAGTCACCACGCTGTTCCTGGCCGTCGCGGTATTGATCTCTCCCGTATACATTTTCCCAATCTTCAACAAAATCACGCCGCTGGACGATGTCCGTGTCACCGGCCCGGTCCTAAGCATGGCTCACGCGAATGGCATTGCTGTTGATAAGCTCTATGAAATCGATGCTTCCCGGCAGAGCACTCGCATGAGCGCCAACGTCAGTGGACTTGGCAACACCATGCGCATCACTCTGAACGACAATCTCCTGCGCCGCGGCTCGCTGGAAGAAATCCAGTTCATCATGGGCCACGAGATGGGCCACTACGTTCTGCACCACATTGCCAAGGACATGATTTTCTTCTTTGTCGTTATCGTGGCGGCATTCGGGTTCCTGCGCTGGTCGCTCGAGTGGTTCCTGGCGCGCTGGGGCGCAAGATGGCAGATTCGCGGAATCACCGATACCGCCGTTCTCCCGCTCGTGTTCCTCGCGGGCTCGATGTTTTTCTTCGTGCTTACCCCGATCCTGAACACGCACACGCGAACCAATGAGGGCGAAGCCGATATGTATGGGCTGAACTCCAGCCGGCAGCCTGACGGTGCCGCCCAGGCCGCCATTCATCTCGGCGAATACCGCAAAATGAGCCCCGGCCCCGTTGAGGAATGGTTCTTCTTCGATCACCCCAGCGGCCACAACCGCATCTATGCCGCCATGCGCTGGAAGGCCGAAAACTTGAAGCTTTTCGCGCCGCAACTCAGCCACTGATTCCAGCGGTCACACGGGCGTATAGTCGCGTTGGTGGAAACACATTCACTGCGTCGAGCCGCCGGGCCTGCGCGGCAATTTCCGCAGGCGTGCTACACTGGCGAATTCCGTCATGCGCATCCTGGACCGCTATATCGTCCGCGAAGTTTTCCGCCACGCACTTCTGGGACTCGTGGTCTTCACGTTTGTCTTCTTTGTTCCCCAACTGGTCCGGCTGATGGAGTTGTTTGTACGCCATAGCGGAAACGGCTCGCAGATTCTGCAGTTGTTCCTATGTATTTTTCCCGGAGTTTTCACCTTCACCGTGCCAATGGCGATTTTAATCGGCGTGTTGCTCGGATTGGGGCGCATGTCGGCGGACAGCGAAATTATTGCGCTGACGGCGTTGGGCATCGGGCGGCGGCGGATTCTTTTGCCCGTTGGCGTGCTGGCGTTTACGGGATTTGCGTTGACGTTGGTGTTCACACTGTGGCTGGGGCCGCTGGCGCTGCGCACGCTGCGGCGCATCGAGACGGATCTCATCACTTCCCAGATTTCTTTCGCCGTGCAGCCGCGTGTCTTTGACGAGCGCTTCCCGCACCTGGTGCTGTACGTCAACGATGTGTCCGCCAGCGGCACACAATGGCACGGCGTCTTCCTGGCCGAGACCAATGAAGAGAATGGGGCGCAACTAACCCTGGCGGAGGACGCGATTGTAATCGCCGAGCCCAGCCTGGACAAGTTGGAGCTGCATCTGCAAGGCGGCACCACGCATGAATTTTCGCGCACGGACGCGGATCATTACTCGGTGACGGCGTTCGGGCAGAGCGACTGGCCCATCGAATACAGCTCACTGGATACCGGAGCTCCACGGGAATTGAGCAATCCCGAGCGGAGTCTCCGCGAGCTGTGGCGCGACCATGGCCCGGGCTGGCGGGAGGCTCGTGTGGAATTGCACCGGCGCCTGGCGTTTCCGGTGGCGTGCTTTGTATTTGCGCTCATCGCTGTGCCCATCGGAGCGCAACCACGGCGCGGCGGGCGCGCCGCCGGCTCGCTAATTGCCGTACTCGTGATCGCTTCCTACTATCTGCTTTTTATCCTGGGCGCGGGAATGTCCCGCCAAGGCACGCTGCCGCCGGCGCTGGGCATCTGGTTCGCGAACGGATTACTGGCCTTGGTGGGCATCTCGCTGCTGCCGCGCATGGAGCAGTTCCGCGGCGAGAGCAGTTGGCTGGCAGGGGTGCGCAGATTCACGTCGTGGGTGCGCATCATGCGCAGGCGAAAGGCTTTGGCGCGGGCGCGGGCGGCGTCGGTGCGCGCGGCGGGAGAGAATGGCGGTTCTGCAGAGGCCGCGACGCCCTCCGGAAGCAGTTTTCCGCGGCTGATGGATATTTACTTGTTACGGCGCTTCTTTTTTTATTTCGTACTGCTGATGGGTGCGTTCGTTTTTCTGTTCGAAGCCTTTACGTTTTTTGAATTACTGGATGATATTGCGCGCCATCGCATTCCCTTTGTGGTGGTGATGGATTATTTTCGCTACCTTACGCCTAATTTACTGTACAACCTCGCGCCCCTGGGTGCCCTGGTGGCCGTGCTGGTCACTTTGGGGGTAATGAGCAAGAACAATGAAGTAGTGGCTATCAAAGCCAGCGGCGTGAGCTTATACCGGCTGGCAGTGCCGCTGATTGTCGCCGGGGTACTGCTGGCGGTCGCGCTCGTGGTGCTCGACGATCTGTATCTGCCGTATGCCAATCAACGCCAGGACGCCCTGCGCAACCAGATCAAAGGGCGTCCGGCGCAAACCTACCGGCGGCCGCAGCGCTGGATTTTCGGCGACAACTGGAAAATTTACAATTACGACGTGTTTGAGCCCACGCAGAATCTTTTTGGCGGACTTACCGTCCTGGAACTCGATCCGACGACCTTTCAGGTGCGGCGGCGCGTGTTCGCTTCCCGTGCCCAGTGGTCCGATTCCCAGAAAACCTGGGTACTGGAAGGCGGTTGGGTGCGCGATTTTTCCGGCGGCGCGATTACGCGCTTCGATCCGTTTCGTGTGCGCGATTTGCCGGAATTGACCGAGCCGCCGAGCTATTTCAATCGCGAATTTTTGCAGGCCTCGCAAATGAGCTGGCGCGATTTGCGGACGTATATTGATGGACTGCAGCAGGCGGGGTACGACGTGGCGGCGTTGACCGTACAGTGGCATCGCAAGCTGGCATTTCCCTTGATGGCACCGGTCAGTATGCTGCTGGCGATTCCGTTTGCGTTTTATGTGGGGACGCGCGGGGCCGTAGGGGGCATTGCCGTCGGCGTGGCCATCGGAATTATTTACTGGTCGCTCGTGGAGTTGCTCCAGGCCATGGGCGGGATCGGGCAATTGCCACCGTTTCTGGCGGGCTGGTCACCGGATATCATTTTCTTCTTTCTGGGGCTCTACTTCTTTTTGAAGATGCCAACATAAACAGAACACCCGCGCATATGTGGTGAAATGTCCGCGCGCCGACATGCAAAGTGTTTGCCGAAGTCTTAGTTTACGTCGCGATTTTGTGAATCGCAGCGATTACTTTTGCTTTTTCTTGGCTTTAAGTTTTTCTTCAATTACGGCCTGAGCGGCGGCTAGCCGGGAAATTGGCACGCGGAAAGGGGACGCGCTGACGTAATCCATTCCGATCTCGTGACAGAACTTGACGCTTTCGGCGTCACCTCCATGCTCGCCGCAAATACCTACCTTGAGCTTGGGGCGCGTTTCGCGGCCGCGGTCGATGCCCCAGCGCATGAGCAAACCTACGCCCTTGATGTCGAGGGACTGAAAAGGGTCGGCGGCGAAAACACCGGCTTTCTTTTCGTCGACATAGTCGGGAAGGAAGCGCCCAGCATCGTCGCGGGAAAGGCCCATCGTGGTTTGCGTCAGGTCGTTGGTGCCAAAGGAAAAGAACTCAGCGACTTCGGCGATCTCGTTGGCAAGCAACGCGGCCCGTGGAAGCTCGATCATCGTCCCCACCAGATATTCAAGTTTTACTCCAGACTTTTTAATCAGCTCATCGGCAACTTTGCGCGTGGCTTGGTCGAGGATTTGCAGTTCCTTTTTATCGAGCGTGAGCGGATGCATGATCTCAGGTAACACTTTAATTCCCTGCTTTTTGCATTCCAGCGCTGCTTCAATGATCGCGCGGACCTGCATTTCCAAGATTTCTGGATAGGTGATGGACAGGCGGCAGCCACGGTGACCGAGCATGGGATTCGCTTCATGTAATTGTTGAACGCGACGCGCTACCGTCTCTAAGTCGAGGTGAAGTTCCTTGGCTAATTCTTCTTGCTTCTTGCGCTCGTGCGGAACGAACTCGTGCAGGGGCGGATCGATCAGGCGGATGGTGACGGGAAAGCCGTCCATCGCTTTGAAGATGCCGATGAAGTCGCGGCGCTGAAATGGCAGGAGCTTGTCGAGCGCTTTGACGCGGGCCTCTTTGCTGTCCGCGAGGATCATCTCCTGGATGGCGCGCTGGCGTTCGTGGCTTCGCTCGGGATGCTCGAAGTCGGTGAAGAACATATGCTCGGTGCGGCACAGGCCGATGCCCTCGGCACCGAATTCGCGGGCTTTGCGAGCGTCTTGCGGCGTGTCCGCGTTGGTGCGAACGCCCAGGCGGCGGACTCCGTCGGCCCAAGTCATCAACACTTCGTAAGACTTCGGCAACGAAGGCACCACGAGAGGCATAGAGCCTTCGTATACCACGCCTTCGCTGCCGTCCAGGGTGATCCACTCGCCCTCTTTCACAGTCTTCCCACCGGCGGTCATGGTTTTAGTGGCGTAATCAATCTCCAGCTTTTCCGCGCCGACGATGCAGCACTTGCCCCAACCGCGCGCGACTACCGCGGCGTGACTCGTCTTGCCACCGGTGGCGGTGAGAATGCCCTGTGCCACGGCCATGCCCCCGACATCTTCTGGACTCGTCTCGCGACGCACGAGCACTACCTTTTCGCCTTTGGCGGCCCAGGCTTCGGCTTCGTGTGCGGAGAAGACTACCTTTCCCACTGCGGCGCCGGGAACGGCGTCGATCCCAGTAGTAATGATTTTGGCGACAAGAGATTTGCGATCGACTTTGGCGTCGATGACCGGATAGAAAAGCCGCTCGATGTCTGCAGGCTGAATTCGCTGAATGGCTTCTTCCTTGGTGATCAGTTTTTCGTTGGCCATGTCGGTGGCCATGCGGAATGCAGCGGACGGCGTGCGCTTGCCGCTGCGCGTCTGCAGCATGTACAACGTACCTTCCTCGACCGTGAACTCCATGTCCTGCATGTCGCGATAGTGATTTTCAAGTTTTACTCGAACCTTCTCGAGTTGGCCGTACACTTTTGGAGTCGCCTTCGCCATCTCCTTCAGCGGCATCGGCGTGCGGATCCCGGCGACCACATCTTCGCCTTGTGCGTTGCTCAGGTACTCACCGTAAAATTCTTTCTCGCCGGAAGAGGGATTACGCGTGAAACACACACCGGTGCCGGAAGTGTCGCCCGTGTTACCGAAGACCATCTGCATTACGTTGACGGCGGTGCCAAGGAGTCCGGTGATATTTTCCACGCGTCGATAGGTGACCGCTTTCTCCGCCATCCAGGACCCGAACACGGCTCCAATGGCACCCCATAGTTGGTCGATGGGATCTTCGGGAAATTCATTGCCGGTCTTCTCTTTGAAATGCTTTTTGTATTCGCCCACCAGTTCTTTCCAGCCGCTGGCGGGTACTGCGGTATCTTCCTTCACACCCAGGCGTTCCTTCATCGTGCGCAGGCGATGTTCGAGATCCTCCTTGGGCATTTCCATGACTACGGTGGAATACATTTGCACGAAACGGCGGTAGGCGTCGTAGGCGAACCGATCGTTTTTAGTGGCGCCAGCGAGGCCTTCGACGGAACGGTCGTTCAGGCCAAGATTTAGAATCGTCTCCATCATCCCTGGCATGGAGCGGGCGGAACCGGAGCGCACGCTGACCAGCAGAGGATTCTTCGGGTCGCCCAGTCTTTTCCCGGTGGCCTTTTCGAGCTTGGCGACGTTGTCGAGCAACTGTTTCTTAAGCTCCGGCGGAAACTTCTTGCCGTTTTTGTAGTAGTAATCGCAGGCCTCGGTCGAGATGGTGAAGCCCGCGGGGACTGGTAAACCGATGCGCGTCATCTCCGCCAAGCCGGCGCCTTTGCCACCGAGTAAGTCCCGCCAGGTTCCTTCGCCTTCTGCTTTGCCTTCGCCAAAAAAATAAATCCACTTTTTCACGTTATGTCCTCGCTTGCGATTTGAACTGCGGTGTTCCTAAACCCAGTGTTTCGTCCGGCCGGTATGACGCGTCGGCGCGCCGACCAAATCACGCCCGCAGACAACCTCCAGGATAACTTTAAGTTCGTTAGCGTCGCTCATCCGCGGCGATTTCTGAAAAATCCGCTACTGTGGTGAACTCCTTGAGTACTTCCGATAGAAGTGTCAGTCGATTGTTCCGCACGCCCTCATCTTCCGCCATGACCATCACGTCCTCGAAGAACTTATCAATCACTTTTCGCAGGCCGGCGATGGCTTCAAAAGCTTCCTGATACTTTCCGGCAAGTTTGTCGGCTTGCACCTTGCTCGCGGCATCGCGAACCGCGCGATACAGTTCCCTCTCGGCAGCATTGTCGAACAGCTCCGGATTGGTGTGTTGCGTTTCGCTCGATCCGAAATTGGCTTTCTCGACGATTTTACGAATGCGTTTGAAGGAGACGGCTAGTGGCTCGAAATTTTTGGATTTGCGAATGGCCTTCAGAGCCATCAACCGCTTGTGCGCATCCACCAGGTCGTCGGCGCCAGCGCGGAAGACCGCATTGATCTCATCGTAGGCAAAACCTTCGCGTTCTTTGAAGACGAAGCGCGCGCGATCCAGCAAGAAATCGAGAACCTGCGTTTCCTGCCCAGGCGTCATGCCGCGTTTAGGCTTATGCGTAAGCAGCGCTTTCGCCGCCGCCCCAATCGCTAGGGACAGCGACAGTGGCAGTTTGCGTTCGAGGACAATTTTAACGATACCCAATGCTGCGCGACGCAGTGCATACGGATCACTCGATCCGGTGGGTGTCACGCCGACGGTGAAGCAGCCAACAACGGAATCAAGTTTGTCGGCAATGGCCACGGCGCAGCCAGTAAGGTTGCGCGGGATGGGATCTTCAAGGCCCACGGGACGGTAGTGGTCGTAGACGGCGTCGGAAATTTCGTCGGGTTCGCCTTGCGCACGCGCATAGAGGCCGCCGACGATGCCCTGCAACTCGGTAAATTCGCGAACCATTTCGGTGGCCAGATCGCATTTGGAGAGTTCCGCTGCGCGGTCGGCGTCGAGAACGTGTGCTTGCGCGATGCCGCGATTGAACCAGCCCTCAGCAATCCAGCGCGCGATGCCGCGAACCCGCTCCACTTTGTCGAGATAGCTGCCTAGCCGCGACTCGTAGGTAACTTTGTCGAGCTTCGGCAAATAGTCGGCCAGCCGACATTTCTGGTCGGCGTGCCAGAAGAATTGCGCGTCCGCAAAGCGGGCACGCAGTACGCGTTCGTGCCCTGCGCGCACTATGCCGTTCGCGTCTTTCGTCAGATTGATTACTGCCAGGAAGTGCGGCGCCAAATCCCCGCTCCGTTTTTCCAACGCAAAGTATTTCTGGTGATCGCGCATCACCGTCACCAGGATTTCGTCCGGCAGCGCCAGGAACGCGGGGTCAAAATCCCCGGAAATCACGCTCGGGAATTCGTTGAGGTAGGTAACCATGCGGCGCAGGTGCGCGTCCTCGTGAATTCTCAGGCCGCTCTTTCTGGCGTGTGCCGCAAGTTCCGATTCGATCTTGGCGGCGCGCAGCGCTGGCCTGACGATGACTCCATTGGCCTTGAGCTTTTTCTCGTACCCGGCGAAGTCCCGCAAGGCGATGTCGCCGGAGCCGAGGAAGCGATGTCCGCGCGTTTTCATTCCGGCAACTACGCCACCGTAAGAAAATTTTAATGGCTTGCCGTCGAGGATGGCGACGATCCAGCGGATGGGACGGATGAATCGCGCGCCGTCGAGGCCGGTCCAAGTCATGGAACGCGGCCAAGTGAGATCGTGGATGACGCGCGGCAGGATGTCGTTCAGTATTTGCTCGGCGGTTCTGCCGCGCTTGATGTTTTTTGCAGCCAGGTATTCACCCTTGGGAGTATGAACGGTGTAGAGGTCTTGCAGAGTCAGTCCTTGCTTCTCTGCAAAGCTTTGCGCGGCGCGCGTCGGCGCGCCGACAGCGTCATAGGCCACGGACTTCGGCGGGCCGGTCACTTCGCTCTCTACATCCGCTTGTTTGGCTTGAAGGCCACGCACCCAGGCGACCAGCCGACGCGGCGTGCTGAAGGTGTCCACGGTAACGCTGTCAACGAAGTTCTCGGCCGTCAATAACTTAGCGAGATTCGCCTTCAGTTCCTCTTCGGCCTTTGGCAGCATGCTCGCGGGAATCTCTTCGCAACCAATCTCGAAAAGCAACTCGACGCGCTTAGCGGCGGCGGTCGTCCCAGGCGCTGATTTTCCGGGGACACGCTTCGCGGCAGGGATCTTCTTTACCGTGATCTTCCCTGTTCCGCTCACGCCCGAACCTCGCGTCGCACAGTAGGTCCGCCTATCTGTTCGAGATAATTCGCCGCAGTACGGCAAGCTACCGTGCGCACTCGGGCCATCAATGCGGCGCGCTCCGTGGTCGAGATCACGCCTCGCGCGTCCAGTAAATTGAAAAGATGTGAGCACTTCAAACAGTGGTCGTACGCAGCAAGCAGCGGGAAGCGCGGTCGCGACGGACCCTCGGCCGTCTTGTAGCTTTCCAGCAGTTCCCTCGCCTGATTCTCGTGCAGTTCAAATTCCGTGCGCAGGGCGGCTGCATCGCTGCGATCGAAACTGTACTCGGAGAACTGCTGCTCTTCCATCAACCGGATATCGCCATAAGTTTTGTCCGCGGACCAGCGCATGTCGTAGACGCTTTCGACGCCTTGCAGGAACGCGCAGATCCTCTCGAGCCCGTAGGTCAACTCCACGGAAATGGGATCGAGATCAATGCCACCGCTTTGCTGAAAATACGTAAATTGCGTGATTTCCAAACCATCGAGGAGCACCTGCCAGCCAATGCCCCACGCACCCAGCGTCGGCGATTCCCAGTTGTCTTCCTCAAATCGCACATCGTGGACTTTCAGGTCGATGCCTATGGCCTGCAAACTCTGTAGATAAATCTCCTGCACATCGAGCGGAGAGGGTTTAAGTATTACTTGAAATTGTGAGTGCTTGTACAAGCGGTTAGGATTTTCACCATATCGCCCGTCGGCAGGCCTTCGACTCGGCTGCACAAATGCGACCCGGTACGGCTTCGGCCCGAGCACGCGCAAAAAAGTTTCCGGATGCATGGTGCCCGCGCCGACTTCCACGTCGTAGGGCTGCTGCAAGACGCATCCCTGCCTTACCCAGAAGTGCGAAAGCCTTAAAATCAAATCCTGGAACGTGAGGCCGTTGAGTTGGGGTTTAACCTCAAGTTTTACTTTAGCTGTCAAGTGGCCTCCAACATTCTGCGCGTTCCCAATTTTTTCTCACTGTGATGCTCAATCCAGTTCAAACAGACTTCACGTAATTCTTCAGCATCGCGCTTTGCCGGCGCGGAAGCCGCCAGCTTGTCGAGGCTGGTGCCGGCAAACCGTTCCGCGAGTTTGCGCACCTCGAAACCAACGGTTCTCATGCCAGACGACCGGCAATTCTCGCAGAACAAACCGTCGGTCCATGCCGCGGCGTGGGCCGGATGGGTGCCAAACGGCGTGCCGCACTTTGCGCAGCGATCGAAGCGCGGCAGCCATCCGCCCAGACGCACGGTCCAGAACGCGAAATAACTGACCGGCAAAGTCCAGTCCGCAGTGCGCTCCACTTCCCTGGCGGTGAGCAGCATCAGCCGGAACATGGATTCCGAAACTTCGTGATCCGGGAGCACCTGTTCGGCAATTTCGCTCACGATCGCCAGGCCGGTGCTCAGCTCGTAATCGCTCTGCGACTTGTGGAGCGATTCGAGCAGTTCGGCCTGCTGGATGCGCACCAGCTCGCGCGTTTCCTTTTCAATGTACCAGAGCTGAACGTGGGACATGACGCCCAACGTCGAGCCATACCGATTTTTTACGCTGCGCGCGCCCGCCGCAACCCCGCGCATCCTGCCCGACTCGCGCCCGAAGAAACTCACAAGGCGGTCCGCTTCCCCCAGTGGGAACGTTCTAAGAATAATGGCTTCCGTCTCCCTGGCAGGCATGTCGGCAGTCGGCGCGCCGACGCCACAGGAACGATGTACCCCGCACAGATAAACGGAGACGTGAAGTCTTGGGAACGTGAAACCGCGGAGACTGCAACTCGCGGAAACAACTGCCCGATACCGTCCGGTTCGCCGGCAACTGCCGAGTTAGATTTTTTATCATACGCGCGCGCGCAGTGCAATGTTTTGCGGCAGGAAATCGTTTCGCTGTACCAAATTTTTTAGCGCATCTGTTTTGCGGTTGATCTTCCGGTGTAACGACGGTCTTCACACCGTCGTCTTTTCTTGCCAACTCTTCCCTGCGGGGCGACGTTGGCCCAAACGCCGCAGCCTCGCGGCTATGCCTTGCAAAAATGTATTCTGTTAACCAGGCGCTTCCGGCTCGCATAGTTATCGGACGCACACCTTTCAGGTTTTCCCCCTGCCTCGGGAGGCTCCTCCAGGCGCACAGGCTGATGCTTCCCAAGCCTGCCTGTTTTCGCTACTCTGCCCAAGGCCCATTTAAAAGTGTTCCTCCCCCTCAAAGACGAAATCCCGCGCCGGTCCTTCCCCGCCGTCAACATCCTGCTCATCCTGATTAATGTGGCCGTATTCTTCTATCAGCTCAGCCTGCAAGCCACGGTGACGCCGCGCGCCTATGAAAACTTCATCATCGCCAACGGCACCGTGCCGGCGCGCTTCCTGGCATTCTTCGGCGGACACGGCAGCTTCGCGCACGCGGCACTGCCGTTGCTGACCAGCATGTTCCTACACGGCGGACTGCTGCACATCGCCGGCAACATGCTCTTCCTGTGGGTTTTCGGAGACAACATCGAGGATCACTTTGGCCACTTCCCTTACCTGCTCTTCTACCTCTTTTGTGGTGTGGGCTCCGGCCTGCTGCACGTAATTTTCAACTGGGGCTCGCACGTCCCGGCGATCGGCGCCAGCGGAGCCATTTCCGGAGTGATGGGCGCCTACGCTCTGCTATTCCCACGGGAACGCATCCTTACCCTGGTCTTCATCTTTCTCGTCCCCATCCCCGCCTACTTCGTACTAGGCGTCTGGTTCGTCTTCCAATTCATGGCCGCCCTAAATATGCTCGGCGCAAATTCGGTAGCCGCCAGCGGAGGCGTGGCTGTCTGGGCCCACGTCGGCGGCTTCCTGCTCGGCATGCTGATTACGGGACTGTCGCGCGAACGGCGATAAGTGATTGCTTGGTGGCATAGCCCGCATAGACCCTCGCCACACGGCAGCAAAAACCGATGTTTGAGCGATAGGGCCTTAACCGTGGCGGGATTGCATAACGTGGGCCGCGAGCCAGTCGCCTATTTGGATGGTGGTTTTGTCGCTGCCGAGGTCAACGGTGACGAAATTTTCGTGGACTGCGGCCTTTACCGCTGCGCGCAAGGCTTGCGCTTCCGGCTGCCATCCTAGAAATTCGAGCATCATGGCGGAGGCCAGGACCGAGGCCAGCGGGTTGGCGATGCCCTTTCCCGCGATGTTTGGGGCGGAGCCGTGGACGGGCTCAAAGAGGGATGTCCGGCCTGGATGGATGTTCCCCGACGGCGCCAGACCCAGACCGCCCGCCAATTGGGCTCCGAGGTCGCTGATGATGTCGCCGAAGAGGTTGTTGGTGACGATGACGTCGAACTGGCGCGGATCGCGCACCATCTCCATGGCCAGCGTATCAATATAAAGGTGGCGCGAATCGACGTCCGCATACTCCGCCCGCACCTGCTTGAATACGCGTTGCCACAAATCGTGCGCAAACGTCATGGCGTTGGATTTGTCGCTCATGCACACGCGCTTCAAACCCTTGGCCCGCGCGTATTCAAACGCGTAGCGAATAATCCGTTCCACGCCCTTGCGCGAATTCACATCCTCCTGCACGGCAATCTCGTCCGGCGTATCCTTCTTAAAAAATCCGCCCACGCCGACATATAAACCTTCGGTGTTCTCGCGAAACACCATCATGCGGATGTCTTCTTCGCGGCGGTCGCGCAGCGGCGTGAATTTCTGGTGGTACAGTTCGACGGGGCGGGCATTGACGTACAGATCGAGCTTGAAGCGCAGCCCCAGCAAAATGTCTGCGGCGTGTTGATTGGAGGACACACGAGGATCCCCAAGCGCGCCAAACAGGATAGCGTCGAACTCGTCGCGCAGCATCTCTACCGCGCCAACGGGCAAGCTAATCTTTTCCTTTAGATACTTGTCGGCGCCCCAATCAAATTCGACGAATTCAATCTTACGCTTTGTCGGCGCGACGACCGCTTTGATCACCTTAACGGCTTCCGGCGTTACTTCTTTCCCGATGCCGTCGCCGGGTATCACAGCGATGCGCGCTGCATCGCCGCCATTTCTTAACGGAGTTGCGGGCAATTCCATGCCTCCTGGCAGTACGCTTACTTCAAATGCTCTGACCGCACCGTGAGCTTATCAATCAAATCGACGCGCGGCTCGAAACCCATGCCCGGACCCGGCGGTGCATGGATCACACCCTGCCGCGTGACGGTCACTTCGGGCTCGATGATATCTTCCGCCCAATAGCGCTTACTGGCGGTCACATCTCCCGGCAAGCTGAAATTGGGTAGTGTCGAAAGCGCAATATTGTGCGCGCGCCCGATGCCACTTTCGAGCATCCCGCCGCACCACACCGGCACACCGGCCTGCTGCGCCAGATCATGTATGCGCTTGGCCACCGTGAAGCCTCCAACGCGCCCCAGCTTAATGTTGATAATCTTGCAGGCGTCAAAATCGATCGCCGCCTTAGCCTGTTCCTCGCTGTGAATGCACTCGTCCAGACAAATCGGCGTGTCCAGGCGGCGCTGCAGTTCGATATGACTATAAAGATCGTCCCATCCCAAGGGCTGTTCGATCATCATCAGATAAAAGTTATCGAGCTGCTTGAGGGTGCGCCAGTCTTCCAATCGATAGGCGGAGTTGGCATCAACCATTAGTTTAATTTGCGGAAATTCCTTGCGCAAAACTTTGACTTCTTCAAGGTCGCGGCCCGGCTTTATCTTTATCTTGATGCGCTGATAGCCTGCCGCAATTTCCTTCTTTACCGCTTCAACCAAATCTTCAACCGTAGCTTTAATTCCCACGGAAACCCCGCAGGCGATGTGCTTCTGGATTCCGCCAATGAGCTTCGCGAGCGGCACACCCTTTTGACGCGCTTCGGCTTCCCAGACGGCAGCTTCAAGCGCCCCTTTAGCCATGTTGTGCCCGCGGACGTGTTCGAGCATCGGCCAGATGTCGGCCGCCGACACAAACTCTTTCTCCCGTAACATGGGCCAAAGGTAGGAAGTCAGAATCTGCCACGCGGTATCCACAGTCTCCGGACTATAAAATGGATATTCCCCCGCCACGCATTCGCCCCAGCCAATCGTGCCATCTACGTTTACCTCCACCAGCAGGATCCGCCTCGCGTACGTCACGCCCATGCTGGTTTCAAACGGCGCGACCAGTTTCATCTGCACTTCGCGGAGTTTTATCTCGTGGATACGCATATCGCGCTGCCTAACCTCGGCCCCTGTGCACTAGAACATACGCGGGTTCTTCTCCCATTGCGACCGCCGTCGCTGCATAGCCTTGCGCAAACCATTTCGTGAATTCATCGCGCAGACGGTCTTGCAGGGATACCATTCCGGTTTCGTCTTCCGCCGCTCCGTATGGCGTAAGGCTTGGCACGGGAATGCGAATCGCTCCTGCTGGCGAGACCTCGGACGGTGCAATATTATCGGTGGACTTTTCGCCAATCGCCGCCAGCACGCGCGGCACCTCGAGGTACCATTCCGCCAGCAATCGGTCGGTGCGCAGGCCGCGATGCAGCGGACTAGTGGTTACGCCGTAAAGGTTCGGCAGGTACTTGTGGCAAACCGCTCCCAAGCGATTTAGGTTGAAATGCGCGTTGCGCACTTCTAGCGGGTCGAAAGTCCATTCAATCAATTTGATGCCGCGATGCAGCGCCTCTTCGCGCTGAAATAGTTTCAACCTTCGACCGATGCCCTGATCGCGATAGGCGTCGTGCATGCCCGCCATGTGCGAATGCAGGTACGCCCTGCCATTGCGCACCCCAGCGACGGCAAGAACAAAACCGACGAGCGTGTCGCCCGCAAACGCGCCGAGCACCTGTCCCCCAGTGTGCGCCGCGACCACAAACATGGTGGCCGGCTCGACTTCCAGCGGTTCTTCACCCCAGATTTCGCGTTGCAGCGCAACGCACGCATGAAACTCGGCGAGTTCGTGGCAACTGCGAATGACCACCGGCACGTTCATGAGTTTGCGCCACGGCTTTTCACGGCTCGCTTCGACATTTCGCCTGCGGCATCGTCCTTTTCACGTTGCTTGGCGGCGTCCCAGAACTTTTCCATTTCTTCGCGTGCAACGCTGGCCAATTCCCTGCCGCTCTCGCGCGCCATCGCTTCCATGCCGCGGAATCGCGAAGAAAACTTGGCGTTGGCGGATTTGAGGGCAATTTCAGGATCGATTTTCAGAAAACGCGCCAAATTCACCGCTGCAAAGAGCAAGTCGCCCATCTCTTCTTCCAGTGCCGTGCTGTCTGCTTCCGCAAGCACGCGTTCAAGCTCCGCACTCTCTTCGCGAACCTTTTCGAGTACGCCGTGCGCGTTATCCCAATCAAATCCAATGCGCGAAGCCTTGCGCGTCAATTGAAAGCCTTCCAGAGTCGCCGGCAGGCCCCGCGTAACACCATCGAGCAACGACGGCGCAGCCTTCGATGTGCTGGACGCCGCAGATGCCCTCCAAGCAGCCGATTTCGTAGACAATTTTCCGGCGCCTTTGCCAGACGCTTGCGCTGCCGCCCGCCGCTCCTCGGCCCGCCGTTCTTCCAATTTGATCCGATCCCAATTGCGCAACACTTCCGCCGAATTTTTAGCAGTGACGTCGCCAAAAACGTGCGGATGCCTCCGAATCAACTTGTCGTGAATCGCGCGTATCACGTCCACCACGTCAAATCGCCCATCCTCGCGCGCAATGTCCGCATGGAATAGCACCTGCAGCAGCAAATCACCCAATTCATCCGCAAACTTTCCGTCGTCTCCGGCCTCCATCGCGTCAAGAACTTCGTAAGCTTCCTCGATCAAGTATGTCCGCAAACTTTGGTGCGTCTGTTCGCGGTCCCAAGGGCAGCCCTTGGGTGCCCGCAACCGCGCCTGCACCGCCACCAATTTATCGAACCATTCCCCGATCTTCGCCGGCACCAGCGTTTTTGCTCCAGCTCCATTAGCCTGAGCGGCGCGCCGTACAGCAGACTTCTTCTTGCGTTTAGGTGGTTTCTGGCGGGTAGCAGGCATGGAGGAGGTCCCGCGGCGCCAACTCCGCCGCGGACGCTCCACTGTACGTTGCTCTCGACCATTTTGACAAGCGCGCTGTCCGGAACGCGCTACGGACCTTGAAAACATCTCCCACCTCGAACGATGTTGACTTTTCGGAGTCGCCATCGCGTCAACGGACGCCACTTCCGCTCCGTCTGCGAGAGAATATCCCCACGAGTCTAAATTCTCTCTCGACGCAGGGTACCCATGGCTGAAGTTAACTTTCAGTTGCGGGGCTGGCACGCGCTACTCGCTATCCCGCTGCTGCTCGGATATCTGGGCTTTAAAATGTGGCTCCGCGTCCTCCCGGTCGACGAAGCCGTGAACAACGCGGTGCGCGAGGAGCTATTGAAGGAATATTCCGGGCGGGGACCGAAAGACGTAGCGCGCATCGTCGCCGAGGCTCGCGAAGGCTTACCCGTCGAGCACGTCAAGCCCGTGGTCCAGCCGGACGTCGAATTTACTTCCCTGACATCTCGCGGCGACAGCACCGCCCGGATAACCTTGGTCCGAGCCGAAGTCACCGTGGATGGAGGTCCTCCGCCAGATGGCCGCTCGGTTCGCTATTTTCGCATGTCGGGAGGGCTTACTGGCGGCTCCATGGTAATTGGCGAAAGCAATGCCTACTTCTATTTTGTGGAACTGTGGCATTAACCCGCCCCGCGCGACTAACTCCCGTCCAAGAGGGCGCTCCCGGTAAATCGCACTGCCGAAGGTTGCCTCCACATCCTTGCCTGCCGGATGCGCCAATAGAATTGCCGACCCGTGATAAACTTGGCTTTACTTAGAAAGCTGAGGAACGTCCCCTTGTCTGACGACAAACACAACGAACACAAGCCGGAAGAAAGTTTCCGCGTCATCGACCGTCGCCCATTCACCTCCGAGGGCGATCTGCGCCAGGAAATCGTGGAACAGGAAGCTCGTGAAGCAAGATTGGAAGCCCAGCGTGAAGTGGCCAAGATGCCGTCTCCAATCGCGCCGGGCCTGCAGGCCGTTCCCGCGATTCCTGCGGCCGATGCTCCCAAACCTTCGGCAGCCTTCGAGAATCTGGTTCGCATGCTGGGCAGCAACGCCGCCATGGTCCTCGGCGGCTACACCGACCCACGCACCGGCCAACCCATGATCGATCCCGAGGCCGCCCGCGAACTGATCGATATGCTCGACGCGCTACACGAGAAAACCACCGGCAATCTCGCGCCCGAGGACGATAATCTACTACTCGACCTGCTCGGCAAGCTAAAAATGACCTACCTGGAGGTCAATCAGGCGATCGCCAAGCAAGCCGCCGCCCAAGCGAAAGCCAAAGCTCGCTCTTAGGACCAATCGGCTCTTAGTTTACAGCCTCAGTGTCGTAGCGAACGCCGCGACCCGCAAAGATTCTCAGAAGCCATGAGCCACAAAGAGTTCCGCTATGTCCGCTGATCCAATAAAAATTACGGTCCTTGGCTCTGGCACCTCCATGGGCGTTCCCACGCTGAGCTGCCACTGCCGCGTTTGCAGTTCCAAAGATCCGCGCGATAACCGCCTTCGCCCTTCCCTGCTCCTCTCGCGCCACGGCCAAAACGTGGTCATCGACACCACGCCGGATTTTCGCCAGCAAGCTCTTCGCGCCTGCGTCGACCGCCTCGACGCCATCATCCTCACCCACGGCCACGCCGACCACATCCTCGGCTTCGACGACATCCGCCCCTACAACATCCGCCAAAAATCTGCGCTCCCGGTTTACAGCAACCAAGAAACCTTCGACACCCTGCGCCGCGCGTTCGCCTACGTTTTCGACAACAAGCCCACGCTAAGCACCATCCCCAGCGTCAAGCTCCACGTAATTAAAGAGCCGTTCGACTTGCTGGGCGTCCCCTTCGTCGCCGTTCCGCTTCTCCATGGCAACATGGAAGTGCTCGGCTTCCGCTTCGGCAACGCCGCCTACCTCACCGATTTCAGCAGCATCCCCGAATCTTCGCTGGCGTTACTCCAAGGCCTCGACGAACTGATTGTCGACGCCCTCCGTGACATGCCCCATCCCATGCACCAAACCATCGAGCAAGCCCTCGCACTGGTTGAAAAACTCAAACCCAAGCGCGCCTGGTTCACGCACATCGCCCACGACCTGGCCCACACCGAAACCAATGAGCGCTTGCGTAAGCTAGGTTTCCCGCATGTTCATCTCGCCTACGACGGCCTGGAGCTGGAAGTCCCCGTCGAGCGTCCGGGAACAGTCTCGTTCCCGTCCCGCGACACCCACGCCGCCATTCCGCCCCCGCAGCTCGGCATGGAAAATCCCGATATTCCGAAAGTGCACGTCCTGGAATCGGCGCGCGCCTGGCACGACGCTTACGCCGTCTCAAACCGCGGCAGCATTTTGGCCATCGGCAATTACGACGGCATCCATCTGGGCCACCAGGCAATCCTCCGCGCTGACGTCGAACGCGCCCACGAAACCGGCGCGGTCTCCACCGCTCTGACCTTCGATCCCCCGCCGCTGAAACTCTTGCGCCCAGAAGCCGCCCCGCCGCGTCTCTCCACCAACGAGCAACGCATGGAATGGTTCGGCGCCGTTGGACTTGAGGCCGCCGTAGTCCTTCCGTTCACCATGGAGCTCTCGCGCCTTTCGCCGACGGATTTCGTCGAACAAATTCTCGTGCGCGATCTGTGTATTAAGACGGTTCTGGTAGGAGAGAATTTCCGCTTCGGTCATCGCCAAGCCGGCGACGTGAAATTGCTTCGCGAACTAGGCATGCGCGACGGCTTCGAAGTCGCCATCATCCCGCCGGTCGTGTACCACGGCGAAATCGTCTCCAGCACCATCATCCGCCGCGAAATCGCCGAAGGTGACGTCTCGCACGCCGGCCGCCTGCTCGGCCGCCCCTTTGTGCTATCCGGCGAAGTAGTAACAGGGACCGGCACAGGCAGCAAATTCACATTCCCAACGCTCAATCTGAAGCCCGACCAGGAGTTATTTCCCGGCCGCGGCGTTTACATCACCCGCACTTATTTCCCCGGCCTACTCCGCAGTGTCCGCTCGGTGACCAACGTCGGCATGCGTCCCACCTTCAACGGCACGGCACTCACGGTCGAAACCCACTTGCTCGACTACGTCCCGGAAACCGCGCCCGAACGCATTGAGGTCCGCTTCTGGAAGCGCCTCCGCCCAGAGAAAAAATTCGCCACTCCTGGCGACCTCCGCGTCCAAATCGCAAACGACATCGCGCAAGCCACCCGCTTCTTCTCCCAACTCCGCCGCACGCGCACACATCAATCCATGTCCGCAGCCTCCGTCCCCCTAATGCCGCAACCGTAGCGGAGTTGTCTCGCTGTTGTGGTTGCGGGTCTTGAGACCCGTTCCTTTGCTTTTGAGCCGTCTGAGGGTCCGGCTTCACCGCTACCGGCGAACCCCACGCCGCAATCATCCCATCGCCAACAATTCTAACTTTGCGATCCGTGCGGAGCCAAATCATCGATGTCGACGCACGATCACGAACCTCTACGCCCGCCGCCCTCCACCGCCAAACACTCCGCGCAATACCCGCCCACTTCCGTCCGCGACACCGTAACCTTCATCCCAAAATCCCGCGCAATCTGCTCCTTCAACTGCTCGTACAAGCGCGACTCGAACTCTCGCACCTTGCCACACCGCAAACAAGCCACATGGATATGATCCCGCGGACCATGACTCTCGTAATAATGCCGGTCTCCGCGCAAATGCAGCAGATCCAGCTCATCGATCAAACCCTGTTTTTTCAGCAGATCGATCGTGCGGTAAACGGTAACGAGGTGTACATCCGAATCAATCTTCCGCGCCCGCTCCAAAATTTGGTCCACATCCAGATGCTGCTCGGCGTCATCCATCACCTGCAAAATCACGCGCCGCTGCCGCGTCATCCGCAATCCGCGCTGCGCAAGTGTTTGTTGCAGTCGTCCGGTAGTTTCCGCGGTATTGATGCGCTCTCCGGTGGACACCCGGTGCGACGCCCGTTGAGGCAAACTCGAAGTCATTCGCCGCTCTCCGCGCTAGCGCAATACTCTCTACGAATGCGCCGCCAGCCGCCGCAGCACGTCATGATACATAACAATAGCGAAGAGCACCAAAAGGAACACCAGTCCCACCTGCACAAATCGCTCTTTGAATCCCAAACTCAAATCCCGCCGCATGATCCCTTCGATGGCCAGCAACAAAATATTCCCGCCATCCAGAATCGGAATCGGCAGCAAATTTAGAATCCCCAGGTTCACGCTGATCAACACCATCAACGAAATCACCGCCAACGCCCCGCGTTCCACCGCCTGCTTCGCAGCGTGCGATATCCCCACTGGCCCCTGCAGCTGATTGATCGACACCTTTCCGCTGAACAACAATCCCACTGTCCCGACGGTTTTATCGATAATCAATCCGGTCCGCGACACTGCGTCGCGAATCGCCTCCACGGCGCTCACCCGCCGGTACAGCGTCTCGTCCTTCGCCGCCACCCCCACCTGATACGTCTGTTCCCCGGACTCGTTGGGATTCAGTTGCGGCGTAACGCTCGCATGCACCAACTGGCCGTCGCGCTTCACCTCCAGCGCCAAGCTCTTTCCGCCAGAGTTCCGCACCCCATCCACAAATTGTCCCCAGTAGCGGATCGGTTGCCCATTAATCGCCGTGATCGTATCGCCGTCCCGCAAGCCTGCGCGCTCCGCTGGCAGCCCCGCAGCCACCTCATCCAAAACAGCGGGGAGTGGTGCGTGCCCCAACGCCAGCCCGGCGGCTGCAATGTTCTTCACCGGGATGCTTACCGTGCGCTCCGCCGCGTTTTCCTGCACCTCAATACGCAGCGGCTCCGCCGGGTTCGCCTTGTCCATCACCTTATACGCGTCTTCCCAGGTATTCACCGCGGTGCCGTTGATCGCCCGCACCCGGTCCCCCACCTGCAAATCCGTCTTCGGCGCATCCTTGTCTAACGAGATCGAAACAATTTGCACCGGCTGGTCCAGATACGGCGGGTATGGCTCGCCCTTGATAATAAAAAATCCCCCGAGCAACAAAATCGGAAACAGTAGATTCACCGCCGGCCCCGCAAACGAAATCAACGCCCGCTGCCATCGAGGCTTGCCCGTCAACTCGTCCGTCGCCCAGCCGGCCTTTTGCAACTGCTCCCCGGCCCGTAATTCTCGGCCTTCGCGCGTTGCGCTCGACGCGCCCTTCGCTTTTTCGTCGTCGCTGCCGGGAAGCCACTTATGCTCCGCGGAATCAATCTCCGTCGGATCCTGTCCCGCCATACGCACATATCCGCCAAACGGCAGCGCACTGATGCGATAGTCCGTATCTCCGCGCTTCCATCCAAACAGCCGTGGCCCAAACCCAATCGAGAACACATCCACGCGCACTTTAAATAGGCGCGCCATCGCGAAATGTCCCCACTCGTGAATCAGAATCATCACGCCGAGCACCAGCCCTACGCCGATCACCAAATGAAGGAAACCCATCTTTTGCCGTTTTCTCCTAAACCCGCTCAGTCCAGGCTTTGCAGGGGCGCAGCATGATGCGCCCCATCTCGGCAGGGCGCATCCGCTCCGGCCGCCTTTGCCTTCCGTTCAAATTACGCAACCGCCGCGCTCACCGCCAGCTTGCCAACTTCCTCCGCAGCCATGCGCCGTGCCTCCGCATCCGCCGCCAGCACATCCTCGATGCTACCGAACTTCACCCGCGGCGTCCGTCCCAAGACCCGCTCAATCACTTCCGGTATCCCCAGAAACGGCAACCGCCGCTCCAAAAACGCCGCCACGGCAATCTCATCTGCGGCATTCAACGCACAAGGCAGCGCCCCGCCCTTCTTCAACGCTTCCCGCGCCAGTCGCATACACGGGAACCGCCGCGTCGATACCTTCGCAAAATCCAATCGTTTCAACTTGGACCAATCCAGGGCTACCTGGTTCGATGCCACCCGCTCTGGATAGGTTAACGCATACTGAATCGGCATGCGCATATCCGTTGGTCCCAGTTGCGCTAAAACAGAACCATCCACAAACTCCACCATCGAATGCACCGTGGACTGCGCATGCACCACCACGTCAATCTGCTCCGCCCGCACGCCAAAAAGCCACCGCGCCTCAATCACCTCAAATCCCTTATTCATCATCGTTGCTGAATCGATGCTGATACGATTCCCCATCCGCCAATTCGGATGAGCCAGCGCCTGCTCCGGCGTAACACCAGCCAGCGAAGCCAGCGGTGCCTTGCGAAACGGACCGCCGCTCGCGGTAAGCACCAATCGCCGCACCTCGCCGCGCGTTCCTCCGCGCAAGCACTGATGCACCGCATTATGTTCGCTATCCACGGGCAACAATTCCTGCCCTGTATGTCGAGCCGCGGCCATCACCAATTCGCCCGCGGCAACCAAAACTTCCTTATTCGAGAGCGCGACCGTTCTTCCCAGCTTCACGGCCGCATAGGTAGCTGGCAAACCAACCACCCCCACCGCCGCCGAAACCACCAGCTCCGCCGCGCCATGCGTCCCCACCGCCATCATGCCTTCCGCGCCGTGATGAATCGCGGGCAGCGACGACACTCCAGCGTCACGCAGTTTCGCAGCTAACTCCCCAGCTTTAGACGCGTCCGCCACCGAGACAACTTCCGGCCGATGCCGCAAAATCTGCCCAGCCAACTCCTCCAAATTCCCACCCGCAGCCAGCGCCACAACCGCAAACCGCTCCGGCAAACTCTCCACCACGGACAAACACTGCCGCCCGATCGATCCCGTGGACCCCAAGATGACAATTTTTTTCACGAATTACTTTTCCTCGTTGAACATCATGATCCCTGATCGAACAAATCCAGCGCCGCAGGCGCGGCACATGCGTCCGTACGGCCGGGCGCATCCTTGTAGGGCCGCTGCATGCGGCGCCCCAGCTTCCCGGGCGTTCGACTCTAAGGAGGGTTTTGCGTTCTCTTGTTTCTCTCCGCCGATTTTCCCAATCCCGTCGGCCATCCCCAACAAACGCTGCCTAAGAGTTCGGTGAATACGCCAAAATCCAATAATACCAGACAACCGGAATCGCCAATATCAACGCATCAATCCTATCCAGCACGCCGCCATGCCCCGGCAATATCGCCCCAGAATCCTTCACTCCAGCACTCCGCTTATAAGCCGACTCCAGCAAATCCCCCACCTGACCCGCAATATTCCCCACGACCGCCATCCCAATCAAGAAAGCCAAAGGCGCATGCAACCACCGCCGAAAAACCACCCCCACCAAAATCGAGGCCGCAAGCCCGGCCAAACTCCCCTCCCATGTTTTTTTCGGCGAAAGGTGCGGCGCCAACAAATGCCGCCCAAACGCCCGCCCCGCAAAATAAGCCGCCGTATCTCCCGCCCAGGTAATCACTAGCGCAAACAGTAGCAACCAGGGCCCATACTCACCCCAACCATGAAGCCGCACCGCATAGGTCAGGGGAAACGCCACCAATAGCAATCCGCTAGCGCTGATCCCCGCCGCAGGCAAAGTCTCCACCAAAGCCCGCCGACTAAAAAGCGCAATCACCGCAATCCCCAGAACAAAAAGAAACAGCGCCTCCTCGGGCCGCGGAATCATCCGATACACGATCCACTGCAACCCCGCCGGCACGCTAAACCCGCCAAAATCCCCCTCCCGCATTACGCTGGGCAGCCACTGCAAAAAAAGCAGGATCAGCGCACAAACAATCGTCCAAGCACGATGCCCCCGCCACCCAATCGCTTCCCCCAACGAAAAATACTCCAGCAGCGCCAGCACCATAAACACGCCCGTCCCCACCGCCACCACCGCCGTCGATCCCCACAGCACCAACCCCACCACAAACGGAATCAACACCGCCGCCGTAACTACCCGCTTCCAAGTCATCGCACGCGTTCCCTCGCAATCCTCTACTATCGCACGTCAGCGCGTTCGTCATGCGGTCGTTGTAGCGCGGGGCGCAGCCCTCCGGATTTTCCGCCGCGCTGCGCGAAAACATTTACGCTCGTAATTTATTGTTGGCTGAGCAGATACAGATCCGCATGCGCATTCGGCCGCGCATAAATCACCGTCGACAGATCCCCCGCAAAATCATAAGCATTCCCGCCGCTGATCAGCGGAAACGCAAACGGCAACTTCAACGCCACTTGCGGCGTTCCCACCGCTTTCCCGTTATGCCAATTCTGCCGGTAAATCGTCACATCCCGCGTCCCCGGTACCGCATACGCAAACGAATTCCCATCCCGCGCCGCCACTAGTCCGAACGTCACCACGCCGGGCACCAGCAGCGTGCACGTTCGCTGTGCCACCGAAAACTCATAAATCCCCAGCTTGTCCCCCAAGGCGGTCTCCGTCAGCAAATAATCTCCCCCCGGCATCGCCTCAAACGCCCACCCGCAATCCTCCGTCAATTTCTCCGGCGCACCCCCGTCCAAACGTTGTCGCCACACGCCGTATATTCGCGAAGCCCCTTGCTCCACGTTATTGATGTACAGCGCCTTCATATCCGCGCTCCACAGCGCGTTCTGCAGCGTCCCGCGCGTCCATTCGATGGTATGCATGCCGCTGCCGTCCGCCCCTACTATATGAATCTGCGTCGGCTTCCCAGCCTCTTCGGACATGAATGAAAAATGAAAATTATCGCTCGCCCAGGTCGCCGTCGCCAACGTCCCGGACGGCGCGATCTTCACCTTGTTCCCGCCATCGATATCTTCCACCCACAGCTCATTGCGATCCCTCGCCGGAATGGTGATGTACATCACCCGCTTTCCATCGTGCGAAATCCCCGGCTGCGTGGCATTCTCCGCCGCGATGTCTATCGACTGCTTGGTCTTCGTGTTGTACGCCGTCAGCAGCCCCGACGATTTCCCACTCACCACGTACAATCCCTTCCCGGCCGGGTCCGGCATCGGCCAGGTATCCGGCCCGGTTCCAAACGTTACCTGCACCAGCGACTTATCCTGCAAATCAAACTTCCAGATATTCGTCAGCCCGTTCACCGTTTTGCTCAACAACACACTTTTCCCCGCTTCGCCCCACGCCACGTCCCGCGACTCGCCCTTCACTTCCCCTAAATCCTCCGCAGTCTTCTTCTCCAGGTCCGCTATGTACGCATGGAACTGCTCCAGCTCGGAAACACCATTCGCGGTAACGACCAAAAGATGCCGCTCGTCGGGAAACGGCAGGATCCGGGCAATAGGAAGCGGCGAGGCGTCCAGCGCCAAGACCTGCTCCTCTCCCATCCCATCGCGATTCGCTCGGAAAATCGCCCGTGTCCGGAATTTCGTAAAGTAAATCGCCTTGCCGTCGGGCGCGGCCGCCAACGAGTGCCCCGCAACAATCCTCCGCGGATTCCCTCCCAGCGTCGGCACTGCCCAACTCTCATCCGCTCCAAAAATCCGCGTATAGTAAATCTCCGTCCCATCCGGAGAAAAACTGGACACCGCCTTCTCCCCTTCATCCTTCGTCAGTTGCAGCGGCTCCCCGCCGGACGCCAGCATCACGAACACCTGCGCCACGCCCTCGGTCTGCGAACTGAACGCCAACGTATGCCCGTCCGGCGAAAGGTTGGCATCATTCATCGGCTTATCCCAATGGCTGATCTGCGTAATTTTCATCCGCTCATTGGAGGTCGATCTACGGCCGCCCATAAAGTGATACGCCGCGCCCGCCGCAGCGATCAGCACTGCCGCCGCAATTCCCGCCGACACAAATCTCTTGCTACCGCCGCCCGCCTCAACCGGCGCTATGCCTGTTCCACTGGGAGTAGCAATCCCACTGGCACTCGCGCGAAGCGTCCCGCTCGATCCCGCTCCAACTCCCGCCGCCACTTCCCCAGAAATCTGTTGCGCGGAAGCACTCCCCGACGCCCGCATGCGCCCCGAATCCGTATCCCTCCGCAACCTCTTCAAATCCGTGTGAATGTCCGCCGCCGTGCGGTACCGCAAGTCCCGATCCTTCTCGATCGCCTTATTAATAATCCGCTCCAACTCCGCCGGTGCCTCCGGATTCAACCGCACCACCGGCGTCGGCGTCCCATCCAGAATCTCCCGGAAAATCACCCCCGACGTATCCCCGCGAAACGGCAACGTCCCGGTCGCCATCTCGTACAACACCGCGCCAAACGAAAAAAGATCCGTTCGCGCGTCCAACTCCTTCCCCCGCACCTGCTCCGGAGACATATACGCCACCGTCCCCAGCGTACTCCCCGGACTCGTCAACTGCGCCGAATCCACCTCTACCGTGTACATCGTATTCCCGCCACCCGCGGCAACCTTCGATGCCGCCACTTTCGCCAACCCGAAATCCAGAATCTTCGCGTGCCCGCGTTCCGTAACAAAAATATTCGCCGGCTTGATGTCCCGGTGCACAATCCCCTTTCCATGCGCCGCGTCCAACCCGTCCGCCACGTCGATCGCCAGCGCCAGTAGCGTCTCCATCTCGAGCGGACGCCCCGCAATCGCGTGCTTCAGCGTCTTGCCCTCAAGATATTCCATGGCAATAAACGCTTTGCCATTCTCTTCGCCAATGTCATGAATGGTGCAGATGTTCGGGTGATTTAATGCGGAAGCCGCCTGCGCCTCGCGTTGGAAGCGCGCCAGCGTCTGCGTATCTTGCGCCACATCGTCGGGCAAAAACTTCAGCGCCACAAAGCGGTGCAGGCGCAAATCCTCCGCCTTGTACACCACTCCCATCCCGCCGCCGCCAAGCTTCTCAATAATGCGGTAATGCGAAATAGTCTGCCCAGGTAGCGACGCCGGCTCGGTCATAAAGGTGCGCCAATCTTAATGACCGACCCACTTCAAGTCAACGCACCCCAATTCGAGGTGCAGGGCCCTTCAAGGCCGCGAATAATACCCCTGACGACTGCGCGCCGTTACTCCGGGCTTCGCGACATGGATTTCTAGATGGTGGTATTCATGTGACTGATCGCCGATCGCGGGATAAAACGATATCTCGTAGTAAGCGCCGGTATCCGCCACGCACTTCCGCAACAGTGCGGCGATGTCGTTGCTGGAGTTGAGCGCTTCACCTCCGTTCTGCGTCGCGAGCACTTGCAGCGCTAAATCCGCGGCCTGTACCTGGCTAGGCTTGCTAATTCCCTTTACGAACGCCTCCCAATAGAACGTGCGGGCCATCCCGGCTGTGGCCCCGAGAGGATCGACGCTGTACACGGTTATGCGCGCTTGTTGCAGTTGCGTCGAGAGACTCACAATGTCCGTGTACAGCTCCTGCCGTTCCTTTTCGGCTATCTGGACATTGGGTCCCGAGAGCAACGGCCAGCCGGGAGAAACCCACAGGATGATCTTGCGCCCGGCACGGGGCGACTCATGCGCTATCAGCTCCCGCAGGGCTTTCAGCGAAAGCTCGAAGCGTTCGGCCGCGCCATAAAAGCCGCTTGAGCGGCGGATATCTCGCAGGCCGATAACGGATTGATCCAGCGAGGTACCCAGCGCATTGCCTTCGACGGAGAAGCCTTCCTGCATCCTCACTCCGTCATCGGTAAAGATGGCCAAGGAGGTCGGGTGCGCCAAGTGACCGCCTTCGTCGCGAAGGAATCTGTCGATCTCGCCGCGTTCATACGTCACCGTCTCGTAAGGAGTGTTCACCGCATCGACCACCAGAACAATCTCAATGGGCTCCTTTCTCCCGTCGACCGCCCGAAAGGAAGCAATCGTCTGCGGCGCCTTGTTATCCAAAAGCGTGAAGTCCCCCTGCTGCAGGCCGCTTACCAGCGCACCAGATTTTGCGGTCGCCACCACATCAAGAACGATCCTGTCGTCACCCGCTTTCGCAGTCGAGGTAGCAGGCTGCGTAGCCGAACTATTTTGTTTCGTAGCCGAGGTATCCGGTTGCGCAGGCGAGCTATTTTGTTGCGCAGAGACTGTCGTGCTAAGCAGCAGCCCGAAGCACAGAAGGCCGCAGCGCGCGCTGATGACGCTGATGAACACCAGTTCCACCTTTCCGAGCAAACTCTAGCAGCTCTTCGCTCGATGCCTTGCGCAAATTCTCAAACGCGCAAGGCCATGCTACATGGATGCGATTAGGGATTGCTGGGGGTACAAACAACGGCCGCGCGGGAACTTATGGAAGTCGGCGACAAAGAACGCCTAGCAGGCTGCTGAAAAAGGCAGATAGTTTGTAACGAGGCGGCGCGCGGTGCGTCTCATTGGGCATGCGAGGAACCGATCAGCAGCAAGGACATGTTTTTAGCTACATTTC
>Ga0182015_10000052_pt1 | contig 148284 bp, 128 predicted proteins | sample 712P3MmetaG_FD_120478 | JGI IMG/M metagenome (GOLD analysis project Ga0182015, IMG submission 120478) | Permafrost microbial communities from Stordalen Mire, Sweden - 712P3M metaG | ecosystem: Environmental > Terrestrial > Soil > Wetlands > Permafrost | place: Sweden: Stordalen | collected...
CATGTGGGTAGCGCAGGAATGGCGCAGCGTATGTGGAGAAGCGATGCGCCCGGAAGCTGCCGAGGCAGCACGCACCATCTGCCAAACGCGTTGGCGAGTCAGCTTGCGTCCTCCGCGCGCGATAAACAGCAGAGGTGAATTCATGGCGGAAGCTGCCGAAACTCCATTTCGTTTCCCTGACGCCAGGACCGGACGCGACTCTGCCAGATACTGGGTGAGCGCGCCCTGCGCCGATTTTCCCAGCGGCACTACACGTTCTTTGTCGCCCTTGCCGCGCACCAGCATGTAGCCAGCCTCGAGCTTCAGATCTCCCAACTTAGCATTGATAATTTCCGAGACCCGCAGCGCGCCCGCATAGAAAACTTCCAGCATGGCGCGGTCGCGGGCAGCTAGGGCTGCGAATGCTTTTGCATTGCGAACTGGATTGCTGCTCTGGCGCGCTAGAGGGGCGGCCAGCGTAGCTTCCATTTCAGTTTTCGCCAGGGCTTTCGGTAGAACCTTCCATTGCCTCGGCGATTCGATATCGAGCGTGGGGTCGTAGTCAAGTTTTTTGTCGAGGAGTAGGAATCGATAAAGATGTCGCAAGGCGGAAAGCTTGCGCGCAACGCTGCGGGGATCGACTTGATGCGAAAAAAGTTGGCGCACGAACTCGCGCACGTCGTTGCGTTGCGCGGTGAGGAGCATACCCTCTTGTTTTTCCAGAAATTCGGCAAACTGACGAATGTCAGTTGCGTAAGCGACGATGGAAAGGGGAGCCAGTCCCCTCTCAACTCTCAGATACTCAACAAAGCTCCTGAGCTCGATGTCGCTGGTTTCCGGAGGCATGACGTGAAAACAAGTTAATCATTATCGGACGCTGGGAGCAATCGGATTTTTCTTGCTAAGCATCGCAATCGTTAGCCCCCCTAGGCCGTATTGCCGTCTTCAGTTCTACGCTTGAAACATGGTGAGAATTGCATTAGTTGGACGCAGGTTTCTTCCACCTTCACCCTTTGCCCCTCTTACGCGATCCTGGCGCGAACTCGTATTTCAGCCAGCGCACGAAGTAGTCGGCAGGGTCGCTGAGTTGGTTGGTGGCTCGCTCACCCCGCCTTGCATGCAGCACTTCGCGAATGTATTCATCCAGTGCAGCTTCTGCTTCCAAAAGCGCAGGGAGGGACACGCGCGATTTTTTCGCTGCCAGCCTTTTGATGTTTGGTGTTTCGATTCGGGGCCTCGTGTATCCGGGTCCGTTTGGGGGCTCTCCGGGGGCGAAGTCGTACTTTAGCCAATCGACGAATTTTTCGGCCTTCCCGTATGTCTTTATCGTCGTTTCCGTAAGCCCGTCCCCTGCGCGTCCAGCTTCCAGCACCTCTTTATCATAGTCACGCAGAGCCTTCTCGATTTCCGTGAGAGCGCCCAGTGAGATGCGCGATCTTCTCGCGGCCAGCTTTTCGGCTTTTCCCGTTTCCATCGGAGCCTCCTTGCACGCCTCACAACAGACTGGCGCTTGTTTGGATTGACACCAATTTAACGCATCCCGGGCGAACTGGCCTCCAGAGTCTTTCCGGCTGTCCTCAGCAATTCCACCGCATACAACGCTCCTTCCGGCGTCTCTTCATGCTTGAAGTAGGCGAACACCTCGCGGCCGGCGGCCTTATGTTCTCCGATGCGTGCAACCATGGCGCGCCGCTCATCTCCCGTGTAACTTGGTTTGCGGAATCGATAGTAGACGAATGCCGCTGTGGCCACATCGGGTGTAGTGCGTTCCTCGGTCTCCGCCACGCAAAGAGCAGCGCCGTGCGACTTCAGCAGTTCCCACGTTGAATCGGCAAACCATGAGTCGTGACGGAACTCAAATGCCGCCGGCAACGTGCGCGGCAGAAGCGCGAGAAAACCCTTCAGCAGCGCAGCATCCGCTTTCAAATTCGGCGGCAACTGGAAAAGCACAGGTCCAAGCTTGCCTGCTGCTGCCAGCGGTTCGATCGTCGCCAGGAAACGCGGAACAAAATCTTCTGTCCCCTTTAGCCGCTTGATGTGCGTGATCACCTGGTGAGCCTTGATGCCAAAGCGGAAGTGCGCGGGCGTTTCCTGAATCCAGTTCTGGGTCGTGCTCTCTTTCACCAGTTGCCGGAAAGTGAAGTTCACCTCGACCGTATTGAGCTGCGTGGCATAGTGATTAAGAAATTTTTTCTGCGCGAGTTTCGCGGGATAGAAGTCGGGCTTCCATGTTGGATAGGCCCATCCCGAAGTCCCCACAAATAATTGAGGCATACCAAAGTCTCGAAGTATTTAGCAGCGCAGCGGATTATACCTTGCGCCCCACCTTGCGTGTCCGCGGCCGCTTACCGCTTGTTTTCGCGGCGCGGTGATCAGGTTTCTCTGGCTCTTCTTCCGCCTGAGCCGCAATCGAGATTGGGGCCTCAGCAACAGTCGAGGCCGCAACTCCCTTGAGATCCGGCAACCGCTGCTTCAAATCGAGCACCGGCGCAAACAAGTCGCCCATCTTTCCCACACGCGCGACCGCTTGCTTCGCCTCGAAAACGAGTAGTCCCGAGTCTTTCTTCTTGAACGCACGCTCGATTTCCTCCCACGTCACTGGCGTTGAAACCGTGGGGTGTTCCCGCGCCCGCAGCGAGTAAACGGCCACGGTGGTCTTGTGTTCGTCGTTCTGGCTCCAGTCGACGAATACTTTTCCGGTTCGAACCTGTTTCTTCATATCCGACACAACAAGCTCGGGGTGCTCCTGCTCGAGCAATTGTGCCAGCGCGTGGGAAAAGGTCTTGGTCGATTCGTAGTTGGTTGGAGTGTTTAGCGGAACGTAAATCTGCAATCCCTTGGATCCTGACGTCTTCGCGAAACTCTGTAAGCCGAAGTGCTCAAAGATTTCGCGCAGCCACAGCCCAACCTGGCAGCAATGCACAATGTTTGCCGGCGGCCCCGGATCGAGGTCAAAGACCATCATCGTGGGGCAGGTAATGTCTTCCGCGAGCGCAAGTGACGGGTGCAATTCGATTGCCGCAAGATTCGCCAGCCATACCAGCGTCGCCAGATCGTTGGCGAGAATGTAATGAACAGTGCGGCGGTTTCTCCCGCTCCAGATCGGAGTAGTCTTCACCCAATCGGGCCGATGCTGGGGCGCGTTCTTCTCGTAAAAGAATTCCTCATCCACGCCGTTGGGATAGCGCTTGCGCGTCAGCGGGCGCCCCGCCAAATGCGGCACCATTGCGGGCGCAATGCGAACGTAGTAGTCGATAACCTGCTGCTTGGTAAACCCGGTGGCGGGATACAGAACCTTCTCCAGATTCGACAGCTTCAGTTGTCTTCCCTGAACCTCGATGCTCGAATCCATTGCGTGTCCGCTCCAGCAGGCATTGTGCCTCAAACTACGCTCAACGCAAAATACGGCTCACTCCCTACGCTCTTGTCTGAATACATACACTCGACCGGTTTGACAACCTCCCTGCCCGCCACGTAATTTCAAACTTCTGCCCTGCATGTCCGTCCAAGTCATAGTTGGCCAATCTGGAGGTCCGATGAAACACCGCGCACTCAAAGTTGCCATTTCAGTTCTTATCTTCACAGCGCTCGCCGCTGCTCAGGATATCGCGTCCTTTGAAAAGCGCATCACGGTTAAGAAGCTGCCGAACGGCCTGACCATCGTCATCTGCGAACGGCCCGAGGCGCCAGTCTTCTCCTTCTTCACCATGGTCGATGCGGGTTCCGCGCAGGATCCCATGGATAAGACCGGCTTGGCCCACATGTTCGAGCACATGGCCTTCAAAGGCACGGATAAGATCGGCACCACCAACTATGCCGCCGAGAAGCCGGCATTGGAAAAGGTCGAAATCGCCTACGCCGCCTACATTGCCGAGCGCGACAAGACCGTGGGCCGCGACGAAACCAAATTGAAGCAGCTCGAAAAAGCGTGGAAAGACGACATCGCCGAGGCCGACAAATACGTCATCCCCAACCAATTTGGCAAAATTATCGAACAAAGCGGCGGTCAAGATCTCAACGCCTTCACCGATTACGACGAGACGGCCTACCACTACTCCCTGCCCGCGAACCGGCTGGAGTTGTGGGCCTATCTCGAATCCGAGCGTTTTCTTCACCCCGTGCTGCGCGAGTTCTACAAGGAGCGCAACGTGGTAATCGAAGAGCGCCGCCTGCGCACCGACAGCAACCCTATCGGCCGTCTGCTCGAGCAGTTTGATGCTGCGGCCTTCGAGGCCCATCCTTATCACCGGCCAACCGTGGGCTGGATGTCCGACTTGAATTCCTTCTCGGCCACCGATGCCAAGAAATTTTTCAACGAATACTACGTGCCCGCGAACATGGTGGTCGCGGTGGCCGGCGATGTGAAAGCTTCCCAGGTTATGCCGCTGCTCGAAAAATATTTCAGCCGATTGCCCGTGAGCCATAAGCCCGATGAAACGACCACTACCGAGCCTCCACAAAACTCCGAGCGCAAAGTCGTGCTGATCGAGAAGACGCAGCCCCTCTATCTTGAGGGCTACCACCGTCCCGATTACATGACGAAAGACGACGCGGTCTACGACGCGATCACCGATCTCATGTCGGAAGGCCGCACTTCGCGGCTTTACCGTGCCCTGGTGCGCGATAAAAAGATCGCATCGTTCTCCGCCGGATTCAGCGGACTGCCCGGCATCAAGTATCCGCACCTGTTCGCCTTCTACGCCTTCCCGCTCCCCGGACACACGCCGCAGGAAGTGGCCGACGCAATCCACGTCGAGATTGAGCGCTTAAAGAAAGAAGACATCAGCGACGACGAGTTGAAGATGATCAAGACTCGCACCAAAGCCAACCTGCTCCGCGGCCTAGCGGACAATGAGGGGCTGGCGACCCAGTTGGCTACTTACCAGACTCGCTATGGCGACTGGCGCGAGTTGTTCCGCTCGGTCGACCGCATCGACAAAGTAACCAAGGCGGATATTCGTCGCGTGGCCAACGAAACTTTCTACGACACCAACCGCACCGTAGGCGTGATCGAAACCGGCAAGGACGCTGGACAAAGCAGTGAGCAAGGCTCGGAAGATCAAGCTGCTCCGGATCAGGGGTCATCGGAGCAGGGTGCGTCGAATCAAGCTGCAGCCGATCAGGGAGGTGCGCAATGAAATTAAAAATGAACTTCATGCGGATTGCTCTGACGATGGTTCTTGTAGCCGTTGCGGCGTTCATGCCGCTCCCAAGGTCCGCAGCGCAAGCCACGAACTGGCAGCAGATTCCCATCCCCACTCTCCCCGCGTTCCATCCCCAACAACCCAAGCGCATTGAACTCTCCAATGGCATGGTGATCTTCCTGCAGGAAGATCACGAACTGCCGCTGATCGATGGCTCCGCGCGCATTCGCGGTGGCTCGAGCAACGAGCCCGCCGGCAAAGTTGGGCTAGTGGATATCTTCGGCGAAGTCTGGCGCACCGGCGGTACCAAGACCCAAACCGGTGATCAGCTCGATGATTTTCTGGAAGTGCGCGCGGCCAAAGTTGAAACCGGCGGCGCCGCCGACTCCACCAGTATCAGCTTGAGTTGCCTGAAAGGCGACTTCGACGATGTCTTCAAAGTCTTCGCCGACCTGCTGCGGAATCCTGAATTCCGTGCCGACAAACTCGACCTCGCCCAGAAGCAGGCGGACGACGGCATCTCGCGGCGCAACGATGAGATCGGCGGCATTGCGGCCCGCGAATCCGCCAAGCTCGCTTACGGCGCGGACAATCCCTACGCCCGTGAGCCGGAGTATGCCACCATCGCTGCCATCACCCGCCAGGATCTGATCGTCTGGCACCAGACCTATGTTCATCCCAACCACATCATCCTGGGCATAAGTGGCGACTTCGATTCCGCGGCCATGGAAGCCAAGCTGCGCGCCGCATTCGAGTCCTGGCCCAAGGGTCCAACACTCCCCAAGGATGACATTCAGTTCAACCCCGCCAAACCGGGCTACTATCTCATCCCGAAAGAAGACGTAAATCAAAGCAGCATCCGCATGGTGGCGCTGGGGACGACGCGAAACAATCCCGACTACTACGCCATTGCCGTATTCAATGAGGCCTTCGGCGGCGGATTTTCCTCGCGGCTGTTCAACGACATTCGCACCAAGCGTGGTCTGGCCTACAACGTGGGCGGCGGCATCGGCACGAATTTCGGGCATCCCGGCATTCTGCAATTTGTCATGGGCACCAAGAGCCAGAGCACCATCGAGTCCGTGCGGGCGATGGATGAAGACATCGACAACTTGGCCAAACACCCCATCACCGCCGAAGAGATCAAGCAGGCCAAAGATGCCATCCTGAACGCATTCATCTTCCGCCTCGACTCGCCCGACAAAGTTCTCGACGAGCGCACCACCTACGAATTCTATGGGTACCCGGCGGATTGGCTCGACAAGTTTCCCGCGGAAATTCAGAAAGTAACCGCAGCCGATGTCAATCGCGTGGCCACGAAATATCTGCACCGCGATCAACTCGCCGTGCTGGTTGTCGGCAACACGAAAGAGTTCGACAAACCTCTCTCGTCGCTCGGAGCCGTGAAGGAAATCGATATCACCATCCCGCCTCCGCCAGGCGCGAAGGAAGAGGAGAGCGCCAAGCCCACAGCTTCGAATGAAGAAGGCAAAGCATTAGCGGCGAAAGTAGTGGCCGCCATGGGCGGCGAAGCCAAACTGGCCGCAATCAAAGCCGTGAAGGCGGAGCTTACTCTTACCCAGAAAACCCCGCAGGGCGAGTTCCCCATGCAAATGGAAACCGTCATCGTTTACCCCGATCATCTGCACGCGGAAATGCAAACTCCAGGTGGAACCATGAACATCGTGGTCACGCCCGATGCGGCCTTCATGGCCGCTCCCGGCCAGGGCATGCGCGACTTCCCTGCCTCCCAGAAGGCGGAAACTCTGGAGCAGATCAAGCGCGACCCCATTTTCATCGCTTCGCACTGGAAGGATCCCAACGTGTTTTTCCGCGCCGGAGGAACCGAGAAGGTCGGCGACATCGAGGCCCGCATCGTCGACGTAAACGCCGACGGTACTGCCATCCGCTGGTATGTCGACCCGCAGAGCGGTCACATTTTGAAAGAGACTTACCAAACGCTCAACCAGGGTCAGCCAGTCCAGGGTGAGACCGACCTGGACAACTGGAAGCCGATAAACGGCCTGAACATTCCCTTCGTGCGCCACAACAAGCAGAACGGCCAGGACACAAGCACGTCAGAATATACAACGCTGGAATTCAATCCCACGGTCGATCCCAAATTGTTCGAGAAGCCGGCAGAAAAACCCGCAGCCCAATAACGAAGTTTTCGACCTCTTCGTAGCGCCGCCGTCCCGGCGGCTGGGAACCTGCCCTGAGCGGAGTCGAAGGGGCGGGCGTCTCGCCCGCTGCTCTTCCCTCTTGACAAATGCTGGTCCAACGTCTTATCGTAGGCGAACAAAAGACGAAACTAGATGCCGACCCTCCCCTTGTTCGCACTTCCGCAGAAGCCACCCCTGGTTGGCATTGCCCGGCTCGCATCGCAAGGCGAATCCCTTCGTGAAGGCCACAATGTCGAATACTTCACCCTCCCGGCAAAATCTCTGCTGAACCGCTGCGCCAGCCGTCGCGGCGTGCCTTTTGAATGGACCATCAATCCCTACCGTGGTTGTGAATTCGCCTGCAAATACTGCTATGCCCGCTACACCCACGAATTCATGGAGATGCGCGACGGCGTCGATTTCGAGCGCAAGATTTATGTCAAACAACATACGGCGGAGCTGCTGCGCCAGGAATTGCGCCGGGTAAAACAAGAGGAGTCCATCGCAATTGGCGCGGCGACTGATCCCTATCAACCAGCCGAGCGCCGCTACGAAGTCACGCGCGGCATTCTGGAAGAATTCGCCCGCCATCGCGGGTTTCATCTAGGCATCATCACCAAATCGAATCTCATCTTGCGCGACATTGATGTACTGCAAGCGGTAGCGCGGCAGAATCGGCTGTCCGTCAACGTCACCATCACCACCCTGGATGTCGAACTGGCGCGTATTCTGGAGCCGCGAGCTCCCCGTCCCGATCTGCGTCTTGAAACAATTCGCAAACTAAGCGAGGCCGGTCTACGAGTCGGTATGAGTGGTTCGCCAGTATTGCCGGGGATCACCGATTCTCCAAAAGATCTCGAAGCTCTGGTTCGTGCGGCCGCCGAGGCCGGGGCCCATCACTTATTTGCTGGGCCGCTATTCTTGAAGCCGTGTTCCGCGGCAGTCTTTCTTCCCTTCCTCGAAAAAGAATTTCCCCATCTGGTGGAGAACTACAAGCGCCGCTATCAAGGCCGCGCATTCTTGCCGGATGCTTACGCCAAGCCGCTCTCACAATTGGTCGAGCGTCTGCGGCAGAAGTACGGAATCGGCCGCGATCCCCGTCGTTTGCGGACGATCGTTCCCCGGGCACCAACGGAAGAGCAGTTGACGCTGTTCTAAAAGATTTGCGATTTGTGATTGCCAATCGCCGATTGGCGGAGCAATTGGAAATTGGAACTGACAAGCGGAAATCTTGGCCACTCCATTCCTCTATAATCACTGCACCCCATGGCGACCGCTTCCCCACCGGCCGAACCTGCCTCCGCGCAACGTATTCCCTTCCGAGTGCGGCTGCACCACTTCTGGCAGCGGGTCACCGAAGGGTTGGAGCTCACCCAACTCTGGTCGCAGTTCGAAACCGAAGCACGCACCAGCTACCGCCTCTATTCGCGCGACGTGGCCGCCAAAACGCCAGAAGGTCTTACGAAGCGCGGCCACCGCCTGCACGTGGTCAAGGAATTCTTCTGGGCCGTCCTCGAAAAACTCTCACCCGCGCGCCGTGTCCTACTGCTGGCGGCATTGATCATGCTTGTGTTTCCCAGCACCGGCTTTAACTATCAAGGCGCCGGACACGAAACCCACGTCGTCGAACTCGACTTCCACTTCTGGGGCGGACTGTTGCTGCTTCTGCTGCTGATGCTGGAGATCGGCGACCGCGTCGTGATGAAGCGCGATTTGCAGATTGCGCGCGAGATCCAGACCTGGCTGCTGCCTGGCGCTCCACCGCAGATTCCCGGAATCTCGGTCGCCTATACCACGCGCCCCGCGAACACCGTCGCCGGCGACTACTACGACGTGTTTCCACGTCCCGGCAAAATCAACGAAGAGAATCGCGTAATCTTCGCGGTGGCCGACGTTGCCGGCAAGAGCATCCCCGCAGCCATGCTCATGGCCACTTTTCAGGCCAGCCTCAAAACTCTTTCCACCACGCAGGTCGCGTTGCCTGAACTAGTGGCGGACATGAACAAGTACGCCTGCTCCAACAGCCAGGGCGGATTGCGCTTCACCACTGCTTTTCTCGCGGAATACGATGCGGCCCAGCGCGTTTTCTACTACATCAATGCCGGCCACAACAATCCAATCCTGCGCCGCAGCAATGGATCCATCGAGCGTCTCGACGTCGGAGGATTGCCCATCGGCATTCAGACGGAAGCGAAGTATGAGTCGGCAAGCGTCGCGCTCGCGCCCGGCGATTGGCTGATCATCTTTACCGACGGCCTGGTGGAAGCGGAAAACGCGCGCCAGGAAGAATACGGCGAGACTCGCCTGTTCAGCGCCATCGCGGCCGGCGCTGCTACAACCCCCGCCGAAATGCTGAAGCGCCTGATGGCGGAACTCGATCTCTTCGTCGGCTCGACTCCGCAGCACGACGATGTAACCTGCCTCCTGGTAAAGGCAGAAAGCTTTTAGCCGTTCGATCCCAGCGAACCAGCCTCCATCATCGCGGCATACATCCGATGAAACGCATGCACGCCTTTTTCCTGCTTCACGCTGAAGCGCCCCCGGGAATAGCTGTGCGAGCGCAGATTCTTCTGCACTCTTTCGCAGATGCCAACATCCTCCACCTGGATCTGGTCGCTGAATTCCACCGCCGCTTTGGCCGCCGCACTCCCATGTTCTTTCTCCGGCAAGTACCACTCGAAAATTGCGAGCGAGCGCTCGGGTGCGAGCGGCACCACGATGTTCAGCGAAATATTGTCGGGATAGCAGTTCAGCATCCAGTTGGGAAAGATCCAGAAGTAGTCCGTCGTCAGATCCTCTCGCGCTTCCTGGTATCGCCGCGGAGTCGCGTCTCCGGCCTGCGCCCCGCGGATGGGGCTGAACTGCCGCACATATCCCGCATGGGGCTCGACCACATAAGCGTTGTAGTCAAGCTCGCGATTCAATCCCGGATGCACGCTAGGCAGGTGGTAGCCTTCGAGATAGTTGTCGACATAAGTCTTCCAGTTGCACTTCATGTCGTAGGTGCGGCGCTCGAACAACCTCATTTCAGCGAAGTGAAACTTCTCCGCTTGCTGCGGCAGCTCGCCCAGACTCTCGCATAGTGGGCGCGCATCTCGATCCAGATTCACGAAAATGAAATTGAACCATTCCTCCACGCGCACCGGCACCAGCGCAAAATCTTCGGCGCGGAATCCTTCGACGCCTTCGAATTCCGTGGTGCTGATCAGCGATCCATCCAGACCATACGTCCAACCGTGGTAGCCGCAGAGGAAGAGTTTGCGCGAGCCGCATCCTTCAGCGGGAGGCCCGGCGCGGTGCCGGCAGACGTTATAAAAACCCCGCAGCTTTCCATCGCTGCCGCGCACGATCAGCAGCGGCTCGCTCACCAGCTCGGTCGTAAAGTAGTCGCCCGCATTCGCCACCTGGCCGTGATGCCCCACCACTTGCCAGCTTCGGGCAAAGATGTTTTCCTTTTCGGCCGCGAAGGCAGACGCTTCGGTGTAGAGATGAGAAGGCAGCGTCCACGCCCGCGCTACATCGGAATCAATCGAAATAGAGTCCTTCGAAATGCTCATCCTTATATTCTCTTTCCCTGCGATCAGGAAAGACATTCTACCGGAGACGTAGATTCCCGGAGCGTCCCCGGGGCTCACGCGACTGTGCGGTTTTCGCGCAAGCAGACCTCTCGGCGGCGTTCTAAAATAGGATCTCCACCGGGTCCCAGACTGACACGAATTGTCAGGGTTCGCGACGCATTTTGGCACAGATTGAGGCTTGGTAAGCCGTAAAATGAGATCAGAGTTTGGCCTGCTATTGAAAATAATGGGATTATGGAACTCTCCCCGGAACCAAGGTAACTATCTGATTTGGCCCGGCAAGTGCCATCATCTAGTCCGACTGCGTCATTCCATGACCAGCATGAATTAAAACGAAGTCCAAAACGAGGGGAAAAAAAGAGATGCGGAAACAACAGAAGGGTTTCTCACTGATTGAGTTGCTGATCGTGGTGGCCATCATCCTGATCATTGCAGCTATCGCGATTCCTAACCTGATGCGCGCCAAGATGGCGGCCAATACGTCGTCTGCGGCCGCTTCCGAGCGTACCATCGTCACTGGCGAAGTAGCCTATTTTGCGGCATTTCCCACGATTGGCTATACTGCCCTGGTCACTCTGGGTGGAGCTGAAGGCGTAGCTTGCGTTCCGAGCTCGACCACAGCTTGCTTGATCGATGCCAACCTGGCCAACAACGGCACACCGATAGGCAGCGGCAAGAGCGGTTACACCTTTGCCGCGGCGGGCGTCACTGCCGGGGCCAGCCCCGTTCCGAACGAGTTCCTGACCACCGGTGCGGCTCTGAGCTTGACCACTGGTACCACGGCATTCTGCGCGGTTGATGACGGTGTGGTCCGTAGTGAGCCCGCCGCCACCGCCGCTACCACTGTGGTCGCCAGCTACCTTGCCTGCCAAGGCCTGAACCCACTGACGAACTAACTTAGGTGGGTCTGGAAGTCTGTCGGAAAGAAACAACTGAAGGGCGGCGAACGAAAGTTCGCCGCCCTTGGCTTTTGTAGCCGCGTTCGCATTTCGTAACAGATCCGCTTTTTCCGATCGGACAATACTGATCACGTGTAATGTCGCTGCAAAGTTCCTCAACCCACACCAGGAGTACACCATGAAAGCCTCAGAAAGTAGATATGCCGTTCTGCGGCGGCTATGCGCGAAGTCGCGCCAGGCCAAGTCAATCCCAACTCTCGCTCTGCTGCTTTGTGTTTATTTCTTAGCAGCCACGGAAAGCTCGTACGCCCAAATCTCTCTCCCCGGCTCGGGCATCATTGAGACGGTGGCGGGAGGCGGCTCCGGAGGCTTGGGTGACGGTGGCGCGGCTACCAGTGCCATGCTATCGAGTCCCCAGGGAGTTGCGATCGACGGCTCGGGAAACATTTACATAACGGACAACGGCCATGCTCGCGTCCGAGAGGTGCTGGCGTCGACCGGCGACATCTCAACCGTGGCGGGAAACGGCGTTGCCTGGTACACCGGCGATGGAGGGCCAGCTACCAGCGCGGAGATCTACAGCACCTGGGGAATCGCGGTCGACGGCTCCGGAAACATCTACATTACAGATCTCGACGACGGCGTCATACGCGAGGTCGTTAAATCCACTGGGTACATCTACACTATCGTTGGAGGGGGCAGCGGATGCAGCGCCCAGACTAACTACCCTTATGACGGCTGTCCGGCCACTGAGGCCGCCCTCGACGGTCCTACTGGCGTGGCCCTGGATTCCGCAGGCAACCTCTACATCGCGGATTCGTTCAATTCCAGGATCCGCATGGTGTCGGTTTCCACTGGCATCATCACCACAGTGGCCGGAACGGGATCAGACAGCTATACCGGCGATGGAGGGGCGGCAACCAGCGCGACCTTCAATGATCCAAATGGCGTCGCGGTGGATAGCTCCGGTAATATCTACGTCGCTGATGGAAACAACAATTGCATCCGCAAGGTGACAGCATCCACTGGCATCATCACCACCGTCGCCGGAAACGGGACAGCGGGCTTCTCTGGCGACGGCGGAGCGGCAACCAGCGCCGAGCTGCGATCCCCGATGGAGGTGGCAGTCGACAGCTCCGGCAATATCTTTATCGCGGATACCAACAATGTCCGCATCCGGGAAGTGTCAGTGTCCACGGGCTACATCTCCACGGTGGCCGGGGACGGTTCTAACAGCTACACCGGGGACGGCGGAGCAGCCACCAGCGCGGCCATCAGCACCGCCTATGACGTGAAGGTGGATAGCAATGCCAACGTTTACATCGCGGACACGTACAATCAGGCTATCCGGGTGGTTGGCCACTAGTCGCCATCTCACTGGTCTTTTTAGGTGGCGCACCCCAGCGTGCGCCACCCTGTCTCCTACCCCGCAGAGTTTTCTCGTTCTTCTGCCTCTTTCATTTTGCTAATGCAACAACCCAACTCCCTGCTCACCCCAAAACTTTAGTGACTTGAGTCCTCTTACCAACGCGGCTGTAGAATCGACCAAACAGCTTTCGTGGCGGAGCAGTCTTTTTAGACTAGAGGCAAACCTATGGCGTGGGAAAAAGTTACCGCTTCGCGACGGAATTCGCTCGCTCCTCTGGTTGGCCTGTCGATCGTTTGGGCAGCGCTCGTGATTGCCGGAGCGGTACTGACCAATTTCAATGAACCTTATCTGCCATTCGCCATTGCTGGGGCGCTTGCCTTCTTCTTGCGCGCTGCTCCCTCCCGTTGGGAAATTTATGCCTGGCTGACGGCTTCCGTGATCTTCGTCAAGATCATCCACTTGCCGCAGGTTCCATTCTGGGTGCTTCGCGTGGCGAGCGGCTTTGCAGTGTTGGGCTTCGGAGCGCTCTTGCTGCTTGGCCTCCGCGCTTTGTGGTCGGAGCGGGAAGGCCGCGAAAATGCCTTGGCGCTGTTGGTGCCGGCCCTGGTGTTGGTTCTCTTCATATTTGCTTCAGGGAATGTGCTCCGCTTCTCCGGCAGCCTCAACCCCAAAACAGACGATGCCTGGCTGTATGCTTTCGACGGAAGCCTGGGATTTCAGCCCAGCTTCTTGATGGGAAGGATCATGTTTGGCAGCGTCATCCTGGCTCGGAGCGCTTTCCTGACATACCTGTCGTTGCCCTTCGCCATGGCGGTGGTGTGCGCATGGCAAGTTCCTGTTGCCGCACGGCGGGTGTCGTGGCACATGCTGACTGTGCTGTTGCTTGCCGGGGTTGCCGGGTTTATTTTGTACAACGTTGTGCCCGGCACAGGGCCGATCTATGCTTTCGGACGAGACTTTCCCTCGAACAGCCTTCCGTACAAGGATTTATCGGCATTCGTGCTGCAAAAGATGTCGATCCCGCTGGACATCCCTCGCAATGCAATGCCCTCGCTGCACATGGGATGGGTAGTGCTGCTCTGGTGGAATAGCAGAGGTTTTCCGCGCGCTCTGCGTGCAGCAATCCTTCTCTATGTTTGCCTGACCATGGTTGCTACGCTGGGAGGCGGACAGCACTATTTAGTCGACCTGGTTGTGAGTTTGCCTTTCGTGCTGGCGGTACAAGCGGCCGCGTCCTACACCCTTCTCAACAGGTCGCGGCGCATCACCGCCTTGGTTGCAGGTTTTGGATTCACCTTGGCCTGGCTTCTCCTGGTACGTTTTGGCGTATCGTTGGCACTCAAGGCTCCGATAATCCCCTGGACTCTCCTCCTGGCGACGATCTCGATAACATTTTGGCTTGAGAGTTGGATGTCGGAGCGCAACTCAATCGGGGCCGCCACTGAGCAGGGTATCGGTAGTTCCTTCAAGACTGGGCCGCCGATGAGTCACTCCTCCGGGTCTAAGCAGTCTGGACCGAGACAGCGGAGGGTGGGTTCTCTTGCAAAGTGACAAAATTTGTCAGAGCTGCGAACAGGAACCACCTTCGGGAAGGTTCGATTCGCCAGGAATATGGGTTTGGGTCCCACACCGAGTTGAAAATAAGCCGGTTGCCCGGATTGTAACCGAAGTGTCCAGGCGCTCACTTTGGTCCTCCACATGCGACGAATCTTATGTCTTAGAGTATTGGTAACTTAAGGCTGCCGAGACAGAGCCAAGGGAAAGAAGAAGAGTGTTCGATGCGAAAACAGAATGGTTTCTCACTCATTGAATTACTGATTGTGGTCGCAATCATTCTGGTCATCGCGGCGATCGCCATCCCAAATCTCATGCGCGCCCGCATGGCGGCCAACGATGCTTCCGCGGCCGCCTCCGTCCGCTCCATCAACACGGCGGAGATTGCTTATTTCGGCGCCTACCCAACCCTCGGTTATCCGGTGGCTCTGGCCACCCTGGGCGGCGCATCCCCGTGCACTCCAGGCATAGCTAGTGCTTGCATGATCGATAACTATCTGGCCACAAACGGCGGTGGCAACGGAAAAAGCGGATACAACTTCAATGCCACCGGCTCCCCGAGCGCGGGCAGCCTCGTGAACGACCAATTCTATTCAACCGGCACGCCTTTGAGCGCGCTGACCGGCAGTCGCGCCTATTGCTCGATTCAGGATGCGGTATTGCGCCTCCAGCCAGCGAGCAACATCACGTTGGTCGCCGGCTACAACGCTTGTGTAGTGCTGAACCCGATGGGCAATTAGTCTGCGACGTGGAAGAGCGGCGCTTCAGCGCCGCGTAAAGCGTCCAGAATCATGCGGGCTTCAGCCCCTGTGGTCGCACTTTCTGTCTCCTGCGACTTTTTTCGCAGCCTGCTAAGAGAACTTTCGCGGGCGCATGGGTGCCAACATACGCCACAAAGGCCTCTGCACTGCCGTTATCGATGTTGATTACGGCGACACCCCATAGTAACCGTCGTAACCTTCCCCCAGTACAAAAATATCACCGCGTTTCATATAATTTTCTTGAAAGTAATCTCTTCCATTCCATTCTTTCGGAGTGCTATGCCTGCGATTGAAATTCTTGGCCTGGAAAAAACTTACATGGTGGGGTTCTGGCGCAAGCGGCCCAAGTGCGCCCTCAGTCCTCTGCATCTAACAGTGGAGGATGGCGAGATTTTCGGCTTCCTCGGTCCCAACGGCGCCGGCAAAACCACCACGCTGAAAATGCTCATGGGATTGGTATTCCCTACTGCTGGATCCGCGCGCATCCTGGGACAGGACTGGACCGACCCGCAAGTAAAGGCGCAAATCGGCTTTCTTCCCGAGCAGCCTTATTTCTACGACCACCTGACAGCTCACGAACTTCTGAACTACTACGCCCAACTTTCCGGCGTTCCCGGCAAGGAGCGCTCACGACGCGTGGAAGCGATGCTGCAACGTGTCGGTCTACCCGACGTGAAGGGCGTGCAATTGCGAAAGTTCTCGAAGGGAATGCTGCAGCGCGTTGGAATCGCGCAGGCCATTCTGCACGATCCCAAGCTTGTGTTCTTCGACGAGCCCATGTCCGGGCTCGACCCCATGGGCCGGCGCGAGGTGCGCGACCTGATGGAGCAACTCAAACACGAAGGCAAGACCGTGTTCTTTTCGACCCACATTCTTTCCGATGCCGAAGCCCTCTGCGATCGCGTCGCCATCATTCACAAAGGCGAGCTCCTCCGCGTAGGCGCGGTCGCGGATTTGACCTCCAGCGTTCAGGGCAAGGTGGAAGTGATCTGGCAGGGCACGCAAGTACCGGCCTCGATCAAGGCGTTGGGCGCGGAGTGCCACATCACCGGCGACACGGTGCGCGCCATGATCGATGAGAACCAGCAGGATGCGGCCATCGATGCACTGCGTCGCGAACCCCTGCGCTTGATTGCGATCATTCCCGTTCGCACTTCGCTCGAAGCTTATTTTGTGGAGAAATTGCAGCGTGCCGAGACCACGGCGGGGAGGATGGCATGAACTCGCGCATCGTACACATTGCGTCCAACACTTTTCGCGAAGCGGTGCGGGACCGCGTACTCTACAACCTCATCGCTTTCGCCGTTCTGCTGTCGGGAGCGGCCATCCTGGTGGGCCAGATCTCGATCGACATCGAAAAATTGGTCGTCATCAATCTCGGGCTTACGGCGGTTTCCCTGTTCGGCATCGTGATCGCAATTTTTATCGGCATCGGCCTGGTCTCCAAAGAGATCGAAAAGCGCACGCTTTACACCGTTCTTTCGCGCCCGGTTCGCAGGTGGGAGTTCATTGTGGGCAAGTTCTTTGGCCTGGCGGGCACGCTGGTGGTGAATACCTTCTTCATGGCGATCGGCGTGTTCGCGGCGCTGTTCTATGTTTCCCACAAGTTCGTGCGGGCCGACGCGCTCATCCTGGTTGCTTTGTATTTCATTGTTCTTGAATTTTTGATCATTTGCTCGCTGGCATTGTTGTTCTCTTCGTTTTCTTCGCCCTTGCTATCCGCCGTCTTCGCCTTCTCCCTGTTTGTAATCGGAAGCTTCGCCGAAGATCTGCGCGGCTTTGCGGGCATGGCCCATGGGCTTACGCGCTGGCTGGTCACGGGCGCGGCCTATCTAGTGCCGAACTTTTCCGCCTTCAACGTGATCGGTTCCATCGCGCATGAGCAACCGGTTGCGGCGCAGCTCGTCTGGCACAACACTCTCTACGCGCTGTTCTATGCCGCCATGGCCCTGAGCGGGGCAGTGCTGATCTTCGAATACCGGAACCTGAAATGAAACAGCGCCGCAAAACTTCGATTGTTGCCGGCGCCTGTATTGTCTTTTCACTGGCGGCCAGTGCCGTGATACTTCATCGCACCGACCAGCTTCGCCCGCAAGCCACTATTGAAGACGTCTTGTTCGTCAGCTCGCCCAAGGTGCTGAAGCGCGCCAGCCTGGGTTATGACGGCCTCCTTGCCGATATCTATTGGACACGCGCGGTGCAGTATTTCGGCGGTAAGCATTACAACAATGCCCAAAGCTACAACCTGCTCTTTCCGTTGTTGGAGATCACGACACACCTCGATCCTCACCTGGTGGTGGCCTATGAGTTTGGCGCCAGCTTTCTCGCTCCGCCGCCGCCGAATGGTGCGGGGCAACCTGAGCGCGCCATCCAATTGATGGAATACGGCATTCAGAATAATCCCGACGACTGGAAGCTCTACTACGACCTGGGCTTCGTCTATTACATGAATCTTAAGGATTACAAGAAAGCCTCCGAGGCGTTCGCGCGGGGATCAAAGGTTCCGGATGCGCATCCGTTCTTGCGGCTGCTGGCGGCGCAGATGGCGGAGCATGCCGGCGAGTATGACACGTCCCGCATGCTATGGACCACGACTTACCAGAACACCGAGGACCGCGAGATTCGCGCCAACGCGGTGGAACATCTGCGGAGCTTGCGCGTCGACGAAGACGTCACGCATCTGCAGGAAGCGGTGACCCGCTTTGGAGAACGCACCGGACGCCTGCCCGCGAGCATGGCAGAACTTGTGGCCGCGGAACGGTTGCCGGGAGTTCCGGTCGATCCCGACGGGAATCCTTACGAACTGACGGTCGAAGGCCGCATCGAAGTACGCGTGCCCAGTGACTTCTCGTTTGCCACTAAGGGGCTTCCTCCGGGATACCAACCGGTAACGAAGTTCCACGACCTGCAGCCGTAGCCTCGTCCTCGCCGTCTTACCATCCCTCGTCTTCCCATCCCTTATTATGGCGGAGCATGAACGGCAACAATAATTCCGCTTCGCCTCGAATCAGCTTGTCGCGCTCCGTGCGGCGTTGGTGGAAAGACATGGCTGCGCGGGAAGGCCGCGTCGCGGCCACGCGCCGACTGCTGCGTGTGCTGGCGGAGTTTGTGCGCGACTCCACTCCCGAGCGGCGCCGCCAGCGCTATGGCGATGCCGAATACGATTGGGATCATCGCGTCAACACGACCAGCGCCGCCGTAGGCTGGCGCGACCGGCTGCTGGGAGTTTTCCACTCGCCGTATCAGCCGACGGAGTCTGTTCTATTCCACGCAATGATCGAGGCCTTGTCTGAGCAAGCTCGCATTGCCCTTTCTGAGTTCGTCTTCGTCGATCTTGGTTCGGGTAAGGGGCGAACGCTGCTGATGGCTTCCGATTATCCCTTTCGCCGCATCATCGGCGTGGAGCTCTTGCCTGCGCTTCACCAAACCGCAACGCAGAACCTGAGCAATTATCACGGCGAATCGCAGAAGTGTTTCGCGATCGAATCGATTTGCGGGGATGCGGTTGAATTCCCTTTTCCTGACGAACCGACGGTGCTCTATCTCTTTAATCCTTTTCCGGAGTCCGGGATGCGGCGCGTGATCGGCAATCTGGAGCAGAGTCTGCGAAAGCATCCGCGGGCGGTGTATGTGCTGTATCACAATCCGCTGCTGGAGCATGTGCTGGGGGAGAGCGCAGTCCTGAAAAAAATTTGGGGGACGCATCAGTACGCGGTGTATGGGCCGGAGTGAGATCTGGAATCAAAAAAATTACAGATCGGTTGCGTAAAATCCCTGGAAACAATAGCTTGCGGACTTCGTGATCGCCGAAATCCGGCTAAAATCTCATTTCTAAAGAACTTAGCGGCAAAATCTTTGTTTTCATAGCGTTGCCGATGGATTCTCCTCTCAAAGATGACAAAGAGCCGCTAATTCCCTCGCACTGGGCGAGGAATTTTTGTATGAGTTTAGCCCAACGACATGCAGCAACGATGTGACCGGTGACCAACGAGGCTGTGGAAAACTGCAGCGCCGGTTCATATCTCAGGCAGACACATGGACTGAGGAAACAGAAGATTTAGTTACGCCTTGATGCGATGCAGTACACTATGAGCACCTTAAAAGGCGCTGAGTCGGAGGATAAGTCCGTGCTGGACATTACTAAGGATATTCAATCGCTGACAACTTTCCGCCGGCGTTCCGGCGACTTTATGAAGCTGCTCAGAAAAAGCAAACGGCCGGTCGTGCTTACGGTGAAGGGGAAAGCAGCGGCTGTGGTGCAAGATGCGGAAGCGTATCAGCGCTTGCTGGACGCGGCTGCCCTCGCTGGCGCAGAGGAAGGCATCCGGCAGGGGTTGGAGGACTCCAGAAGACGGAGGGTCCGGCCGGCGAAGCAGTTTTTTGATGAGTTCGAAGCCCGGCATGGCATACCTCGTTAACATCACTTCTCGCGCGGAGCGCGACCTTGAGCATCTGTACAACGAGATCGACGCCGCAGGCTCTGACGCCGCGCGAAGATGGTACAAGAGGTTGAAGAAGCAAATTCTCAGTTTGGAAGAGCACCCCAATCGGTGTCCGGTAACTCCCGAGAAAAAGACAGTCAGGCACCTGCTCTATGGTCGCGGGCATGGCGTTTATCGGGTGATCTACCGCGTGCTTGAGAGGCGGAAAGTGGTTGAGGTGCTGCATATCCGGCATGGGGCCAGGAAGAAATTCCAGATGGCTGATCTCGAATGAGTGCCGCAACAATTCGGGCTTGGGATCGGCCTCGCCTAACCGCTCTTCAAGGAATCGGCGAGGGTGAACAGTCTTCAAACTGCGGGAGGAACATTGACGACCGCTATACTCTCTTTCTTCGGCGTGGTCATCGGGGCGTCACTCCAGTATGTCTTCACACGCTATCTCGACAATCAGCGGCATCACCGAGAACTGAGGACTCAAGCCTACTTGGATTACCTGAAATCTGTAAGCGGACTGGCGCACCTGAACGAGGCCCAGGGTTCGCAGGAGCGCGATCTCCTCGCAGCGGCGGCTGACGCAAAAGGTTAGGATCTGCCTCTACGGTTCGAAAGAGGTAATTCACGCATTCGCCGTATTCGAGAGGCTCGGCGCCGTCATCTCGTCTGCAAAGCAGCAAACGGCATTTATCGCGATGGTTGCAGCGATGCGCAAGGATTCCGGGGACGCGGCCGGTCCTTCGACTGACGATATAGGAATGATCCTGCTGGGAAGTCGGAATTAGAAACGGTCGGCATTCGTAGAGCTTAAAGAAGCAGATTCTTCGCTCGCTCTCGCCGGTTTCACCGGCTCCGAGGCTCTACGCGGCGCTGAAGCGCCGCTCTTCCACGGTTGTTTCCGTCTCCCATTTTGCCTGCGAGAATTCCTGCAAAGCCGCTTCGTGCGTTCAAGTCCCGGCTAGAATCTCAGCTAGAATCTTAGTAATGATCAAACTCTCCGCAGCGTTGTTGCTGGTTGCCCTCGCGTTGACCGCTTCCGCCGTGGCTGAAGACGTCCATGACATTGCGCAGGCAGTAGATGAGCATTACAACCACTTGCACAGCTTGCAGGCGGAGTTTACCGAGACTTATCGCGGGTCGGGGATGGAGCGGACGGAATCGGGGACGCTTTGGTTGGCGAAAGGTGGGCTGAAAAAAGCTGGCAAGATGCGGTGGGAGTACCGTTCTCCCAGGGAGAAGCTCTTTGTGAGCGATGGGAGAGATGCGTGGTTTTACGTCCCAGGCGACCGGCAGGTGCGGAAAACCGACGCACGAAAGTTGGACGACATACGGTCTCCGCTGGCGTTTTTGCTGGGCAAGAGCAAGCTGGAAAAGGAATTGCAGGGGCTATCGCTGGCTCCCGATGTTGAGGCGGTAGCGGCCGGGGACGTGGTGCTGCGGGGCGTGCCGCAGGCAATGGCGGATCGGGTGAGCGAGATTCTGCTGGAGGTCACCCCCGAGCACCGGATTGCGCGCATGGTGATCGACGACGTGGATGGGTCAGCGACCGAATACCGGTTTAGCGACCAGAAGGAGAATGTGGCGATTCCGGAGGGACAGTTCCTATTTAGTCCTCCGCCCGGAACGGAAACGATTGAAGGCGAGCTTGAACCATGAAGACGGAGCGAATAAATTATCCTTATATCGTTGATATTACGCTGCTTAACAATGGCAACGTATCGGCAATGCGGCGGCCCGGGCTAAAGCCCGCATCTTGAAAGATGGTTTGCGGCCCGGCTAAAGCGTGCCTTCCCGAGCCACCTTTCCGAGTCGCACCCCGAGCCCATTAAGGGTCGGGTTACTTGCGGTACTGGAAATGAGGGCAGAGGGTGTGATCTAGGTTCGGGATCAAGAGCTGCAATGTTAGACTGAGCCGATAGGGTGGCGGGCCGGGCAGGAAGCGAAAAAGAGCGGGTCGATGGCGGAATTTGTCATAAAAATCGCCGATGAGCGGGGGCGTCTGCACCAGCAGGTGGAGCAGGGCTACTCGGTGGCGGAGGTGCGGGACCGCTTCGCCTCGCAAGGCTACCTGGTCTACTGGGTAAAGCCCCAGGGACTGCTTTCCGGCGGGTTTTCGCTGCGCCGCGGGCGCAAGCTGAAGCAGAGCTCGTTTCTGGTGTTTAACCAGCAGTTCCTCACGCTGATCAAGGCCGGGCTGCCGATTCTGAACTCGCTGGATTTGCTGATCAAGCGGCAGAGAGATGCCAATTTGCGTCAGGTGCTCGAGAACGTGCGGGAGCGGGTAAAGGGCGGAGAGCTGCTTTCCGACGCCTTTGCCACCCATAGCATGGTCCCGAAGATCTACACCACCACGCTGATGGCGGGAGAGAAGAGCGGAAACATCGATGAAGTGCTCACCCGTTACATTAACTTTCAACGTTTGGCGATGACCTTTCGGAAGAAACTGTTTGTGTCGCTGATCTACCCCACGTTGCTGGTGACCGTGGTGACGATCATGGTGCTGTTTCTGTTCACCTATGTGGTGCCGAAATTCGCGGAGCTGTTTAACAGCCTGGACGCGAAACTGCCGGCGATTACGCTGTTCATGCTGGCGGTGGGAACGTATGCGCAAAAGTACTTCCCGTTTATTGCGATCGGGCTGGCGCTGGCGGGTTTTGTGTTTTGGCAATGGCGCAAGACGGATCGGGGCGCCGACCAGATTGACCGGTTCATCCTGAGCCTGCCATTGCTGGGCGATATCCGGCTGAAGCACCAGGTGGCAACTTTTTCGCGGATGCTGGCGACGCTGCTGCAAGGCGGGCTGCCGCTGGTGCCGTCGATGGAAACGGCGGGCGGTTCGATGAGCAGCCGCCGCATTCTGAAGGGCGTCATGCGGGCGAGCGTGAGAGTTCGCGAGGGGCAAGGGCTAGCCAGCAGCTTGGAGGAGCAGAATATCTTTCCTGACCTGGCCGTGGAAATGCTGGAGGTAGGCGAGTCCACGGGCGCGTTGCCGGCGATGCTGAATTCCGTGGCCGAGTTCTATGAGGAAGATGTGCAGACGGCATTGGGCGCTTCCATGGCGTTGATTGAACCGCTGATTCTAATCGTGATGGCTATTTTTGTGGGAGCAGTGTTGATTTCTCTATATTTGCCGATCTTCACTCTGGGAGTCCACTAAGCGAGACCGGGATGGGAACGCGGGGATTTTAGAAATGGCAACAGCGGACAAGAAATCACTTTTCGTACATGGCGAAAACGGCGGGCAGGTGGTGACCACGGGGAATCCGATCACCGACCTGGAGCGCGCGCAGGATGTGGCGCGCCGCTATCGCTGCGAGTTTGTCGACCTCACCGACTTTCAGCTTCATCATGAGCTGTTCAAAAAGTTCTCGCCTGAACTAATGTTCCGCTACAACTTTGTGCCGCTGGAAGAGACGCCGGACGGCAAGCTGGCCATTGCCATCGCCGATCCCAGCCAGCTGATGATGATCGACGAGATCAGTCTGCTGCTGCAGAAGCGGATCGTCACCAAAGTGGCGACGCTGAAGCAGATCAGCGACATTTTAAAGAAGACGGAGCAGTCGCAGCGGGTTCTGGAAGAGGCCAGCGAAGGCTTCCAGATTATTCGCGAGGACGAGGCGACCGGCGCCGAAGAAACGCTGACCATCGATAAGCTGACGGCGGCGGGCGATACCAGCCCGATTATCCGGCTGGTGGATACGACGATTTTTACCGCGCTGCAGCGGCGAGCTTCCGACATTCATATCGAGACGCGAGATGATTCGGTGGTGATCAAGTTCCGCATCGACGGCGTGCTCACGCAGGCCATGCCGCCCATCGGCAAAGAGCATCACTCCACCGTGATTTCGCGTATCAAGGTGATGAGCGAGCTGGATATCTCGGAGCGCCGGGTGCCGCAGGATGGACGCTTCCGCGTGAAATACAACGGGCGCGCCATCGACTTCCGCGTTTCCATCATGCCGTCGATTCACGGAGAAGATGCGGTACTCCGTGTGCTGGATAAAGAATCGATGAGCGAAAAGTTCCGTTCGCTCACATTGGAAGTGGTTGGCTTTGACGAAGACGACCTGAAGAAGTTCCGGCGCTATATTAAAGAGCCCTACGGCATGGTGTTGGTGACGGGACCGACGGGCAGCGGCAAGACCACGACGCTCTACGCCGCGGTCAACGAGATCAAGACCGACGAAGACAAGATCATTACGATTGAAGACCCGGTCGAGTACCAACTGCGCGGCATCACCCAGATTCCGGTCAACGAGAAAAAGGGACTGACCTTCGCCCGCGGCCTGCGGTCGATTCTGCGCCACGACCCGGACAAAATTATGGTGGGCGAAATCCGCGACACCGAGACGGCGCAGATCGCCATCCAGTCCGCGCTCACCGGCCACCTGGTTTTCACCACGGTCCACGCTAACAACGTGGTCGACGTGATCGGCCGTTTCCTGAATATGGGCGTCGAGCCTTATAACTTTGTTTCGGCGCTGAACTGCATTCTGGCGCAGCGGCTGGTGCGGTTGATTTGCGAATCCTGCCGGACGCCGGTAAATTATCCGCCCGAGGTGCTGGAGGCCAGTGGACTGGATGCCGCGCAATGGTCGAAGGTGCCGTTGTATGAGGGGCCGGGCTGCATCGAGTGCGCGGGTACGGGATTCCGCGGCCGTACCGCGATTCATGAGTTGCTGGATTTGAGCGACCGCATCCGCGAGATGATTCTGGCCCGGAGGCCGACGTCGGAAATCCGGCGCGCGGCGCGGGAAGAAGGCATGCGCTTTCTGCGCGAATCCGCATTGGATAAGGTCCGGCTCGGCCTGACTACGCTGAAAGAGATCAACAAGGTCACCTTCATTGAGGCCATGCGATAAAGCAGTGGCCAGTTGTCAGTGGCCAGTCTGGGCTCCGAATTTACTGGCCACTGATCACTAGCCACTGACCACTTACCTAAGTTCCTTCCCAGCTATTGCATTTCGCGCGGCGGGGCGTTTGAATTGTAGAAGCGTGAATCATAAGAGAGAGTGAATTCCTGAAATGAGTTCTGGTTCTAACCCGGCAAAACCCAAGTTAGCATGCGAGATCGCAGCCGACCGCGTGCTGGTGGGGCGGCTAGCCGAAGATGGCCGCAGCCTGGAAGCCTGCGCGGCGCGTGAATTGGCGCCGGGCAGCGTGATTCCGGACCTGGTCGAGGGCAACTTGCGCCAGCGCGAAGCAGTGAGTGCGGCCGTGCGAGCGGCACTCGGTAGTGTAGGGGCGCGCTCGCACGATGTAATTGCGATCGTCCCTGACGCCGCGGTGCGGGTGGTGCTCCTCGAATTTGACACGCTCCCGGCCGACTCCGAGGAAGCCGCCGGGGTGGTGCGGTTTCGCATGAAAAAATCTCTGCCATTTGACGTGGACAAGGCGAGAGTTTCCTACCACGCGCAGAAATCGGACGAGGGGGTTCGAGTGGTGGCCGCGGTGTCGCTGGCCAGCGTGGTGGAGGACTACGAGGCTGCCTTCCGCGATGCCGGCTTCAGTCCCGGCGTGGTATTGCCTTCCATGCTGGCGGCACTGGGCGCGGCGGAGGGACAGCGCCCCACGCTGGTGGTGAAAGTGGACGCCCGCACCACGAGCATCGCGATCCTCAATGCGGACCAGCTTCAGCTTTTCCGTACGCTGGAAAATACGCGCGGGGTTACGATCACGGGAGAGCAGTTGGCCGAGGAAGTTTATCCGTCGGTGGTGTTTTTTCAGGACACGTATCATCTGAACATTGAAAAAATATTTGTCGCGGGCTTATCCGACGCGAGCAGCGCGGCGCCCGCGCTGCGTGCGCAAACCGGCGCGGAGGTGCAGGAGCTGGTGGGTTCTTCGCAACTGGGAGTCAGCACCGGGGGCTCCGTGCCGCGCTGGAGAATGGCCGGAGTGGTGGGGGCTCTGATTTCGTAACTGCACTGGCCACTGAATTAAATATGCGCCTCGATATCAATCTCGCCAGCCAGCCCTACGAAGACGCGCGGGAGTTCTGGCTTCGTTGGGGAACGGCTCTCGCGGGCGCGGCCATGCTGACGCTGGCGTTGCTCACGATCACCATCATGGGCTGGTTTGCGGCCCGGCGCGATCACGCCAAGATCACTGAGTTGCGGATCGAGATCGCGCAGCGCGACCGCACCCGCGCGCAAGCCGAGGAGTTTCTGAATCGCCCGGAGAATCGCACTACGCGGGACCAGTCTCAATTTCTCAACCAGATGATCGAGCGCAAGTCATTTTCCTGGACGCGCGTGCTCGAAGACCTGGAAAAAGTGATGCCGTCGCGGGTCCACCTGGTTTCGATTCATCCCGAACTGGATGAGGACAACCAGTTGACGCTGAAGCTGGTGGTGGCGGGCGACTCGCGCGAGCGAGCCATTGAATTGGCCCGCCGGATGGAAGATTCGCAGCGCTTTACCCAGACGCATATCGACACCGAGAACGTGGAGACCTCGAGCGGCGGAGACACCGTTAAACTGAACATCAACGCGATTTACGTTCCCGCGACGGTTCCAGTACAGACACCGAAGACGGAGATTTCGAAGAGGAGCAAGCCCTGATGCCAGATTTGCGGCAAACCCGGAAAAACATCAAGACGGCTCTGGCGGTGCTGTTGGGTGTGGACGTGGTGGCGGTCGTGGTGCTGCTCTCACCGCTGGTGGGCTTGAGCGGCTCGCGGAGCCAGGAAATCGCTCAACTGTCGAGTACATTGCAATCGAAAACGCGCGAGGTTGAGCCGCTGAAGAATCTGGACAAAAAGGTAAACACGGCGAGCCGGCAGATCGCCGATTTCTACAAGAAGCGCTTTCCTGCCCAGGATTCGCAGATCGCCACCCAATTCGGCAAGCTCGCCGTGGCCAACGGGGTCACGATCGAGCAGGTTAAGTACAAGGTGGATGAAGCCGAGATTGGCCAGCTGGAGCCGGTCGAGATGGACGCGGGACTCGTGGGCAATTATGTTTCCCTGGCCAAGTTTATCAATGCGCTGGAGCGGGATGACACGCTTTTCATCATCAGCAGCATTACGCTGGGGGGCGAGCAGAACGGGCCCATTAAGCTGGACATGAAACTTGAGACCTACCTGAAGGCAGGCACGTCGTGAAACTGGGGCTCGAAAACCGGAGGAAAACGATCCTGGCGGTGGTGCTGGGAGTGTTGGCGATCCTGGTCATTGCCTACGAGTTCATGCCGTCCTCCTCGACGATCGCTTCGACGACGCCGGTGACGGGTTCGCCAGCAGCTTCGCCGAGTGCGGCTCATTCGTCGGCGCACCACGGTTCAGGGTCCGCCTCAGGGAAAAAAGCGCACGCCCCGCAAAGCCTCGACCCCACCCTGCGTCTGCAGCAACTCACGGCAACGGAACAGATCAAGTACGAAGGCTCGGGAAGAAACATTTTTGTTTCGCAGGCAGATCCGGTGATTCCCACGCCGCTGGCCCCCGGTGCGACGGATAGAAAAGATGAGGCGACGTTCCACCTGCCAACCGTGACACCGCCGCCGCCGATTCCCCTGAAATTCTTCGGCTTTGCCAATCAGCCGGGAGAAGCCAAAAAAGTTTTCCTCTCCAAAGGTGAGGATGTTTTCATTGCGGGCGAGGGCGAGATTGTGGACCGCCGCTACAAAGTTGTAAGAATTTCTCCCGCCTCGGTGGAAATTCAGGACGTGGTGGGCAGCGGCCCGCCGCAGAGCATCCCGCTGACGCAGGGGGTCGGAGGGATTTAATACCAAATTCTCATGGCTTCGTCCTCTAGCGCGCGTCACTCACCCCGCCGGCTTCGCCGGAATAATAACGAAGACGGCTATATTTTGCTCACGCTGCTTCTCGTGGTCGCTTTGATGGCCATAGTTGCCACCGCAGTGATTATCCCAATTAAGTTTGAGATCCAGCGCGACCGGGAACAGGAAATGATCCACCGCGGAGTGCAATACACGCGCGCCATCCGCGCCTACTATAAGAAACTCGGACGCTATCCCACGAAACTCGAAGACCTCGACAATACCAACAACCTGCGCTACCTGCGCAAACATTATAAGGATCCGCTGAACTGCCCGAAGGGCAAGTGTCAGGACTTCAAGCTGCTCCACTTCGGAGACCCCGGTCTGTCGCTGGGCGGCAGCTTCGGCGGAGGAACCATTCCCGGCGCGACTCCTGCCGGCTCTCCCGGGGGATTGAACGGTTCGGGGTCAAGCAGTTCGGGGTTTGGCGGCTCATCCTTCGGTAGTTCCAGTCCTAGCGGATCCGGATTCGGTGGTTCGAGCGGCTCCGGATTTGGCAGCTCCGGAGTTAACAGTTCAGGAGTGTTCTCACAGTCGTCTGGATCTGGAGGAAGCTCCAACGGCGGGTTCGGAGGAAGCTCCAACAATTCGGGATCTTCGAATGCTTCGGGCACGAGTCAGACAACGGGCGCCGACTCATCCCAAGCCGGTTCCTCGGGCTCGCAGGACTCCAGTTCCACGCAGAGCGGCTCGGGCAACTCTAGCGGCCAGGTCTTCGGTGGAGGACCGATCGTGGGCGTGGCCAGCGTGAGCAAAGACAAGACTATTCGTGAGTTTAATAAGAAGAAGAAGTACAACGAGTGGCAGTTTATATACGACCCAACTGCGGACCGCGGCGGCCTGATCACCACGCCTTATCAGCCTGCGCTGCAGAGCTTCGCAAACCAGTCTGGGATTTCTGGCGCGCAACCGGCAGGCGCCAATGGCACAGGCACCAATGGCAGTGCGTTTGGCAATTCTGGCAGTAGTTCCTTCGGCAGTTCCAACGGCAGTTCATTCGGGCAATCTTCCGGCTTCGGCAATAATTCAAGTCCAAACGGATCTGCGCCGCCAGTGCAAACGCCAGCCAATCCACCACAACAGCAGTAGGCGCGGTCTGCCCCAACCACTTTGGCAAAAAGAACGACCTCATCGCGGGATGAGGCCGTTGCTTTCTACAAACTTTCTGACGCTGAGCTTTATACGCTAAACGAGGATCCGCAGCCGCAGGTGCTCTTCACGTTCGGATTCTCAAACTTGAAGCCGGCGCCTTCCAGGGTCTCGACGTAATCGACCATGCAGCCATTCAGATACATCACGGAAGTGGCATCGACGAACACCTTCAGTCCGTCCATCTCAAAGGTCTTGTCCATCATTCCGGCAGCGTTTTCAAACGCCATGGAATAGGAGAAACCGGAGCAGCCGCCACCGACCACGCCGATGCGCAGGCCCGCGGGCACGGGATTCTGCTGTCCCATGATCTCTTTTACCTTGGTAACCGCGCTGGGGGTAAGCGAAACCGGCGGAGTCTTCTTCACTTCGGGAACGTTTGTCGTAACTTCGGGGACGGTTGTGGTGGCCATTTCGTTGTATCTCCTTGGCTCTAAAGTCTCTAAATTATAGCAGAGGTGGCAAAACCGGGGGCAGGGTAATTTGGGATACCCCAAAGGTAACCGGCCTCTATACAGTTGGATGCCGGACGGCCGGGCGACGATTCCTTCGGCGATACTTGTCAACGGGTCTATAATGTTTGCGTTACGCCCTTCCTCCAGGTTGAGGATTGTAGGCTGAGGCCTGCGTCCTGGAATTTGGGAGAATGGCCAACAGGCTTGCAATCTGTCGAGGTGGCCTATGACGTGGACTTGGACTCCGTTACTGCTTGGGCTTGCGATCGCGTGGGGCGCTTTCACCGTCGGCCTGATCATCCTCCTGATCTACCGCAGCACACTCACCATGCATGAGGAGGAACAGTTGTATCTCGACGACGCGAATTCCCACATGCAACAGGAGCAGACTGAATTGCTGGTGAAAGTCAACCGGCTGACGAAACCGGTCTGGGTTTTCGGCGCCGGTTCGGGCGTGCTTCTGCTGGTGCTGCTCGGCATGTTCATCTATCAGGGACTGAACGCCGTTCAGTAACCCAGTTGCAAGCCGGGCGGCGTCGCGAGGATAGCGACTCCAGCCCGTCCGGGTGTAGCTGTGTCTGATGCCTCCGCTTTGTATAATCATCCCATGCGAAAGTGGCGGAATTGGCAGACGCACCAGACTTAGGATCTGGCGGGTAAAACCGTGGGGGTTCGAGTCCCCCCTTTCGCACCAAGAACTTAGGGCCGATTCGCAAGTTGCGCTTCTTCCGTAAGCTCAGAGGTTCAATCGCACTTGCAAACCATGTTCGGCGCGCATGCTGTTGACGCCGAGGCGGCCAGGCTCCGTGGAGGAGGTAGATCATTTTCAATCTCTGATGTGGGCTTTCAGCTCCAAGTGCTGCTGACGATCCTCTTCCGCCGCGACCGCGATCCGCTTGGACTTCCGATAGACGCTGGCAACGGCTAGCGTCCAGCAAGGAACTAGATCGACTCCTGGCACGAGCTTGACAAGAAACGAAGGGAGAAATTCCCAGTGCCAGCCAAGAAGGTGAACCAGCAAGGCTGCGATACCAAAATCGAGCACGTCATCGGCGGGCGCCAAAGCGCCTTCCACGAAGAACGGGAAAACAATAATCTGGAGGGCGTCCGCGATGACAGCTAAAATCATAGCCTCTCGAAAGCGCGGTCCGGGCGAGATTGTGACGGCGTCCTGAGTCATAGCGGGGTGCTTAGTTCTGCATGGCTTATTCTAAACCGGAGAGCCTGACTATTTCGACGGCTTCGGGAAAGAGCCCTCTCAGCTTTCATTCCGGATCGAGCCACAACTCGTAAGCAGCGACGCAGTATTACGGCAATTCGATTCCCGCTTGCGTCACTTTGTGCAGGCGGGGTGACCACAATCGCAAGCAATCTCGGTCTCGCTGGAACCAGCTTCTTTGCATAGCTGACTGCAATATTTCTCTCCGGCTGGTGGGATACAAATGCACGGCAGGTGAGCGCACTTTGCAGAACTCTGGCTAGTCATCATCATTATCATCCTTTCGGGTTTGGGATTTTCTACCGCATTCACAAACGTCCGGTCAAAGCCAATACGACCACGATAAGCAATACCAAGCCTAGTCCGCCGCTGGGATAGTATCCCCAGCTTGCGCTATACGGCCAAGTGGGCAGTGCCCCCAGAAGCAGCACAATCAAAATGACAAGCAATACGATCCTCATGCGGTTACCCCCTCGACAATTTGGTCTTTCTTCGGCGAGGCTTAGGTGCCAATAAATTGACAAGGGTTGTGGGTTCTCTGTTGCCGGGTAGTGGTGCAGTTTGATAAGGAGGCGAGCCAAACGCGCGATTATTGCGTCGCAAAGAACCCTTCGGTCGCTTGCGCTCTTTCAGGGCAGGCTGCGACGCACCGCCGGCTCGCCCAGATCCCTGGCTGCGCAAAAAGCGCTTGCTCGGGATGCCAATCAAACCGCACCACTACCTGTTGCCGCTGTAAATCCACCCGATCCTGTGGGAGACTGTAGCGTGGCAGCCCCCAATCTTCGCGTCACCAAATGGCTCGGTCCGGTTCCAGCCGTTGGCCTGTGCTCACAGTGCGGCCGGGAATTCAAGGTTCCACTCGCGTCACTCAAGCGCACAATAGATGCGCAAGAGAGCCTTCGTAAACAGTTCGCTGAACACAAATGCCCCAGCGCCGGAGGCAACTAGATGTGCGTGCGCTATCGACTGTCGCCGGAGAATGTTGGGGCGCAGTCCTGAAACCTGCGGATCGACTTGGGCCGACTGCATGCCTCAATTCGCGCGCATCACGGGCGAAACGGCCAGCAGTCCGGCGGCGAGTTCCAGATCGTGCAGGTCTTCGCGGCTGAAATCCTGGGTGAAGCGCGGGTCTAACCCTTTCCGCGAAATCTGTATGACGCCCATCACCGTCAAGTGCTGATCCAGAATCGGCACCGACATCAACTTCTGGATGGGCGAGGGTGGCGCCGGATCGTCTGTTTCGTCTCCGACTGGCTTGATCGTCTCGAAGATGCTGGCGTGTTTTACCCGGGCAAAATTGTTGAATATTTCGGCCTTCTTACTCAACGCGGTATGGGCGGCCACGGCCTTGCTGGAAATCGGAATCGCCCCGGTGGTCCGCAGGTGCTCCGGAAAAATGAACTTGAGCAAGCCGCCTTCCAGCCGCAGCAGCGCGACTTCCGCATACTGGACGCGAAACACCTTGGCCAATACCATGCTGACATCCAGCGGCGTGACGCCTTCGCTCAGCACAGATCCTAAGGGAAGCAAGTTTTCGGGGAGAATGAATTCTTCAACGGCCCCGTCTTCGGGCTTATGGGTCATAGGAGTACTCGCAAAACTCAATTTAGGAACCGCTTCCACTACCGCACTTTGAACGCCAGTTAGAGGCTGTAATGACATCCTACAACCCCTTTGGTTTCAGCAAAGTAGCTTACGTCCATGTCCTTTCGCGGCACCCGGACAAGCCAGAAATCCGTAAACGGACTGACAATTTCTGTCAGTTGAACCCATGCGCCAAGAAGTGATCGTCCTCCGTGAATCGATTTCTTCGGCCGAGCCTTCCCTTTCTACCCTTAAAGTCATTACACTGACGGTCTATGAGTGCTCCGCAACAACCCAATGTCAAGCTGGCCAATGCTCCCGACTACCGGGAAGCCTACGCCAACAGCGTGCAGATGCGAGTCAACGTCTGGGACTTCTTTCTCGTCTTTGGCACTGTGCAGCAGCAAAGCGAAACTCAAGTCGAGATTCGTAACTTTCAGGGCATCTACCTGAGCCCGCAACAGGCCAAGGCGCTGCTTGGACTTCTGCAGCAGAACGTAGCCGGTTACGAAACCGCCTTCGGCGAAATCAAATTGGACCCGCGCATGACCCCGGCGGGACAAGTGCACTAGGAGCGGCCAGGAAGGAAACTCTGAGAAACTACCGGAGTGGCCCGGCACAATGGTCGGGCGCTTATCCAGCCCTGGTGTTCGCGGTCATCTTTGTATTCATTTTCCTTTTGCACGCGCCTCTGTTGCAGTTGCCTTACTTCTGGGATGAAACCGGCTACTATGTTCCGGCGGCGCGCGATCTTCTGCTCACGGGAAGCCTGATTCCGCATTCCACGGTTTCGAACGCGCACCCACCCCTGGTGATGGCTTGGCTGGCCCTCTGGTGGAAACTGGTGGGCTTCGCTCCGCTGGTGACGCGGACGGCTATGCTGGTTGTGGCCGCCTTCTCGCTTCTGGGTGTGTTTCGGCTGGCCGAACGTGTGGCCAACACGAAGGTTGCGATCGCCTCCACGCTGTGCACCGCGGTGTATCCCGTCTTCTTCGCACAGAGCTCCCTGGCGCAGGTGGATTTGGCCGCCGCGGGGCTTATCTTCTGGGCCCTTGCGGCTTACTTGGAGGGTCAAGGGGTCGCAACGGTGATCTGGTTCTCCCTGGCGGCCTTGGCGAAGGAGACGGCCATTCTTGCTCCCCTTGCGCTTGCCGGATGGGAGGTTATTGGCCTGATTGCGGGCAAGGGCTCGCTGCGAAAGCTGTGGCTGGAAGGCGAGAATGCCCCTCAGGGGCTAAGGCCCGCATCCTTGTTAAGCGATGTTGGCACGGCTGGAAGCCGTGCCCTTCCCGAAACCGTTCATGAGGCCAATTCTAGCGCCACGGCTTCGCTGCGCATCGCTTCCCTGCTGATTCCAGCGGTACCGCTTGCGCTTTGGTATGCCTATCACTACGCGCACACTGGATATGTCTTTGGCAATCCGGAGTTCTTTCGCTATAACGTGGCGGCAACGCTCAGCCCTACGCGGTTTCTTCTGGCGCTGGCTATGCGGGTTTGGCAAGTCGTCGGCTATTTGCACTTGTGGGTTTTGACGCTGACGATGCTGCTGGCGATGAGTCTGCTGCCGCCGCATCAGGATTCCGCTTCCACGCGTTCGCGGATCGGCATCCCGGTGCAAATGGTTTTCTATGTCATCGTGCTCGCTTATGTGGTCACGATGGCGTTGATTGGAGGCGCAGTTTTGGCGCGGTATATGCTCCCGGCGGTTCCGCTGGTCATTATTCTTTCGGTCTCGACGCTGTGGCGCAGACTGAGCTTTTGGCACGTGATTGTGGCTTGTGTTGCGGCAGCCTTCGTTGTGGGCTGGTTTTGGAATCCTCCGTATGGATTCTCGCCTGAGGATAATCTCGCTTATCGCGATTACGTCGTGCTGCATGAAGATGGCGAGCGCTTCCTGGAGGCTCGTTACCCCATGGCGCGCGTGCTTACGGCGTGGCCGGCATCGGATGAAGTGTCCCGCCCTTGGCTTGGGTATATTACGCGGCCGATGCGAGTGGTGCGTGTTGAAGACTTCTCCCTGGATGAAGTTTTGTCCGCAGCCGACTTTCGCTCGAATTATGAAGTCGCTTTGATTTTCTCGACGAAATACGAGCCCGGGCCTGCACCGTGGGATCACTGGCGAATTTGGACAGAATGGAAGACTCGCTTTTTCGGCTTCCACCGCGACCTGCCACCCACCGCCGCGGCGCAGATTCTCGGCGGCCGCGTCGTGTTTTCAGAACAGCGACAGGGACAGTGGATTGCGGTGATAGAGATGGAGCGAGCCGAAATACAGAATGCAGAAACGAGAAGTAAAACCGAGTTTCTTCGCGCACTTTGCGGCTTCTCTTCGCGTTCTTTGCGGTCAAAAGCTCTTAAACCGCTAAGGACGCAAGAAAAGCCGCTAAGTTCGCGAAGAAGAACCCAACTGTGCATTCTGAGCTTTATTTCTGCATTAAATGACATGAGTGGGTTTTGATGACGAGCCACACTTCGCGGCCAACTTCGAGTTGCAAGGCGTCGCGTGCGGCCAGGGTCAGGTAAACTTCCATTTCTACTCCGCAATTTACGCGTGCGGAGACGATCATGTCGCGCCTTTCCAGGGAGACTAGCCTTCCGGGAATCACGTTGCGGGCGCTCAGTCCTATTGGATTCACGATGGCCAGCAGAATGTCGCCGGCGCGAATTCCGACGCGCAGCGGCGAGCCAGCTTCGGCGCGAATGAGAGGCGTCTCCAAAAGAACACTTTCCGATAAACGACAAGCCATCGTTCCACGATCTTCGTGCATCGACTCCACCGTAGCATCGAAGATGTTTTCAAATCCCGCTAACTGCGCCACGGTTTCCTGAAGTGGAGCCCGCAGCACCTCATGCGGCGTGCCCTGCGCGATGATGCGGCCCTGTTCCAGCACCAGCACGCGTTCGCCCAGCGCCATCACTTCTTCGCGGCTGTGCGTGACATACAGAATCGGGATGCGGTGCGCCTGATTCCAGCGCCGCAGATCGTCGAGGATCTTCGACTTGGTGGCTGCGTCCAAAGCGGCCAGAGGTTCATCGAGCAGGAGGACGCATGGGTCGGTCACCAGAGCGCGCGCCAGCGCCACACGCTGGCGTTCTCCGCCTGAGATTTCCGCCGGGCGCTGCTGACGTAAGTGTTCGATATGGAACTCGTGCAGCAGCGCTGCGGCTCGCTGCTTGCGCGCCGGGCGCGGCAGATGTGCGAGGCCATATTCGGTGTTCTGCTCGGCGGTGAGATGCGGGAACAGTGCGAGATCCTGCAGGACATATCCCACGCCGCGTTTGGCCACGGGAACGTTTCCGTTAACGTTTGCGTCGAACAAGACGCGCTCACCTACGGCGATCCGCCCTGCGTCCGGAGTGGCCAGCCCGGCTACGCAATCGAGCAGTGTGGTTTTACCCGATCCCGATGGGCCGAACAGTATGGTGAATCCGGGCGCGGCGCTGAAATCCACATCGAGAGAGAACGCGCGCTCGGCGGAAGAAAAGCTTTTGCGGATGCGCGCGCTCAGAGTTGGATTTGCGAGTTTGGGTTCCACAAGCGTGGGCATCGGGTCTCGCTTACTTGGCCGGACCGATCATCAATGGCTTCTGCTTCGAGGTTCTACGGTTCATCCCGTAGACGATCGTCAGTACGGCGAAGCAGAAGACCAGCAGCAGCAGAGCCGTGGCATTGGCGGCGGCATAATTGGAGGCTTGCACTTGATCGTAAATGTCAATGGAGACTGTGCGGGTGATGCCGGGAATATTCCCTCCAATCATCAGCACTACTCCGAACTCGCCCATGGTGTGAGCGAATGCCAGGACCACGCCTGTGACCAGACCCGGCACGGAAAGTGGAAGCACCACGCGGAAGAAGGTGCGTACGGGCGAAGCTCCCAATGTGGCGGAAGCGGCCAGCAGTTTGCGGTCAACCAACGAGAAAGAAGCCGCGAAAGGCTGCACTGCGAACGGCAGGCTGTAGAGGATGGAGCCGATCACGAGGCCGGTGAAGGTGAAGGCTAGAGTGTGTCCCGTCAGGGACAGCCACCAGCGCCCCAGCGGACTCCGGGAGCCGAGCGCGACCAGCAGATAAAATCCGAGCACGGTCGGCGGCAGCACAATCGGCATGGCCACCAAAGCTTCCACGAGAAACTTCCAGCGCCAGCGCGAAAAGGCGATCCAGTGCGCTAACGGCAGTCCGACGGCAAGAAGGATCGCCGACACTACAACCGCCAGTTCTATGGTGAGTTGGAACGCCTGCCAATTGATGGGCATTTATTTGCCTGTTCCTACTTCTGTTCGGGCAAGCTGAAGCCGTAGCGCCGCAGCACCGCGGAAACTTCCGCGGTCTTCATATATTCCAGAAAAGCCGCCGCGTCTTTCTCGTGGGGTGAGTGCGAAATCAGCACCACGCCCTGATCCAATGGAGGATAAGCCTCTGCGGGGACGATCCAGTATTTTCCCTTACCCTGCATCGCAGGCGCTATGGCATGTGCCAAGGCGACCAATCCAACTTGCGCATTGCCGGACTCCACAAATTGCGCTGCCTGCGAAATGTTTTCTCCCAGCACCAGCCGGTCGTTTACTTTTTCATAGAGACCATAATGCTTTAGCGCAGCGACGGCGGCGCGCCCGTAAGGCGCATGCACTGGATTTCCGATCGAAATCTTTTTGACCGAGGGATCGAGCAACACATCCATGCCCTTGTGCTCGACATCGAGAGGCGAATCCTTTGGAACCCACAGCACCAACCGCCCAACGGCGTAACGATACAGGGTTGCACTTTCGGCCTGGCCGCCGGCGATCAATTGCCGGGGATAGTCCATGTCGGCCGAGAAGAAGACGTCAAACGGTGCGCCATTCTGGATCTGCTGGGTCAATGCGCCAGAGGCGCCGAAGGAAAGCTTCACCGTGACGCCGGTGCGTTTTTCGTAGTTGGCGGCGACTTCCTGCAGGGCGGAGCTCAAGTCCGCCGCCGCGGCCACGTTGATCTCGCGGCCGGCGGCTTCAACATGCGTAACCGGCAGCGCGGAAACAAAGACCAGAAAAGCTATTAAATTCAATGCCACAAAAAACCGCACGAGCCTTGAAGCGGATCTCATCGCAAGCACCTCGAAGCATTCGCAATCGATTGTATAAGGACTCGCCTGCCTGCTGTGTGGCAAGACAGGATCGCGCGCGTGCCGCCGCATTTCCCAGAATGGTCTCCCAGAATGGTCCGCGACCTTATTTTATGGGCTTTTTCCTTTGACCCTGTGCTTCGCCACTTCGATACTGGCGACATAGTTCAGCGTCTATGACCCTTTCCCGGTTCTGCCGCGCAGTTCGCGCTTCCCTGCTTGTGCTCTTGCCATTTTCTTTGCTGTGCATTGCCCGCGCGCAGGGCGCCAGGAAAACTACGTCCGAAACGTCCGTCGCCGATGCGGATGCCGATCACGAAGAGCAACGCACGGAATGGTTCTTGCACGGCCGCGTGGTACCGGGAAAATCTTCCGCTGAACTCCGCCACCGCGCGTATCAGGCCAAGATGCAAGCACGCGCGGCTCGACTGGCTCGCGCGCAGACCACTCGCGCAGAATCTCAGCCACCAGCGTCATCAGGCGGATGGACGCCGCTGGGTCCGGTGCCGCTGGCTTCCGATGCTACCGGCGATGGATTTCAGAACTACAACCAAGTCTCGGGCCGGGCAACCACCGTCGCGATTGATCCCGCAGATCCCACGGGCAACACCGTCTACATCGGCGGAGCACAGGGTGGAGTGTGGAAGTCCACGAATGCGGCCACGAGCATTGCCAACAGTGTGACTTGGTCGGCAATCACCGACGATCAGGCTACACTCTCGATTGGCTCGATCGCGATTCAGCCGGGAAATTCCAATTCCACGCAGAGCGTGATTCTGGTGGGCACGGGTGAGGCCGACAATTCCGCCGACTCGTACTTCGGGCTCGGTATTCTGCGTTCCGCCGATGGCGGTAATACCTGGACGTTGATTCCCGCCGCGAATGGCAGCTCGCTCTCTTTCAGCGGCTTGGGCGCTACGCGCATGGCTTTCAGCACGGCGAGTGGACAGACCAGCACGGTAGTTGCGGCCATGGCGGCAACCGCGGAAGGCGTAACCGATGGCGCGTTAACCGGCAACACCTACCGCGGCCTTTACACTTCCACGGACGCTGGGCAGACTTGGACCTACGATGCTCTGTTCTCCGGAGCGAACGAGGCGACTTCGGCAACTTCGGTCGTCTACAACGCTGCCGCGGGATTGTTTTTTGCCGCGGTGCGCTATCACGGTTTCTACTCTTCCCCGGACGGCTTGAACTGGACGCGCCTCGCCAATCAGCCGGGAGCTTCGGGACTGCTGAGTACGACCGCGTGTCCTCAGAACTATGTCACAACCTGCCCGATCTATCGTGGCGAGATCACCGTGGTGCCAGGACGCAATGAGATGTATGTGTGGTTCGTCTCGCTGGATTCCAGCGGCAACCCTGTCGATCAAGGCATTTGGCAAAGCGAAAACGGCGGCGCTTCGTGGACACAGATCAGCGACAGCGGCATCATCCACTGCGGCGACAGCAACGGATGCGGCGTGGAGCAGGGCACCTACAACCTGGAACTCCTGGCGGTTCCTAACGGGACCTCAGCCACGGATCTTTACGCCGGCGCGATCAATCTTTACAAGTGCTCGATCAATTCCATCAATCCAACTTGCTCCACCAATGCATTCATGAATCTGACGCACGCCTATGGCTGCGATCCGTTGGGAGCGCTCGCGCACGTGCATCCGGACCAGCATGCACTTGCGTACACGATTCCATCGGGCGGCACCGATCTGATGTATTTTGCCAACGACGGCGGCATCTATCGTGCGCTGGATGGATTCAGCGGCCTCGCGACAGGTTTATGTTCCGGCACAAATCAGTTTGACGACCTCAATCAGAACCTTGGATCGATGACCCAGTTTGTCAGCTTCAGTGAACACGCGACCAATCCCAACACAATTCTGGGAGGTACGCAGGATAACGGCTCCCCGGCGACCGCGACGGCCACGACCAGCATGAGTTGGGGAAATGTTTTGAGCGGCGATGGCGGCTACAACGCCATCGATCCCAACACGGGCAACTGGTTTGCCTCAAACCCCGATACGGGATCCGGCACGCTCAATATCCAGGAATGTTCGTCTGGGGTGAACTGCACTAATTCCATGTTCAATGACAACGTGGTCGTCAGCAGCACCGACGTCGGCGGCGACGACGGAGCGTTTTACTTTCCTTACATTCTCGATCCGCAATCAACGACCGCGCTGCTGGTGGGCACCTGCAGGGTGTGGAGCGGGCCGCGACTGGGCGGCGCATTTACGGTGTTGAGCCTCAATTTCGATACGCTCGGTACCGGAACCTGTGCCGGGACAGAAGTGAATGTGGTTCGCGCCCTGGCCGCCGGCGGCCCCAGCAATACAAACGACTCGCAAATCATTTATGCCACCACTGACGGTCCCGGCCCAAACGATCTAACATCGCCCATCGGTGGAAATGTCTGGGTCACTACCAACGCTAGCGCGGTTTCCGGCACGTCTTCCACCTTTGCCAACGTCACCCTGAATGGTCCCGGAGGCGGCAGCATCAATGCCAACCAGTTCCCGATCTCCAGCGTCGCTATCGACACCTCGGACCCCACCGGAAATACTGCCTACGTGACCGTGATGGGATTCACCGGCGGCCCAGGGCATGTGTGGCAAACCACGAACGCCGGGGCAAGCTGGATCGATTTCACTGGGACCGCGGCGAATGCTCTGCCGGACTCTCCGGTAAATGCAGTTGTGGTTGACCCCAGCGCGCACATTGTTTATGTGGGCACAGACGTAGGCGTCTTCGAGAGCGACACATCTGCAGCCGCATGGACCGAGGTGGGCCCGATTCCCAATCCGACGGGCAGTTCAACCGGGTTTCTGCCCGACGCAGCCGTGACTGCACTCGTGCTCTTCAACTCGGGCGGACAGAAGTTGCTGCGCGCTTCCACCTACGGACGCGGAGTGTGGCAGTTCAACTTGTTGACAACGCCGGATTTCGAAATCGCGGTTTCCAACACACCGCTGACCGTCCTCGCCGGGAGCACAGCCACATTCAACGGCACCTTAACGGCCGTGAACGGATACAACAACTCGGTTGCATTGAGCTGCACGGCAGGCTCCTCGAATCCTCCCAACCCGTGCACTCCTAGCCCTGTGAGCCTTACGCCGACCTCTATCGGCGCGGCGTTCTTACTGAACGTGGGCGCAAGCACCGTCGGCAACTACAGCTTCAACGTGCAAGGCGTCGGCTCCGATCCGAATAACACGACGCAGGCCGCGGCGCTCACCTTGCAAGTGGTGGAGTTCGGTTTGACCACGCCTTCCCCCAGCACTGTGATCGAGCCGCGGGGTACAACTTCTCCGCCGGTGAGCTTTCAAGTTATGGCTCAGGGTTCATTCAATCAAAGCGTGACCCTCAGCTGCGGCTTCAGCCCCAGCATTTCGGGCGCGACCTGCGCGTTCACGCCGCAGGCCACGGTGGATCCCACGTCGAGTTCGCCGATTGCGATGACGGTGACGGTTTCCGTGCCTGCCTCTACTCCGACCGGCAACTACACCGTAACCATGCAGGCCTCTACGGTCGGAGGGCTGGGTCCGGCGACGGCTTCGTTCACAACTATGGTCACAACAAATCCTGACTTCGTCCTGAGCGAACCCAGCGCTTTTCCCACGGTGAACACAGGCAGCACGACTACCAGCGGCCCGATCAATATCGCGGCGCAGGATGGCTTCAGCGGCACGGTCAGTCTGAGTTGTTCACTCGCCACAGGAAGCGGCAATTGCAGCGTGAGCCCGGCTTCGGTGGTCTCGCTGCCGGCAACCGCGAATGTGACCGTAAATGCAACCGGTCTCACCGCTGGCAGCACTCAACTCTCGGCGCAAGGAACTTCCGGCAGCAAAACTCACACGCTGGTGGTTCCCTTCAACGTCGCCGATTATCAACTTTCGGGTCCGCAGTCGATCACGCTGCCGCCGAACGGGCCGGGCACGGCTCTTCTCACCATCACTCCCTCAACCTTCTACTCTGGCACCATCAACGCCACCTGCAACGCTGGTGCGCTTGGAGGCCAGTGCTCGGTGCTACCGAACCCGGCATCTGTCAATGCCGGGACCAACGTGTCTCTGACCGCAACTATCAACGTGCCCACGAACGCGGTGCCCGGGTCCTACACTATCGATGTAATGACGCAGGACACATCGGGTGCGCCGAGCCACGATCTCTCGATTCCGCTCACGGTCGTTCAGGACTACACCATCGGCAACTTCTCGCCGGCCAGCCAACCCGTCAGCGTGGGGCAATCAGCCAGTTACAACTTCAGCGTGCTGCCGGTGGGTGCGGCGTACAGCAATGCGGTCACTCTAGGCTGCACCGTCACCCCGCTCTTCGTGGGCTCATGCGCATTGTCCCCGAACTCGGTCGGGCCGCTCAGCAATTCCACATCGGCTGCGGTGGTCTTGACCGTGACGACGCAGACCACGAATGGGCAACTGATACGTCCCGGAGCGAAAAGATTCTCCTGGCTTTATGCGCTTTGGCTGGCCTTGCCGGGAATCTTCTGGTGCGGCGGAGGCAGGCGTCGCCGCAGGCCCGCGGCGTTCATGGGATTGGCGCTAGCCCTTTTATTCTTCTTGCCCTCCTGCGGCGGCGCAGGCAGCAACGGCGGAGGCAGCCCGGGCGGTAGCGGGCTTGGGGGCACGCTTCCGGGAACTTACACGATCACTGTGGTTGGCTCACCGGCCAGCGTCAGCCAACCTAGTGGCTCGTCTGTTACGCTCACCGTACAATGACCTGCGTGAGCGGCCAGCCTTTCGCAAACCGGGACTGTCGTAGACGAATGCGAATCGCACTCTAGTTCACCGCTTGCTGTCTTCCGTCGTTTGCCTAGATGATCGAAAACCGCTACAACATCGTCATCGTGGGTGGAGGCATTGTTGGCCTTGCCGTCGCGCTGGAGATCACGCGGCGCTTTCCCCGGCTCCGCCTGCTGTTGCTGGAAAAGGAAGATCGCGTGGGCCGGCATCAAAGCGGCCACAACAGCGGCGTCATTCATTCCGGCGTCTACTACAAACCAGGATCGCTGAAGGCGAAGTTGTGCGTCACCGGCGCGGCGGCCATGGTGGAGTTTTGCCGCGAACAGGGCGTCCGGCACCAGGTTTGCGGCAAGGTCATTGTCGCCACTCATGAAGACGAATTTCCGCGCTTGGAGGAATTGCGGCGACGAGGCGAGGCGAATGGGCTCGCCGGATTACGACTCATCGGCGCTGATGAGTTGCGCGACATCGAACCACACGCCAGCGGAGCGCGGGCGTTGCTTGTACCATCTACTGGAATCACTGACTACGCTGCGGTCTGCGATAAATATGCAGAGCTCATTTCCGCGCAGGGGGGCGCCATTCTCGCCTCAACCGCCGTTATCGGCCTCAAGCGGCACGCCGACGAAATCGTCGTGGAAACCACTCGCGGCGCATTTTCTGCCGCCTCTCTCATCAACTGCGCTGGACTGTTCAGCGACCGTATCGCCCGCATGGCCGGCGACGACCCGCAAGTCATGATCGTTCCCTTCCGCGGCGAGTACTATCGCCTCATTCCCGAGCGATCGTCCCTGGTGCGAGCCCTCATCTATCCTGTGCCCGACCCGCGGTTTCCATTTCTCGGCGTTCATTTTACGCGCCGGGTAAGCGGCAGTGTGGATGCCGGCCCCAACGCCGTCTTTGCCTTTCGTCGCGAGGGCTACCGGCGCACGGATTTTAACCTGCGCGACCTGGCTTCCTCTCTGGCATTCCCCGGATTCTGGCGAATGACTGCGAAGCATTGGCGCAGCGGCCTGGATGAGTTCCACCGGTCTTTCTCCAAACCTGTGTTCGTTCGCGCTTTGCAGCGACTGGTTCCTGAAATACGCGACGAAGATCTGGTACCTGGAGGCTCCGGAGTTCGTGCGCAGGCGCTCAACCGGAACGGGACTCTGGTCGATGATTTTCAATTTTTGCCGTCGGGTAAGATGCTGCACGTCCTGAACGTTCCGTCTCCCGCCGCAACCGCTTCCCTGCTGATTGCGCGAACGATTGTCGACACGGCAGGCGGGAACATCGGCCTCGCTGGTTGATCCCGATCTGCAAATCGTATTCGGTTAAGCGCGGGACTTTTGCTGAACTCTACAAGGTGGAATCACCATCAAAGAGCGAGGGCTCCCAGACAGCTGCATTCTTGAGCCTCTCGGCCAGCGACGGATTACTTGCCCGGTAGAAGTAGAGCCAGTTGGAAAGTGCGCGCCGATGTGGAGAAGCACGTTCCAATCTTTTTTCCAACGGGGGAGTAAGCCCAACTACCTCGAGCATGTGGATGGACTCTTGCCGGCAGCGATCCATCGCCGCTTGCAGCATGGCCGTAAGCAAGTCCGGCGCCCTTTCCTGGTCCAGACATTGAAAATCGGCCAGGCGTACGCGCGTGAGCCCGACTTCCGGATAATCGTGCCGCAGGAATACCGAGTACGCCGCCAATCCGGAGTTGCCTTCTACTGTGTAGATCCATGCCGCGTTCTGCGACAGCGAAAATTTGAAGTGCCACTGCAGCACTTCCTGGCTGCGAACGGCGAGCAGCAGGTTGTATTTCTTCTTCCGCAGAGCTGTCCAGAATGCCTCGAAGCGATCATCGAAGGAGGGGCAAGAGAGCACCCTGATTGTGGTCTCGTTTCCCCGGAGACGATTTCTCTTGAACTGATCACGAAAAAACAGTCCCACCGAAAGTGGATAACTCAGGGATTTGGCCATTGCTCCGCCCTTGGTCCGCAAGAAACTCTCCATGAATCCCTGGTAATGGGTAATCCAGAATAGCGTTCGATCCCAGGCGCCCACAGGCACGGGAATGCCTTGAAAAATACTGTAGGCGGGTGCGGACTGGGAGTTTACGGTGGTGCTCAGGAAAAGATCCACATTGGGTTGTTGAAAATACGTCCCCAAGAGCAGCGGGGAATAAGTGCGATACGGCGTATCCACCACCCAGGCGCGGGTCGTCGCAGCCAGGAGCTTTTTACCTTCGAGCTCATAATTCAGTGGGATATTGCCGAGATAGCCAGAGATCGCCCCCTCACCGTTGTCCAGCACCCATCCCATCGGGAATTTGTCTTTGATTTCACGGTACGCGGGATTGTTGGTCCAGAGATGCGTCCATCCCGGATAGCTCTCGATGTGCAGATCGAATTTCGACACCAGCGCGGCCATTTGAGGATAATCCTCAAAGCGAACTTCACGCAATTTCAGCGATTTTTGTAATCTCGGGGCGGGCACGGATTGAGTTCGAGGGTCGGCGCTCATGAGTACGGCACTGCCGGAGCTGGATTTGCTAAGAATGACCTTGCCGCGCAGGACTTCGGCCATTGAACGGCACGCAGGAGCAGAGCCGAGATACTGAGTGCCCGGCACACGGCGAGTGCCAACTATAACACAGCCCAAACGCAGCCATCTCGACCAACCCTCGCCTTTTCATTGTCATACAAAGCTCTGGCCGACCTGAGCCTGGCAAAATAATTCGGGTCTGGCCTTATTAGAACTCGTGTATAATCTGGGGGCAGTTGAAAGGCTGTACCCCCACAGCCTCATGCTCCCACCGCGCAAAGTTCTGGGTCCCCCCAAATTCTAGGCCTCAAACTGTTCGTTGGGTATGGAAAGTAGCGAGCGAGGACATGGAGAGTAGCAAGCGAGCGGGTTTTGGCGACACCGTGGTCCATGATGGGAAGCCCTCGACCTTTTGTGTGCCTGATTTGGTGCAACGCCAGGCCGCCGTTACACCAGATGCTTTGGCGATACGCGCTGGTTCCGACCGCCTTACATATCGGGAATTGGACCATCGCTCCAACCAATTGGCGAACTACCTTCGCAGTCTCGGAGTAGCTCCGGGAAGCGTGGTGGGTTTGTGCCTGGAGCGCTCGGTAGATTTTCCAGTCGCCGCCTTAGCGATTTTAAAAACTGGTAGCGCGTACTTGCCGCTTGAAGCGAAGGCTCCGGGTCAGCGCTTGCAGATGATGTTGAACGCTGCGCAGGTCTCAGTGGTTTTGACTCATTCGAGCATGCTGGGATCGCTGGCGGGAAACGGGAGAACGCTGGCTGCACTCGATGACTGTGCGGCGGAGATAAGCCGCTGCTCGTCGGAGGCGCTCTCTGTCTGTGTAACTCCGGAGCAGTTGGCTTATGTGATCTTTACCTCGGGCTCAACTGGAACGCCGAAAGCGGTAGCGATCGGCCACAACAGCTTGCTAAATTTGAGCCAGTGGCACAATCGCACTTTTGGCGTGACTCCGGAAGATCGTGCCACGCAATTGGCATCAATCGGATTTGACGCTGCAGTCTGGGAACTCTGGCCGTACCTTGTTGCCGGAGCCAGCGTGCATCTGGTGGACGATGAGACTCGCACTCAACCGAAGCAACTTCGCGATTGGCTGGTGCGCGAAAGGATCACGATCAGTTTCGCTCCCACTCCTCTGGCCGAGGGAATGCTGAAACTGGCCTGGCCGAAAGAAACGGCTCTTCGCTTCCTGTTGACCGGCGCGGATACTCTGCACCACTATCCACCGGCAAACCTGCCCTTCACCGTGGTCAATAACTATGGGCCCACGGAGTGCACGGTGGTGGCAACTTCGGCGACTATTTTTCCGCAGAAGTCTGGGGATCGTTTGCCGACGATCGGCCGGGCCATCGACAACACCGAAGTCCACATTCTTGATAACAAGATGGAGCGAGTATCCGCCGGGACAATTGGCGAGATATACATCGGAGGCTCGGGCCTAGCCAAGGGCTATCTTAACGATCCTGCCTCCACCGCGGAACGCTTCGTCAAGCATCCATTCAGTGCAGTCGCGGGCGCGAGGCTTTATCGAACGGGCGACCGGGGCTGCTACCTTCCGGATGGCCAGATCGCATTTCACGGCCGCGTCGACGACCAGGTGAAGATTCGTGGCTACCGGATCGAACTGAATGAGGTCATCGGCGCGCTCAACCGGCATCCGGCAGTCCGTGAAAGCGTGATCGTGGCCAGCGAAAATAGCACAGGCGAAAAGCAACTCGTGGCTTACATCGTCCCTCTGGCCGATTTCCCGCCGATCCGCGAGCTCCGGGATTTCCTGGCCATGGAATTGCCGGACTATATGCTTCCGGCAAAGTTTGTAAGTCTGGACGCTCTCCCTGTCGGGCCGAGCGGAAAAGTGGACCGCTCCGCATTGCCCGCGCCCTGTGACGAGAACATACTGCGGGAGGAAAACTCCCTTAGTCCGCGCACGGCCACGGAGCAGCGCGTGGCTGCGGTTGTAGCGTCGCTTTTAGGTTTGGAGCGGGTCGGCGTAAAGGACAATTTTTTCTATCTCGGCGGCAATTCATTATTCGGAACACAAGTGATCGCCCGCTTGCGGGATGCTTTTAACGTGGACGTCCCGCTGTTAAAGCTATTCGATCACCCAACGGTAGCGGATCTTGCGGCCGAAGTGGAACGGCTGATCGTGGCCAAGCTCGACGCTATGAGTGAAGATGAGGCTCAGCGGTTGCTCGCTTTGAACACCGAGCAAGCCAACGTATGAGCGGATCCACCGACGGCGCCATTTCCAGAAGTACGGGAGCCAGTGCGCTCAGTCTTTATCATCTTCTGGATCCGGAAGTGCTGGCCAATCCCTACCCTCTGTTCCACCGTCTGCGCACCGAAGATCCAGTGCACTGGGATGCTTTCCTCCACACCTGGGTCGTAACCCGCTATGTGGATGTGCTCGAAGTGTTGCACACCTTCTCGGCGGAGCGCACGCACACCCCGGAAAAACTGCAGTCGATGGGCCTCTCGGAGATGAGCCCCATCGCCCAGTTGATGGTGAAGCAGATGCTCTTCATGGATCCGCCAACGCACACCCGGCTGCGCAGCCTGGCATCGCAAGCGTTTGGCCCGGCGCGGGTCGCGGTGCTGCGCTCACACATTCGAGAGATCGTGAACCGGCTCCTGGACGCGGTACAAAACAAGGGCCAGATGGATATCATTCAGGATCTGGCTGAGCCGCTACCGGCAATCGTGACGGCTGAGATGCTTGGTGTTCCACTGAGCGACCGCCTTCAGCTAAAAACCTGGTCCGCGGACTTCGCGGAAATGCTGGGAAACTTTCAGCACAACCCCGAGCACGCTCCGCGCATGCTGCGCACCGTGCAAGATATGACGACCTATTTTCGAGACAGCATTCGCCAACAGAAGGATCATCCGAGAGAAGGACTGGTCCACTCGCTCATGACCGCGGAAGTGGATGGCGATCGGTTGACCGAGGAAGAAGTTGTCGCCAACAGTATCGTAACCATGGTTGGTGGTCAGGAGACGACAACGAATCTGATTGGCAGCGGTGTCCTTACTCTGTTGCGCAATCCTGGAGAAATGAAACGATTGCAGCAAGACCCCTCCTTGATCCCCGCGGCCGTAGAAGAAATGCTGCGCTACGAAAGTCCCAGCCAACACACCGGGCGGCTGGCTGCGCAAGACGTGGAGTTGGGTGGCAGAGCGATCCGCAAGGGACAGGCGGTCATGGCGGTCATGGCGGCGGCGAACCGCGACCCGGAGCGCTTTCCCGATCCCGATCGTTTTGATGTTACCCGTACCGATAATCGGCACCTCGCTTTTGGATACGCCGCTCATTTCTGTTTCGGTGCGGCGTTGGCCCGCGTGGAAGCGCAGGAAGCGTTTGAGGCCATCATTCGGCGTTTGCCTGATCTGGAATTGCAGCCGGGTCCCCTAGTTTGGCGGGGGAATCTGGGGCTCAGGGGGCTCACCGCTTTGCCGTTAAGGTTTCAGGCGTCTCACGCCGCGAATTGAAATGAGGATCGGAAACCTGGATGCAGAAGGAACCGCGCCTTTCCGAGGCGAAGCAGAGACTGCTCGAGATACAGAAGCGCCGGGGAGGGCTTACACCCGCTGCATCTGCCGCATCTGAACTGAAATGCCATGCGCGAGAAATTCCGGCGCCTTTATCGCTTGCGCAAGAGCAGGTTTGGCGTCTCGACCAGACAGCGGGTAAGCTGGCGCCACTTCACAACGAATCCATCACCATCTACCGCCGCGGCCCCTGCGACCCGGCAATACTGGAACGAAGCCTGGCGGAAATCGTCAGGCGGCACGAAATTTGGCGGACGACGTTTGAAGTAGTGGCTGAACGACCGGTCCAGATTGTTCACGCTGCTCCTGCGTCTTTCAAATTGCCTGTGGCGGATCTTCGAACCTTGCCGGAAAGCGACCGCGAAAAGAAAGCTCTTGATCTGGCAACGCAAGACGCCAGGAAGCCTTTCGACCTGAAGCAAGGGCCGCTATTCCGAGCATTACTCATTACTCTGGATGACACCCAGCACCGCCTGCATTTGACCGCGCACCAGAGCATTGTCGACGGGATCACCGTTTTTGATATTTTCCCATCCGAGCTGACGACCCTCTACGAGAGTTTTGCGGCGGGCAAGCCGTCCCCTCTACCCGAATTAGAAACTCAGTATGCGGACTTCGCCTGCTGGCAGCGTCGAAGCCTCACTGGCGAGGCGATGGAGAATCAGTTGGCGTACTGGCAAAAGCAACTCGCGGGGGAGTTGCCGATTCTGCAATGGCCGAATCAGGGTGCGCGGCCAGATCAGCAAACCTATCGTGGTGCGATGCGTCCGTTCAAGCTGACCCGTGAGCTCGCTCAATCTCTCAAGGATCTGGGCCGGCGAGAAGGCGCAACGCTCTTCATGATTTTGCTTGCTGGCCTGGTGTCGTTGCTGCACCGTTACACCGGCCAGGAAGACATCATCGTCGGCACGCTGGCGCCCTCGGGCCGCAAACAATCCGAATTCCAACGATCGTTGGGATATTTCCTGAATCCTGTGGCATTGCGGGCGAATCTATCCGGCCATCCTGCGTTTGGCTCGTTACTTCGCCAGATGCGCGATGCGACCCTGGGCGCCATCTCGAATGACGACGTGCCGCTCGAACTGATTGCCGAGAGAATTCAGATCAGGCCCGATCCCAGCCGTCACCCTTTCTTCACGGTCGCGCTATCGGTCGCGCCCGATGTGGCTCAACTCCCGCAGGGTTGGAGCATGACTTATATGGATGTCGACAGCGGCGGAGCGAGATGGGATCTGTATCTTGAGATGAGCGACCGCGCGGAAGGTTTGATGGGCCGCGCCCAGTACAACCCGGACCTCTTTACTACCGCCACAATCACTCAGACCCTGGAAGATTTCCGGCTCGTGCTGGAAAAGGTCGCCGCATCGCAATAATAAAGACTAGCAACTGGGAAGGCATTCGCTTGGTTGGAACCTGAGATCACTCGCCCGGGTCCAGGCACCACTCGCCATCGAGACGCGAGAGGAAACCGTCGCCGCGATCGAGGAATTCAAGCAGTTCGGGGTTTCGGGACTTCGCGAGCGTCCAGCCGCCGCGGCACGTAAAGAAGCAACCCTTGTCTGAGAAGTCGGCCATCAATCGGCTCGGCGCTACCCCATGAAGCGCAATCACATCGTGTTCCCAAGCGTCATAGAAGAGATGATCGAGAATGTTCTTGGCAAATTGACGATCCCCGCCGATTTGCACCACTTCACCCACAGCGCCCGGCTTCACGTAGTAGATATACCAACCAAGGATTTTCTGGCTGTCATCGCGAACAATGATCTTGCGGAGCTTTCCGCGGGCTGGTATCCCCTCCATGAAATTCAGAAGCCATTTGAGCGAATGGACGTCGTATTCAGGCCACAGTGAATAGCCCTTGCGGAATTCGACTAAGCACTGAAGAAGCATTTCGACATCAAGTTCCGCGCCGTGCAGAGGGGACTTGGCCTGGAGAAATGGACTGACTAAGAGTCTTGCAGCCATGCTGTCTGCAACGCTACAAAAGGGTTTTGCGGCAAATTTCAAACTGGCGGAAACTACGGGTCCCGTTGAGTGGGATATGGTGTAAACGGCGTAGTGACTCGGCCGCAGCGGCCGCGCCCAATGAATGTTAAGCGCCGGGATAGTGCAGAAGCCGAGTCGTTCCAGTATCTTTCGGGATATGTCATTTGCCGAATCCGTCATCGAGAGGTCATGGTCGGTTTCCATGAGCGTCTTTAACAGGCGTGGCGCTGCGAGGCCAGACCGGGCCTCCGGATGAACTACAAGATTGCCGCCAAAAAGAACCTTAATGGGTTGGCCACAGACCGACATCTTCCGCACAGTTGCGCCCAGGAACCCGACAATCTTCCCGTTATTGTCTTCGTAAACAAGGGAAGGGATCGAGCTGTCGCTGAATGGGTTTGTGAAGTAGATCTCCCGAAGAAAAGGGAGGAGTGGCGCCGGAGTTGGGCCCTTCCGGCGACGCATATAATTCCAGTACAGATCCGCCACTTGCGGAATGTCGGCTTCAGCCAATGGACGTACGGACATATCGCTCTACCTCTAAGGATGGTGAGTATACACGTCTGACTCTGCGTGATCCGCGGTATCAGACCCGCTGCTGGTTTGAGCAGCGGCAACAAGTTGAAGTGCGTTTTAGGATTAACACGAAGGTTGGTCCCAAGTCTGGGCCTTTAGTCGCTTTCGTGTCTGGGAGGTCCGGTCAATCGGAGATGCTTCCTTCGCGCGGCCTGCTGGCGACGCCTGCGATCAATCGCCCGGGTCCAGGGCCCACTCGCCATCAAGACGCGACAGGAAAGCGTCCCCACGTTCCATGGCCTCGATGGCTTCGGGCTTGCGCGAGCGTGCGATGGTCCAGCCGCCGCGACAGGTAAAAAAGCAACCCTTATCGGAGAAGTCGGCCATCCGGCGGATATCCACTACTCCATGAAGAGCGATGGCTCCCTGGGTCCAGGCGTCGTAAAAAAGATGACCGAGAATGTCCTTCGTCAATTTTTGCTCACCGCCGATTTGCACCACTTCACCCACCTCGCCCGGCTTCACGTAGTAGATATACCAACCCACGATCTTCTGATTACCGTCGCGGACCACGACCTTCCGCAGAGTTCCGCGGGCAGGCCTCCGTTCCATGAAACTCACAAGCCATTGGAGCGACTGGATATCGTATTCAGGCCACAACGAATAACCTTTGCGGAATTCGACCAGGCATTGCAGGAGCGTTTCAAGATCAAGTTCCGCGCCCTGCAAAGGCGACTTCGTCTGACGGAATGGATTGTTAGAAAGCCTTGCCGCCATGCTGTCGGCGACGGCACAAAAAGGTTTCGCGGCCAACCTTATGCCAGCGGAAATTGCGGGTCCCATGGCGCGGGACATCGCGTAAACGCCCAAGTGACTCGGCCGCAGCGGGCGCGCCCAATGAATGTTCATGGCTGGGATGGTACGGAATCTGAGTCGTTCCAGTATCCTTCGGGTTATTTCGTTGGCCGAATCCGTCATTGCCAGATCATGGTCTGCTGCCAGGAAGGTCCCTATCAAGCGTGGGGCTGCGACGCCAGACCGGGCCTCGGGATGAACTACGAGATTGCCGCCGAAAGCTACGCGAATGGATTGGCCGCCGACCGACATCTTGCGCGCAATTCCGCCCAGAAATCCGACAATCTTCCCGCTTTTGTCTTCGTAAACAAGCGAGGGAACCGCCACACTGTCGCTGAAGGGATTCTTGAAGTAGAGCTCCCGCAGAAAAGGTTGAAGTCCTAGAGGAGCGGAGCCTTTTCGGCGACGCATGTGACTCCAGTACAACTCCGCCACTTGCGGGATATCAGACTCAGTCACCGGACGTACGGACATTTCTTTCTCCCCGTGCAATGAAGACTAATAGACAAGTCTGGCCTGAAAGCCATTCGCAGCATTAGACCTGCCGCCACTGGTTTCAGCGAAAGCAACCAATGGATTTAGTACCAACGTTGGCCCGGTCCAGGCGTTCAATCGCCCATGTGCCGGGTTGAAGCTGCTGCTGGCGAGCGAAGCGTGAGATCAATCACCGGGCTCCAGACACCACTCGCCATCCAGACGCGACAGGAAAGCATCGCCGCGTTCGAGGATCGCAAGCACTTCCGGCTGGCGGGAACGTGTGACGGTCCAGCCGCCGCGGCACGTGAAGAAGCAACCCTTATCTGAGAATTGCGGTACCCGCCGCATATCCACTACTCCATGAAGGGCAATCGCTTGTTGCTCCCACGCGTCATAGAAAAGATGACCCAGAACTTCCTTGGTTAATTTCGGCTCGCCGCCGATTTGCACCACTTCCCCCACGGCACCCCGCTTCACGTAGTAGATATACCAGCCAACAATTTTTTGGCTATCGTCGCGTACCACGACCTTGCGCAGAACTCCGCGGGCAGGACTCCGCGCCATAAAACTTAGAAGCCACTCCAGCGAATGGGCGTCGTACTCAGGCCGCAGCGAATAGTCCTTGCGGAATTCGTCCAGACATTGGAGAAGCGTTTCGACATCCAGCTCCGCCCCGTGCAAAGGGGACTTGGTCCGACGGAATGGACTAAAGGAAAGCCTTGCAGCCAGGCTGTCGGCGACGGCACAAAAAGGTTTCGCGGCAAACTTAAAACTGGCGGAAACGACCGGTCCCATTGCACGGGACACCGAGTAAACACCATAGTGACTCAGCCGCAGCGGCCGCCCCCAGTGGACGTTCAGCGCCGGAACGGTCCGAAAACCAAGTGATTCCAATAATTTCCGGGATAGATCATTGGCTGAATCCGTCTGCCAGGCGTCGTAGTTTCCGCCCATGTAGGTCCCTAACAGACGCTGGGCAGCGAGTGTGTTCCGGGCCCGGGGATCAACTACAAAATTGCCGCCGAAAGCCACCCGAATGGGTTGGCCGCAAACCGACATCTTTCGAACAATAACGCCCAGGAACCCGACAATCTTCCCTTCTTTGCCTTCATAGACAAGCGAAGGAATTGCGCCGCCGTCGAGCCAGGGGTTGGTAAAGTAGAGCTCTCGAAAAAAAGGCTGAAGTCCCGGCGGAGCCGAGCCCTCCTGGCGGCGCATGAATTTCCAATACAGATCCGCCACCTGTGGGAGGTCGGCTTCAGCCAACGGACGTACGGCCATATTGTTCTGCTCCGTGCAATTGCAGTGATGAGTAACAGACAAGTCTGACTTCGGGTGGATGTCTTCTGAAGAGAAGTGTAACCGACCTACAACTTCAGGAGCAACGCTAGGCCGGGGGGTTCGCCTGCAATCCTCTTCTGGCGAAACCCAACTTGCCCCTCGCCACCGCCGTGGCGTCAACGGTAGCCACTGCTTCCACCAGCGCGAAACCTTCAATAAATTTGAGGACCGTTACTTCAATTTCCAATCTGTTTCCTGGGACCACCGGCACCAGGAATCTCATCTCATTGATGGCGCCCAGCACCAGAAACTCTCCCGGTTGCGTCCCGGTTCCGGTCGTCTTTGAAAACAAAATGGAAGCCGATTGGCCGATCGCCTCCACAATCAGGGTTCCTGGCATCACGGCATACTCGGGGAAATGGCCCAGAAACTGGATTTCGTTTCCCGTCACATTCTTCGTGGTTCGAATGCTCTTACCCGGTTCCAGCGAGATTACGGTATCGACCATTAACATGGGAAAGCGCTGCTTTAGAGCCGCTCGTACTTCCTCAAATGTCATGAAAGGCGTGGTCATCTCGGAAGCATCCTTATTTTTGTTCCTACGAGTGTGCTCAACCAACCGTGGCTCAACTCATTTTCTGTGTGCTTAGCCCGCACAGACTTCACCGCGACCTCAGAATCATGCCGGTAGAGCGGGGCAGGAATCGCGAGCCGGGAGGCGTAGCGCCGGCGTCCGAGACAAGCCGGCTCACGCGCAGGCCGGCAGTCTCAGCCATCTGCAGGGGCTGGCTTTCCTGGTTATATTCAAAAACGTGATCTCGCTGCGGCGACTCGAGAGCGGTGCTGAAGAATACAATTCCGTCCTGCGAGATCAAGTGAGAAATCGCTTTGAAAAGCGGCTTGGGGTCAGACAGGTGCTCAGCCAGCATCGCGGATATAATTCCCTGGCATTTTCCGTCACCGCCCCGGTCGTCACCATTCAGCGCATCCTTCACTGTGAACCGAACCCGGCCCGCGTGTCCGGAAACAGCCAGCAGACGATTCGCTACCGCCACTGCCGGCGGGCTGATGTCTGTGCCTTCGACCTGAATGTCCGGCCGCTCTTCCGCGGCCAGAAGACTCAGAACGCCATGGCCCGCCGCCAGTTCACAGACAGTCGCGTTTCGGGGCAATCGCCGCACGAAGTCATCACGAAACATCGCGATGTGGCTGACCATGGATGGCCAGAACGGATAGATGAGAATGGCGGCCCACATGTAAGGGACCATATAGCCTTCGTCCTCATACACTCGTGACACGATCTCCGGCATACTTTCGGGAGTGTAGCTGCCTACGCGTTCGTATATCTGCTTTGCCTTCGCGACGCCAACGCAATACTCCGCATAACCGTGAGCTGCCACGTCGAACACTTCACTCCCATAAGCCGCCTCGGCCCAACGCGCCAACGGATTCAACAACCACGAACACAGTTCCCGGTTCGCTTCGAAAGTTGCCCGCGCATGGCGTGCAAACATCTTCCCCTTTCGATCCATAGCCTCCAGAAAAAGTTCCGCCTGCTCCATCTTGACCACCTTATCTCCTCAATCAATCCTGAGACGGCACGTGACGCACGAGACGCACCATCGGGCGGATCAATTCCGTTCCGTCCCACGGGGAACTGAAAACATGCATCCGGCCCAGCTTCACGATCCGATCCACTCCGCTCCGTCCTGCGGCTCTGGCCAGCGTCTCTTCTTTCTTGGCATCTCCAATACCCAACCCCAAAGTCTGCATGGTTCCGTCGAACTTTGAGATCGCTTCCAGAAGATCATCCACGACCAGCACGCTGAGCGTTCGACCTTGGGTCGGGTTCGGCATTTCCGCGCCCGAGCCCAGCAGAATGGTCCAATCCGGGGTCTCGGGAAACTGTGCACTGTTTCCGTCGCTGCCCAGCAGCCATGAAGCGCGAGCCAGACAGATCGCCGATGCCAACGCTGGTTCGATTTCCTGGCGCGGGTGAGTCCGATTCTCCTCTTGAAAAGCCTGTTTAAGCTCTTCGGCGAATTCAGCGACATCACAACCTTCGCCGCGCTCGAGGAAGAGTGCTTGCGGAGATGAGCAAGCTTGTTGATCAAACTGCCACACGTCTCGCGCAATCCGTCGACACCACGAAGACCGCTCCGTCCGGTTCCCCCACGTCTCGGCATCCATGGCGCCCGCGGAAAGCCGCGGCCCAAAGACTAGCACACGCGCCCAGTGTGGAAACGGCAACCGACGCACCTGCGAAACAGCTTCCGCGCCGCCCCAGATCATCGCGCCGTCCACAGCCTGCGCCATCGCCTCGTGCAGATCCATACGCGAATGATCGAAATCGGCCATGAAAATGCGCTCAGTCAACAAGCCGTTTCGATCGACCTCTCGCAACTTCTCCATCACGCGCCGGATTACCCAGACTAAGCCACTGGGCACGCGGACCAGACAACTATTGCCACCGAGCAAGGCGCACGTCAGAGACAAGATAGGCTGAATCTCAATATTTCCGGCTGGCCAATGGCCGACTACTCCCAACGGAAATGCCTGCAGCCTGGCGCGTCCATCTTCCCACCACCCACCGCTCAAGGAACTCGGGCCTAGCTCGCGGAGCAGCATGGGCTCCAAATTGCCACGCCGAAGCCAGAGGCGGAGAAACGTTATACCAGGCACCTCGTGCAATTCGGGGTCATTGAGTGCGGCAGCCCACTGCTCGAAAATCTCGAGGACGACCTGAGGTGCGATCTCTTTTTGCCGGATAATTTCCCGAAGCTGCCGCGCCGCGCAGGCGATCTCCTGCGGAGAATCCACTGCCTGGACCGGGTCGCTCATGCCACGCCGCTCCCCTGTGCTTGCTGGTAGCGCGTGTTTTCCAGATTGCCACAGCCGCGAACTTCCGCTTTCGGCGCTCTTCCCGCAAAACGGAAGCTGGTGCCACGTCTTCCGCAAGGACAATTGTCATAGCCGATGACTTCGGCCATGTCCTCAGTCAGCAGTAGAAACCCCGGGAAGCTCGTCGGCAGCACGCTGCAAACCTGGATCAGACCCCGCTCTCCGGCTTTGACAGGCGCAAGGGTCAGCGGATTCCTCACGATGACATCCGAAAAAGCAGGCACATGCTTGTTGCCCTGATCGCAATCCGGATAGATAACTCCCACGTTCTCGACCATGCCGTAGTAGTCAAGGATGCGATTTGCCGAACAACCGAATACCGCTGCCACTCCCTGGCTGAAAACATCGCGAGTGACTGCCTGCCGCTCCAGGCGCTTCCATCCCCCGCTATGCAGCACGCGCACGTTAGGCATGCCGAGGGTGATGCCCTGACGCTGTAGAGGCTGCACCAGTTGGGTCCAAATCACGTAAGTAAAGCCATAGACCAACACATCAGCGTCTTTCCACTTTGCAGCGCATGCCAGAAGCTTCTCCAGATCGAGATTCGAATCGCCCTCCTTGCCAGGCCGCAGGCAACTCACAACTTCGCTTGCAAAAGAGCCTAGACCTTGAATGGCTGCGCCGCGCGCTCCAAGCTCACCCTGTGCTGACAGGTTCTCCGGCGTGTCAATGATCAGATAGGGCCGGCGCGCCGCTCCAATAAAATCCCGGGCGATCGTGATGACGCCCTTTGTTATCCTTCTCGCAGTCGCGGCATCCAGAACGATACGGCTGGGCACTTGACCCGTAGTTGCACTTGAGGTGAGAGTACGCTTGACTTCGCCGGCGCCCACCAAAGCCAGCGGCGGATTTGCCTTAAAGACGCCGACTGGGAGATAAGGCAGATCGGCAATGTCCTTGGCTTCGCGAAAATCGATGGGCCAATGCGTTACATAATTGCGAAATTGTGGATTTCGTTCGCAAGCGTAAATCAGCTCTTGCTTCAACAGCGCGAGCAAAGTGCTGCGCCGTTGCTGTGGCTCCACACCGTAAGGTGGCTCCGTCAACAGGCTCTCGATTCCCTGCTCGATCTCCTCCAGTGCGCTCATGTCAGCATCTGCAACTGAGACCGGGCGATCTTGCCATTGGCCGTCTTGGGTAATTCAGCGACCACTTTTACCGAACTGCATGTCCATTGAGTGGGAAGCGCATGCCGAACCCTTTCGACGAGGTCCTGGGCGTCGTTGTCTTCGACGCTATCCTTCACGATGTACAAAGCCAGCGCTTCTCCAGCCTCTGGATGACGCACTCCCGCGGCAGCACATTCGCAAACTCCGGGAATCGCAGTCACCTTCTCTTCGACTTCGGCGAGGCTTACGCGGTAGCCGCGAATCTTTATGAAATCACTGGTGCGCCCTTTGATCCAGAGGTATCCGTCCTCATCCAAGCAGCCCAAATCGCCCGTTTTGAGCCAGCCGCCGTCAAATTTGCTCTGGGTCGCTTCAGGATCATCAAGGTATCCTCCACATACCGAGGGACCGCACACTTGGATCTCGCCCGTGTGTGCATTCGGAACTTCCAGCCCTTGACCATCCACGATGCGGATCGTCAGATTATCCAGAGGGAGACCCACACTGCCCAACTTTTCGCTCAAACGATCTTCTGGCAAACAGGAAATGCGCGCTGTGGCCTCCGTTTGACCGTACATTACATAAAAATCCGCGTTGGGCACCATGCCGCGCAGCTCCTGGACACTTTCCGGGGCAAGCGCCCCTCCGGCCTGCAGGAAGCGCCGCAGACTCGGCAACGCGATGGACCCGATGTGTGAGCGCCGGAGTAGGATGTTGTAAACCGTCGGCACACCCGCGAACGTTGTGCAGCCATGCGCGGTGACCGCTTGCAAGACCTTATCCGGGAACATAAACCTCGAGTCAAAAACGATTCCGCCTCCCTGATACAAATGAGTGTGCACAATGCTTGCGCCAAAACAGTAACTCACCGGCATGATCAGCATGGCCCTTTCGTCGGACGCTAGATGCTGACTGCGAATGATTGCCTCGGTGTTGGCGATCAAGTTGCCATGACTCACTCGCACGAGTCGCGGTGCGCCCGTGGAGCCTGAGGTCGGCATCAAGGCTGCCAAGTCATCTGGGGCACAGGGAGATGGTGGGAGTGAATCGGCGGGACGAGGATCGAAGTTGCCCTCGATTTGAGGAAAGCCATTCTTTCGCGCCCAATCCCACTGAACTGGTTTCGAGCTCCAGGCCGCCTTCGCGTTGGCCTTCGCGAATAACACGTCACCAGACGCGGCGTGCGTACGCTCATCCAGCAGCACCGGCACGCATCCCGCGTATATGGCTCCTAAATACGCCAGAACACTGGATGGATTCACACCACAGCTGATGAGCACGCGGTCGTCCGGCCGCAGACCGCTCGACAGAAATCCGGCCCCGAAGCCAACGATCAGCTCGGCAATCTCTCTAGCGCGAAGCGTTTGCCCGCTGGCAGCTTCAATCAGGGCAGAATTCTCTCCCAGCCGGCCGACCAGGCGCCCCGCAAAATTCCCTTCACGGCTTCGGTGCATCTTCGACCTTGGCAAGCTTCGATTGCACGACCCTGCAGATCTCCCTCACGTTCTCCATTTCCATCAGGTCATCCACGTCAAATGTCAATTGAAACGTCTGTTCGAGGCTGCTCGCCAGCGTCACATGGCCCATCGAATCCCAGGCGGAAACGTCATCCGGCGTGGTATCAACTGTGATGGTTTTTGGATCAATATCGAACGAGGACTTAAACGCAGTCTGTACTTTGGTCAACACTTCATCCCTGATGACAATTGTCTCTTTTCTCTTTCCAACGGGATCTTCATTCAATTTATGAATCCTCCTGCATTACGATTTTTTGTACGCCCAAGGGGGAGTTGATCGCCATCGTTCAAAGTCAAGAGCAAGACTGCGTTAGCTTACGGCCGTGCGATGGTTGATCATGGAGGAGCGCACTTCCTAGTGCACCGGGAGAAGCAGAGCATTTTGCCGTTCCCAAAGCCGCGGAACGCTACCTATCTCTTTCCTACGTGCCACAAGTAACCATCGTTACCTGCCGTACACAATCTATCACTCATGCGCGATTGGGGAAACTGTCAGGTAGTGCCCTAAAGTGTAGGACCGTACGAAACTATTTGCCAACTTGGGGGTTAAAATTACTCATCTGAGTAAGGCAGTGTCCGTAGTAGGAGGTCAGAAACGTGCTTAACCGTTTGAGCACTTTGTATTCAGGGGCCCCATCACTGGCACGATTTGTCCCGAGCGTGCTTGTGCTTTGTCTAATCGGCTGCGGCGGTGCCTCATCGCCCTCAGCCAGTATTGCGCCACCTCTACCCGAGCCCACAACCGGTATCCTACGCTCCTTCTTTGGGATGCAATGCGGCACGGGCTCGACCAACTGCCCGGACAACGGCAACAACCCCCCAACGCCGCAATGGCCAACTTCCGTGGCACAGCCGGGGCTGCTGCGCTTGTGGGATTCACAAGTGTCGTGGTCGTATTTGATGGCGGGGCCGGGGAATTATAACTTTGCGCAGTTAGACGGCTATCTGGATGATATAGCGGCCCACCAGCCACTCGTCGTTAACTACGTATTTGGCTGCGTCCCCTCCTTCATAGCCCCCTCAGGCACGAGTGGGACTACGCCAGGTTCTTGCGGTACCAATGGATCGGCGGCTCCGCCTACCGATCTTACTTCCAGCGGAAGCGCGACGTTCAACGAATTCGTTACAACACTCATCAATCATTGCAGTCCAGCGGGAAACTGCGTCAAGACCCTGATTACCGGCTACGAGTTGTGGAACGAAGCCAACGTGTCGAGCGGTGCTGCCCCGCGTTGGACCGGGACGCAGACGCAGCTTTACCAGATGGTCGCTCCGGCAGTCGCGGTCATCAAGGCCAATGTCAGCGATGCCAAGATTTTTACTCCGTCGATCACCAGCGGCGGTGGCTCATGGATGACGGGCTGGCTCAATGCAGAGGTCGCAGGCGGCATCATCTCCAATCGTTACAATATCCACCACTATCTAAATAACGAGCTGCCAGAGGACTCTCTAAGCGATGTAAACTCCGACTTGGCTCCAGATGCCGGGACAGCGGGATGGACCCCCGTTCCCTGGGTGATGACGGAAACCGGCTACGACGATATAACGATCCCCTATAGCTGCAATTCCGGAAATACAGGTACACAGTATTCAACTCCAGATTGCATTGGTCAGATGGTGCGTTGGGATATTTTGCTCTTTGCCCAGAGCAGCTCGGGACTCTACTGGTACTACTGGAACACCTATATCGGCAGCGATCCGCAATATGCCACCGCCTACTATTCCATGATGCGATCTCTCCTGGGGGGCAAGTTCTCAGCTCCCTGCTCTTCCGGAGGCAATGCCACCTGGACCTGCTCTTTCACGGAAGCCAACGGCACCGTGGCACAGTGGGTATGGACCACGAGCGAAGCCGGAGCTTCCTACACCGTGCCGAGCGGCTACACCGACTATTGGGATCTATCCGGCAGCAGCCAACCCACCACAGTGACCGCTGGGCAGACCATCACCATCGGCGTGGAACCGTTCATGCTGGAACAGTAAGCCGTCGACAAATTGTCCTAAACCAGATTGTCCTAAACCCAAGGAAAGCCGCTCGGCCGGAGCGGCTTTCTTGATTACTGATCACGGAAGAGATGGCGCAGTGGCTTGGATTAAGTGCTTAGATAGACGAGGGACAAAGAGCTATTCAAAGTCGCGCTCCAGGTCCCTGTCGCTCACGTAGTCCCGAACGAATCACCCATCACTGCGGGATGATTACCGGGGAGTCGTTGATGGGAACGCTGCCACCCACCACCGGAGTGATGACCCCTTCGTCCGTCTGATACGTACTCGCAGTGGTTTTGAACGTCGTCGATCCATTCGTGGCCCAAACAATTTGATGGGCAGTCGTATCCTGCATGGTGCACTCATACTCGTAGCCGCCATCGAAGGTCTTTCGTTTGCACCCCATCGGCGTTCGCCCGGCGAACCATGTCCCGACCGTGGCATAGACAGTGGCGGCTGGAGTTCCCATCAATTCGCCAACGGTTGGAACATTCCAGGAATACCAGTAGTGCCGCTGCGATCCATAGTTGAGCTCGAGGGTAAGGTAGCGGGCGACGAAGTCGTTTTTTTCCTGTTGCGTGAAGGTGGCCCAGTCTTTGTCGGAACCCTCCGAGCCCCACAGCGGCAGGCTTTGTAATCCCATCGTCGTTTGGAACCTCTGTACCTGCTGAACCAGGCTGATCACCTTCTCCGGAGGACCGCCCCACGTGTAGTCGTGCATTGCGAAAACGTCGAAAGACACATTGCCCTGGCAAGCGGTCAGGAAATTCGACAGGAACACCTGCTGGTTTGCATAAGGCCCGATGCTGGGCGTGAGTATGAGGGCCTGGGGATTGAGTGTACGAATGATCTGTGCGGCATCGGCCACCATGATTTCCAGCTCTTGTGGAGTTCCATCCCAGTAGGGCAAATTGTACGGCTCATTCCACATTTCGTAGGCGGTAATCTGAGTGCCGGCATGCTGCACCAGGGCGGTCACGAAAGCTTTGAAGTAATTGTCTCCGCTGTTTACGTCGCTCGGCGGCGCACAATCGCCCACATGATAAGCATCCGTACAATTGGGATCGGTTGGATCGGAGCTTGCGAACCCGGGAACTTTGCCGAACGTATAGAGCACGTCGGCGTTTAGCGTGGTCGCCTCGGAAAGCATGGTGTCCAATGAACTCCAGTCATACACGCCGTTACTCGTCTCCAGATTGATCCACGCCGTATCGGAATCCCACAGCCGCAGATGGCAGATTCCATTTCCGGAAAGGGTGGGGAAAATCGTGGGCGCGAAATGAGTTTCCATGCCCATCGGGCATTGCTGGGCCATGGCCGCCAGTGAGAAAAAGAACAACCCGAACAAAAGAGCACAACTCCGTACCTTTGTGGTGTTAGTCATTATCCTTTACTCCTGTTCCGCGATTTCCATCGACCCGTGCTGTTAATTCCAGCACAGTGCCCATTCAAGCCCGCGATCGCCAGGCTGAGATGTCTTTCCCGGTTGTTCTGCTCTTCCCCAATCGTTGAGACACTGGATTCTGGAATAGAGGTCATCCCCAGAATGCGGCTCAACACTGAAGAACCCTGGGGGAGGGTAGGTTTTGATCCGAAGATCAGCGTTCAACAGAATGGCAGCGGAATAACTCGATGTCAAGGAGAAATGTGAAAAGTGAACTATGCAAGATCGTGCATATAGTTTTCTCTCCGAGTGTCCGGCCCTGCATCACTCATGATCAAGTTTGGATAAAGAAGTCGGGCAACTCTTCAAAAGAATCGCCGGGATGATCCAGAGACCACTCGCCATCCGGTCGGACAAAAGAACGTCAGTTTTTAAGAGCGCCATCAGCTCTGGATGAGGTGAGCACCAAAGTGCGCTTCAGATAAGACAAGAAGGCCAATATGCATGCGCTGTACTTCGCATTCTGACAATGCACCTTCGTGACTGGTGGGTTGCGCCACCCACTTGCAACAATCGAATATCAGTTAGCAAGAGTGTTCCTCCCGTTCTGTGTGGGCGCACGACGGCGAAAGCCGGTCAGAGACGAGGAGATCCCCCAATGCGTACGTTTTCTGCATTTCTTTCGTTAGTTCTGGCTTTTGTAGCCGGAACAGGTTTTCGGTCCGCAGCACAGACTGGCGTTTTGCGCGAAATCAGCGCTGCGAAGCCGATCAAGAGTAATCCCGTTCAGCCGATAAACCTCACTCACATCTCACCAGGTTCCGGAGTAGTGGGCGCCTCTGTAACGATCATGGGATCGAACTTCGGCTCGGCGCAAGGCTCCAGCACTGTAACTTTCAATGGGACGGCCGCCTCGGTGGTGAACTGGACTGACTGGTCGATCGTGGCCAAGGTGCCATCTGGAGATTCATCCGGGAAGGTGGTCGTGACCGTAGGCGCCCTCGCCAGCAATGGAGTCAATTTCAGCGTCGTGACATTGCCGACGAACTCCATTGTGCTTTCCAATTTCGGATTTCAATGCGGCCTGTCGCCGACAGATTGTGGGGGGCCCGGCGGCACGATCGTTTGGCCTCAGATGCAATCCCAACCGGAATTCCTTCGTCTGCACGATGCCGGAACCTCATGGTCGGACTTGAGCACGGGTTCTGGTACCTACGACTGGACCACGCTGGAAAAGTGGCTTGATGTAATCGCCAAACATCAGCCGCTCGATGTGATCGAAGTATTTTCCTGGGTTCCTTGCTGGGACGCGCCCAACTGTGAGCAGCCGATAGTCGCGCCGACCGGGACCGACGCCCCTCCCAACGATCTGACCGCGTCCGGCAGCCCGTCGTTCAATGAATTCGTGACGCAGTTCGTTCAACATTGCAGTCCCGCGGGCAATTGCGCGGGCAACTGCCCGCCCGGTAGAACCTGTACAACCACGAATCTCATTCGGTACTACGAGATGTGGAACGAGTGGAATACGCCGGTGCGCTGGACCGGCAATGTAAATCAGCTCTACGAGATGGTCGCTCCCGCCGTTCCCATCATTCGCGCAAACGTAAAGAACTCCGTTATTCTTACGCCCTCCACTACCAGCGGCAGCATCACCGACTTTCAAGCCTGGCTGAACCTGGAAACTACGAAGGGCCCCATCTCGAACTGGGTGGTTTGGCACGATTATCTGTCGGGAAACACTCCTGAAGAAGAGTGGAGCTTGCATTCAGCGATCTACTTGAGCAACCAGGTCTCACTTCCGGCCTGGAAAAATATTCCGTGGGCCGATACGGAAACCAATTTTAATACTCAGACCTACTCCTGCCCGGCCACATTTAGCGCGGATGACTGCACCGGCCAGATCGTGCGCTGGCAGTTGTTGCACGCTTCCAACGGGGCTATGAACCTTAACTGGTACAAATGGCCCCAGACCCTCGAGGAAAATTCCCAATACGGAACTGTCTACCATTACATGACGCAATATCTCTTGGGGGGCAAGTTCCGCGGTCCATGCACGTTCACCGCTGCAGAGGCGGCCACAACCTGGACCTGCAATTTCACCGAGTCTGGTGGCGCGATAGCCGCATTGTGGGTTTGGACTCCGAACGAAGCCGGGGCGAGATTCACCGTGCCTTCTGGATACGTCGATTATCTTGACTTGACCGGCGCAAAGACAACAGTCAGCGATGGGCAGTCCATCAACATTGGTCCCATACCGATCATGCTGGAGCAGTAAGCAGACCGCAAATTGCCCGAACCAAGAAGCTGCCCGCCCAGGGCGGCTTCTTGGCATTCTGAGAATGCACCTTCGTGACTGGCAGGTCGCTCCACCCGCTTGCAACAATTCGAGTATCAGCAGTAAGGGTGTTCCTCCCGTTCTGTCTGGGTGCGCGACGGCGAAAAGCCGGTCAGCACGAATGCCACTTTAGACCTTTGATTCTGGCCAATACGACGAGGAGACCCCCATGCGTAGGTTTTCTGCATTTCTTTCGTTAGTTCTGGCTTTTGCAGTCGGAACAGGTTTTCAGTCCGCAGCGCAGACTGAAGTTGCGTCCGGAATCAGCACTGCGAAGCCGATGAAGAGTGATCCCATTGCGCCTACCAATTGGAGCTTTCAGTGTGCCAACGGTAGTACCTGCGGCACGGACGGGGACTGGATTTCCACCACGTCCGAACCCGGAACAGTGCGTCTTTGGAATTCCGGTACCACCTGGGACATGCTGGAAACCAGTCAAGGTACGTATGACTGGACGCCACTGGACACCTGGCTCGACATGGTCGCGCAACATCAGCCGACTGCGGTCATCTATACCTTCGGCAAAGTACCGTGCTGGATCACCACTGTCGCTTGCACGGGCGGGCTATCGTGGTCACCGGGGCCGCCATCCGATCTGAACAACAACGGAAGTCCGGCCTTTGGTGCTTTTGTCACCGACTTGGTAGAGCACTGCTCTCCCGCCGGCAACTGTGTCAGCAGCTACATCAAATATTGGGAGATGTGGAACGAAGCCAATTTAACCGGCTTCTGGACGGGCACGCAGAATCAGCTTTATGACATGTTCAAGCCGGTGGCTGCAATTATCCGGGCCCATGTTTCCGGCGCGATTGTTTCTACTCCTCCGGTGTGCGGCGGGAATGCAACGTGGATGACAGGCTGGCTGAATTTGGAGAACGCCAACGGAAGGCTCTCCGACTACTATGGCTTCCACGTCTACCTCAGGGATATGACACCCGAGACTCGCATCAACATAGTCGCCAAAATGGTCAATGCAAAGAATGCCGCCGGGTGGACCAAAACTCCGTTCATGAACACGGAGACGAACTTTCTCAACACGACCTACACCTGTTCCAGCCAATACACTGCCGAGGAATGCGACGGTCAACTCGTGCGCTGGTACGTGCTACAGTACGCCTATCAGGGAGGGCTGGAGGGGCATTCCAAGTAGGCTGGTTTGACTGGCCCAGCATTACCGCCGGGGGTTATGACACCTATTACTACACCATGATGAATTGGCTGGCGGGTTCAACTTTTGCCGCTTCTTGCTCCAGCAGCGGCACGGTGTGGTCATGCCCTCTGACGGAATCCAGTGGTGTTACAGCACTCATTGTGTGGAACACTGCGGGCAACGGCCAGTACACCCCGGCGACTGAATACGTGAATTACCGCAGTTTCAACGGCACATACGGCGGCGCCAGCCAAAGCATAAAGGCGGGACAATCCACCACAATCGGACTGATTCCCGTCATGTTTCAATCCAAGTAGAAAAGCAAAGGGGATGGTGACGTTCAGCGCAGGAGAAAGTGATCCCAGACGGGAGCGCTGAATAGGAACGCAGGGTGGAAGGACAGCGGCTGGATTCCCAGCCGCTGCCAACGACCATCAAGCGATCGGAACGGAAAGAAACGAAGAACCGATTCTAGAAAGTCGTGCCGTAAGCTCCCCGAAAAATACGCGTCTGCCATGTATAGCAGTCGCTGGATGGCACCGAGCAACCCGTCAAGCCAGTTTGATTGACGTCGTAATACTCCCCCACGCCGTAGAAGGTTAGATCGTCTGTCGAGTCAACCACCGTGGCGGCGTACTCCCCCCAACGATCGTTGTTCTCTTGATCGCCTGTTCCTTGCACGATCAGCGTCGTTCCGTCGAAGCTCGAAGCCCCCCACGGAAGCACGTCAAAAGCAATGGCCGGGTGAGGCTGACTTTGACAGCTAGAGCAATTCGGTCCAGACGCAGTGAAGGTAAAACCCAGGTTGCCATTCTCGTCGAGAGCCGCACTGGGCATGAAGTACCATAGAGTGTCATTCGGATCCTGCAGGTCGGGAGGCCCCGACGCGCTCCCGCTGTTGACCAGCAACGATGCCTTCCCGCTCGCAACCTTAAGAATGTAGTACCGGATGCCGGTCCGCTGATTGCTCGCGCTCTCCATCACCACGTGGGAGGCGGTCAAATACTCGCCGTTGGGGCCGCCTGATGACGAAGACAGATTGTTGTACGTCAACCGGTTCGCCAACCGGTCACCCAACGAGTCTACGCAGGACGTATCGTAATCCCCGCAGGACGGCTTTCCGTATGCTCCAATAGTTGCGCTGTTCGTGCTGGGTTCAGGAACACAGTAAGTGTTCGCTTCCTGATTGGTCGTTGTGTTGTAGCAACCCGGAGTGTAGGGAGTCACCGTTATCGCACTCGGTCCACTGAGTCCGCTCGTTCCCCAGGTAAACAGGGCCAGTTGATTCGAGGTGCACGGCGTGGTGGTGCTGGTGCACAGGTGCTGTCCCGCGTCGCCTTGCTGCGAATTGCTGGGATTCACAATGGACAGGAAGTACTCGGGCTCTCCGCTGGTCGGCCCGGTTGCGCTATCGATATCCGCGACATCGAGCGAGTGGATTAGACTTGGCCGGTCAGCGGATGGAATGGTATAGGTGTAGCACTTCATCGGATTGGTGGCGTTGCCGCGCACGATATCGGCGCGGTCTAATTGGCAGGCCTCGATGCCCGATTCGCTATAAGCGTCGTTCGGGTCCTGGAGATCAAACGTGATGTAGAAGCCGTTCGACCAAGTGCCGATTCTGGGCCAGTCCGGAAAGTAGTAATAGTAAGCACCCGTCGTGCAGTTGTCCGAACTCGGCGTACATGGGATCACCGTGCTCATCCGGTACTCGTAGGAGTACCACTTGGTGGCCGGGTTGGAGAGGTCACTGCTGGAGCTCGCGGCGATGCACCAGGCGGATTCGTGGATACCATTGCCATTTGTGTAGACGACCCGCCGGCTGATTACGAACGCGTTATCCACACGATCATAGATCACTTGCACGTTCCCCGCAGCCTCCGCGTGGCATTCCGGTTGCGTCGTACTCGACCACAATGCTGCCACGTTCACGGGTTCGGCCGTGGTTCCACCCGCGGAAGTAAAGATTGGCTGGCCCGTTACTTTGTCAAAAGCCTGAACGTACTCGGCATTGACCCATTCAAGAATTTGCGCATTCTTGCCACTCACCGTCGGACCCACTGCAATATTGTCGTCGATGTCGGGATTCTGGCTGTCGTAGAACTGGTAGCCGGTGCCGATATTCTGCTGGGAATCGATCCCCTCGATTTGGTCCCCATTCCAAGAGCCTGTGGTGCAGGCCAATGATTGACAAATCGGAAATGCGCCGGTCGTGCTGTTCTCCGCCACTTGCGCGGCGGTAAAGGGACCGGCGATCGTTCCGGTCTGGCAATCACCAGTGCAAGGCTTGGCTAATGCAGGAGTGGCCAACAACACGACGGTCAGAGCCCAATTCTTAAAGTGCATGTCTTTTTCCTTTTCGATTCCCCGTGGGATATTACTTCCAACCACCAGATCTTGATGCCCCAACCTGGCGAAAATGGAGCAATCTCAATACCATCGCCATTTGTGTGTTGTTTTTTGTTTGCAATGACTTAGAGCAGGTCTAGAGACCCGCAATGCCGCAATCCTCTGCACATACGGGAAAGAAAAATGCACGGATTCGCGCCCGCTGTGAAAAGACTTGCAGCGGTCGCAGCCGATGGGTTTAGTTCTCTCCCGACCCCACCAGGAAGACGTTGTGCGGGCTGCCGACGGCATTGTCGGTGACCATCAAAAAAGCGCTCTCCGGTCCCAGGATCGACGGGGTGAACGTGATTTTGATGGAGCACTTCTTGCCTGGAGCCAGAGCAGCAGTACAGTTATTCGCCTCGACAAAATCAGCCGGGTTAGTGCCCGTGACGGAAATATTGCTGATCGTCAAGCTCGCACTTCCACTGTTCGTCAAGGCAAATACCGTGCTGGCTGGCGTGCCCAGGACCGCCGTGGGGAAAGTCAGACACGGGCTGCTGAAGTAAACATCCGGAGCTGCACTGGTTCCCAGCAGTCCAAACACATCCAGTTCATTCTGCGTCCCCACGTAAACCCGGCCGTTGGCGATAGTTGGAACCGCCATCTTGTTCGCGCAGCCGCCGCGATCACGCAGCACGCCCTGCGAAAGCGCCGTCGAGCTGGCGTAGATCGGAGTCGTGACGTTCGTTGCATCATAGGCATAGAGGACTGCTGCCTGTTTGCCCGGCAAAACTCCGAGGGCATCGGGCCGCTCGACCGCCCACAGGACGCCGCCCGTGGTGCCATTGGCCGAGATGGAAGGAGTGGCGCCGTCAGGATAGTTAGTACTGCTGGTTGCGACCGGCGTGGTCGAAAGCAGCCCGTTGGTGACGCTGTACATCTTCAGAAAGTCACCCCTGCCCGCATTGGCCGTGGTCCCGGCGTAATACACGTATGCGCTGCTTGCACCCTGCCAGTAGGCCGGACTGCTCCAATAGCCTCCCTGTGCTCCCGTAACTTCCTCGACGTCCTGATCCTGGGTCGCGTTGTATCCGCCCAAATTGTCGACGTTCAGAAGATAGATGGGGCTCGCCGACGGATCCAAATCACAGGGCGGTCCGCCCTTGCCGGAAATCAGCAGCTCGTTGGGCACGCTGCCCGGCTGCGTGGGCATGAGCATCGGCCCCCCGGACCCCAGATCCATATCGTTGTGCGCCCGGCAGTTCTGATCGAGGGGAGTAAAGGTATCGAGGACATCCAGGCTGGCGTTGAATTGCACCACGGTATCGCCGTAATCAATTCCCCCGGTATTGATGTCGAACATTCCGTCCGCCACCGCTACGTAAACATTTCCGTTCGCGTCCGCCGGGATGCCGTTTCCACTGGCCCAAACTCCGCCGCCAATCGAATTGGGAGTGGTGTTGAAGATCGCCGTCTGTTTCAAAGTCGTGGCGTTGTAGGCCATGACCCATCCATGCTGCACGCCCGCCCAGCCAATGTAGATCTGGCCATTTGCCTCGAGCAATCCCGCGCGCTGGATGGCAACGTTCGTGGGAAAGGTAATGACACCGTTCTTGCTGTTCTGTCCCGTCCCCGGCACCGAGCCCGTTATGTTTACCGGGCCGCCGAACTTCTCCGCCCCGGTGGTGATGTCGAGCGCGTGCAGGGTCTGATAGAAGGTGCTGCCTTTCTCGCTGCGCGACACCAGATACATGGTGTTGGAGGTCGGATCAATCACCGGTGTGGAGGTGATGCCCGCGTATGGATAGATGCTGCAGTACGCATTCGGCGTACCGCTACGGGTGCACGTAACCGGCGTGATTCCCGCCGCGGGATTGATAAAGCTCACCTGCCAGAGAGGCGTCGAAACCAGGTTATCGGCATCGAACGCGAATACGCTGTCGTTCTCCGTCGCCACATAGACGATGTTGTGCGTGCCCTGCCCCGGAATGCTGACATTCGGGACATACAGCGGCTCGGCGTAGATTTGACCATCAACGGAATAGGAGAACACTTTGCCGAATGTCGTAGTGTTGACGTTCTGCGGGGTCAGAGCAGTCTCACCCAGGTTCTGGCCGGTTCGGCCAATGTCATTGTGCTGCGTGAAAACGCCGGTGAACGTTTGCGCCCCGGCCGGCGCGAGACCGGCGATGGCCACTACGAACAACAATCCAAGTTTGGCGAGCGAGCGAATCATATATCCTCCACAAATTATCCTCTAAAACCGAAACCGAAAATCACTTCCGATCTCCGCTAGTTCTGGCCCGATTGCTAGTTCTGGCCCGATCCAACCAGAAAAATGTTGTGCGGGCTGCCCGCAGCATTGTCCGTGATCTTCCCCGAGGCGTTCTCGGGCCCAGGATCGAGACCGCCCAACAAAAACGAAAAAACAAACCCTGAAATTTCTTGAGCTTACTGGCGCGCCGTAAGGGCGTCAAGGTGAAAGAACTTGCATACTCTTTGTGAAAAACCGGCTTTCCGGCACTCGCGAGAAATTCCGCAACCCGACTCTGTATGCTAAGACGAAGGCAAACTGCCTGACGTAAAAACTGCTGCACTGCGAACCCGGAGGAAACCTAGAAATGCGTTATCTGTTATTCGTATGCTTGCTGGTTGCGAGCTCGGTCCTGTCGCAACAGACATCCACGCCCGCCTCGCCGGCTCATCCGGCTCCCAGCCTGCAGGAAAAGAGTCGTCAAAACCACCCTGCCCGGGATCCGGATGACGACGACCAGAAGGCCCTCCCTGAGTCGGCTTCCAAGGTTGCACCAGACGCAGCTGTCATCACAGTCGAGGGACTGTGCACGCCGGCTACCGCGCCGGCAGAAAATTCCCATCCCACGTGCCAGACTCAGATCTCACGCGCTGACTTCGAAAAACTGGTGGATGCGGTCCTCGCCAACAAGCAAGCTCTCTCGCGGCAACGCCAACTGGCCAATGCGTATCCCAGCCTGCTCGCCATGGCACAGGCCGCCGACGCTCGCGGCGTGGAAAACAGCCCGCGTTTTCAGCAACGAATCGCGTTTGCCCGCCTGCAGATTCTTTCCCAGGAACTGGTGCGTCAAATCCAGGCCGATGCCGCCAACGTCCCGCAAAAAGAAATCGAAGCCTACTATCACGAGCACTCGGCGGAGTTCGATAGCGCCACTCTGGAACGAATCTATCTGCCAAACCACAAGCGCGGGGGTGCTCCCGCTGGAGAAAAAACCGAGGCCGATCTGAATCAACTGGCGGAGAAGATGCGAGCCCGCGCGTTTGCGGGTGAAAGCTTTCTCACCCTCCAAAAGGACGCCTACGCGGCCGCTGGGATGACCGAAGTCCCGCCCAATGCCAGTCTCGGCACCGTGCATCCAAACGGCCTGCCTCCAGGCCACGCTTTCGCGTTCGACCTGAAAGTCGGCGAAGTCTCCCAGTTGTTCAGTGATTCCACCGGCCACTACATGTATAAGCTTGACGCGAAAACGACCGGGCTGTCGGAAACAACGAGCGATGACATCCGCAGGCTGCTCGAAAAACGGCACCGGGATCAGGCCATTCAGGCCATCCAGCAACCCATTACCACGGAACTCAACCCGGCTTACTTCGGAGCAGCGGACAAGCCCGGCAACCCCTTTGATCCCGACTCCAAATGAACCTCGCGAGTTCCCCCGTCCTGCAACGGAAAGCGGAAAGAACTGGGGAAGGGACCGAACGTTGTCCCTTCCCCTCCGAGCTCCCATGCAGGCTGAAACCGCGGCGGTCCCAGCCCGTCAATCACCGCGACTACTTCGTCACCACCTGGGAGAAGCTGACCGACTTGCTGCCGACGAAGTTCAAGTCGCCGTAGTAGACAGCTGTGATCGTCGTCGAGCCCACTTTCAGGTCCGACACCGTGAAAGTCGCGACGCCGTTCGTCATGGTGGATTGGCCGACCGGCTGAAACACGACTACCTCTCCATTCGGCGGTGCCGGAGTGATCGTTGCCGTAAAGGTCACGGCTTCGCCCTGGGTGGAGGGATTCACCGAAGACACGCATGTGGTTTTGGTCACGGCAGCGGCGGGATTCACCACGAACACAATGCCCATTCCGTCATCTCCGCCTTCAAAGGTTGTACCGTAGAGATAACCCCCACTGTAAATCAGGCCATCATACGGCACAGCTCCGTTCTCGCCAGCGAACGTCTGGAGAACCCTTTCTATGTAGGCGCCATTGTCCGACACCAACTCGTACACGACTCCGGCGCCGTTCTTGCCGCCGGTTTTCGTCGTACCGTAGAGGTTCCCGGTGGTATCGAACACCAGGCCTGCCCAAGGCGCGGTGCCATTCGGGCCAAACGAATACAACAGTTTTTCCGTGTACTTCCCGTTCGTTCCCAGGGTCAGTTTGTAGACCGCGCCCTCGCTATTCTTGCCGCCCTCTACCGTCGTACCGTAGATGTTGCCCGCGCTGTCGAGTACCACGGTGCCATTGGGCTCCTCACCCTGGGTAGTGGCATGAGCCGAGGTGAAGGTGAAGAGCGTGGTCAGCAGCCAGCCACCAGTCCCATTCGGTTGCAGCTCGAACACGGTGTCGGCGGTGGTGCCGAAGAGGTCTCCGGCGCTATTCATCGCTAACCCACCGTAGAGGCTGTTGATGGGGGAGATCACCTGTTCCGTCCAGCCACCGCTGCCGTTGGGGCTCAACTCAAACACGGCTCCACTCTCTCCGCCTCCGCCGTTGTAAGCCGTGCCGTAGAGATTGCCCGACTTATCCATGATCAAACCGTTTACCGGATTGGCTGCGTCCGGCACGGCGCCAAAGCTGTACACAACGGTTTGCTTCCACGTCTCGCCCGAAGGGCTAAGCTTGAACACCTCGCCGTTCCCGTTCGCTCCGCCGGCATACGTGGTTCCGTAAAGATTTCCTTCAGTGTCGAATACCACGCTACCGAACGCTGGATACTCTCCGTCCGTGCAGCTCGGAGAAGCCGGGCAGAAACTGTAGAGCACGCTCTCGGTCCAGCCTCCGCTGCCGTTCGGCACAAGCTCATATACCGTTCCGAACCCATACAGCCCGCCGGCATAAGTGGTCCCAAAGAAGTTGCCGCCATTCAGCGTGAGCCCGCCATAGGGATTGGCGCCATCGGGAGTGCCGGTAAAATTATAGAGTACACTCTCGGTTTGAGCTTGCGCCGGGCGAGCTGCAATCAGCAGCGCGGAGAGCACAGCTAGGGTGACAGCGCCGCGGATGATTGCGGCTGCCAGTTTCGTCGGCCGGAACCCCGGCCCAACGTCGGAAACGTTCAAACGGTTTTTCGTCTCACTGTTTGTCTGTGCTGAATGCATAGTAATCTCCTTATTCTTCATAGCTTTTGTTGTAACCCTCGTATCTTTTAACTTTGGAGTGCCGGTTCCTGGGTACTATCGGGCCCAGCGCATTTCAAGAGCAGCCGCAATTCGTCATGCGCTAAAACATTCTGCCCGGAGGGGAGTGCCGCTTAAAACGAATTCGGGGAAACTTAAGCGGCGTAATTCCTACCGGCGGGGGGAGGGCGTCAAAAACTTATCTAACAATTGATTGTGGCAACTACGCCGGAGTTTACGTGCTGACCGCCCAACCCGGGCGGCTCGCGCTGTACCCCGACAACCTTTACATCAATGTGCAACAATTATCGTCTATCGCCATCAGCGGTATTTCTGTCGTGGGTTCCTGTCGTAATATCGCGGTTACACTCACTAGAGGGTCTGTATATGCGCCTTTCCATGAAATGGATACCTATTTTTGTTCTGGCTGCACTGGCTGCGCTTTCTGCAGCAGCGGCAACTCCCGAGAAAAACAGTATCCCGCCCATAACACAATCCAGCTTTGGATTTCAGTGTGGAACCGGGAAGCTTACCAATTGTCCGAATGAAACCTGGCCAACGACGATCGCCCAACCTGGAATGATCCGGTTATGGGACTCTCAGGTGCAGTGGCACCTACTGAATCCCAGTCCCGGAGTCTACAGCTGGAGAACTCTCGACGGATACCTGGACGCGATCGCCGCCCACCAACCGCGCAGCGCCATGTACACATTCGGCTATACCCCATGCTGGGCTACAAAGGGAAAGTGCGAACGCGATTGGGGCTCGCCATTCCCGCCCGACGATCTGACCCCAAGCGGCAGTCCATCCTTCGATACATTTGTCATCGCACTACTGGGCCACTGCTCGGCAGGTGGACACTGCGTTAAGGACACCATCAAATATTGGGAACTCTGGAACGAAGCCAATGCCCCTAACTATTGGAGCGGCACGGTCCCGCAACTTTATCAGCTCATGGCGCCTGCGGTTGCCCTCGTTCGCAGTAAGGTGGCCGGCGCTTTCATTCTTACTCCTCCTGCTAGCCGGGGGGATACGGACTGGATGCGAGATTGGCTGAACCAGGAGAATAAAAACGGACGGCTCTCCGACATATTCTCTTTCCATCTCTACCTGCAGAACAACCTGCCCGAACCGCGCTTCGGTACCGTCAAGCAAATGATCGATCTGAAAAATAGCACCAGTGGCTGGAGCGATACGCCGTGGATGAACAGCGAAACTAATTTCGACGCTAGAACGTTTGCCTGTAACAGCCGTTATACGCAGGACGATTGTATTGGCCAGATGGTACGCTGGCACTTAATCCACTACTCCTTCGGAGCCCAGCATCTGAGCTGGTTTTTCTTCAACACCACCATTGGCCGCAACCCGGACTACAGCACCGCCTACCACACCATGATGGACTGGCTTGTCGGCGGTCATTTCACTGCTGCCTGCTCTCCAAGCGGCAATGTGATCACCTGCCCTTTCATCCAGGCCAACGGCCATCGTGCGATCTTCGCCTGGACGTTCGATGGCGACAGCCAATACACTCCCAACCCTCAGTATGTTGACTACAGAACCTTGACCGGCGGCACGACGACTCTCTCTCCAGGAAAGTCGGTGAACGTCGGCGTCAAGCCGATCATGCTGGAAGCGGCGAACTGACCAACCCGCGTTTTTCGTGCCAGCGCCGATAAAGATATCCGTTGGTCACCGGCGTCAGCGAATATTGGCCGATCGCTTTGAACAATGACTCGAGCACGTCCCACTCCCCGTTCTGATCAATTTCCCAGCTATGGAAATAGAGGTGAGCCATTCCACCGTTGCGAGAGACGTCCTCCAACGCGCAAATAAACTGCGCGGCCCACGGGACTCGCGCTTTGAACGTCGTGAGGTACTTGTAAGCACCCGCGAAGTTATATTCCAGGAAGCAGTGCCTGACTTGAACGTACGCAGGGTAAGTATTCGCGTACGTACTTATGTCCCAGGAAAAAGGATTCTTGGGATAGTCATTGAGAAAGTACCGGCAGGTGCGCCCGGCGAGAAACCCAGCTTCCGCTACTTGTTTTTCGACGCGCCGGTTGAACTTCCCGCCTGGATAGCAGAACGAGACCACTTCATGGCCCAGCGTGTCCTCCGATAACTTCTTGCCATCAGATATTTGCCGCCAGGCTTCTTGCGCAGGCAGCCTGGTTAAGCGCAGATGGTTGATGGTGTGGCTACCGACCTCAAATTGCCGGTCGATTTCTCTAACTTCAGAAGGCTTCATTACAATCCGTTCCGCATTTGCGCCCGGAACATAGAAAGTCGCCTTGAGTCCGTATTTATGCAGCAGGTCGACCGTCCGGAGATCCGTAGGATGGCCGTCGTCCACGCTGATCGTTACGTATTTTTCCTTTGTACTGTTCTCATCGCCTTGAGGCTCTTGTTGCCCCAGTTGTTCCCTCTTCATATAATCCTCTTGATTAACAGACGTTACCCGGCCCAACAATCCAGAACCCTTAACCACTAACCTACGGCTGTGTGTTTACTCGTCAAGCTGCCGGATTGCTTAGGGATTCGACTTCCAGGGATTCCACTTCGTGGTTATAAAACTTGAATGTGAAATAGGGCATCTTGAACATTTTGGCGGTTCGTCTGAACCTTCGCCTGGGCTCGCACATAAGTCGAAATAGCCATTCTGCCCCAATCGTTTGAATCCATTTTGGTGCGCGTCGCTTTCTTCCGGAAACAAAGTCCAGAGTCCCCCCCAGGCCGTAAGCGCACCGAACTCCAAGCTGAAAGAGGCGATCCGCGTTTTGCGAGATCCACATCTCCTGCTTGACCGGGCCGAAGCAGACAACGAGGTGCGTGGGACGAAAACTTGCGATTCGGCTGAGGATATCCTCGTTCCATTCCGGCTCCTCGATGTTCGAGCAAAACGAAGGGGAATATCCATCGACTTCCAAATCAGGGCAGCGTGCTTTTAATGCTTCGATCGTTCCCCGATTGGAGCCTCCGTCCGCTCCTAACAGGAAGAGGCGTTCCCCATGCCTCGTCGCATAATCCGGCAAGTTGTAGATGAAATCGGAGCCGGCTCTTTTCTTTAATTGCCGTCCCGGGTAAAGGATCGAACACAAGAAGTGAACAATCCGTCCATCGATGGTGTTGACCGTGCGCTTTAGGATTGCTTCATACGCCGCGTCTTCATGCGCATAAACGAAAATTTCGCTATTGACGGTAACAATGTGCTTCAGCTCATTGCTCCTGCTTGACAAGAGCTCATCGACATCCACTGATTGCAGCAATATCTTCCCAAGGCGTACCGTACACGCGCGAGTGGGGAAATGCGAAGGAGTCTGCATAGGGCCTCAGTTACTGTTGCAATGTAGTCGGTTTATTTGTGATCTGACGGTGAACCCATCCGGCATCCTTGTACTTGAATCGCCGGTAGGTCTGCCAAATGGACATCGGCAGAATGGAAAAAAGGAGACGGGGTGCGATGTCCCATACGCGCGAAACCTTAACCAGCAAGCGGTCCGTGGTTCGTTCCCAGATCCCGGGCTTGGTTGTGCCGGTTTCGGAAAAGCGTTGGCATAAGAGCCAGTGGTCGCCAGCCTCAGCTTTCCAGAGCGCCTTGTAGCGCCGGATCTTAGCTGTGACTGGCGGTGGAAGTGAGACATCGTTCTGTTTCCGGGAGACGATACGGTCGCCCTTCGCCAGGGTGTGATGAGCACCTTCGAACACTGCGGAGCGGTCCGCTCGGTTCAGGTCGGTGACCGCCGGCGTAAATGGCACTTGCAGAAATTCGCAAATGCCTCGCATCGTGTTGTTCGTATCCTCAACTAGATCGCGGAAATGGATCTGGTGGACGGAGGCTCCCATGGAGAGCAGCCGGTCATATTGTTTCTTCAAAATTTCGGAAGCCAGCAGCGACTTGCGGATGATGCCGGGCCGGGCAAACCACAGACCAGTAGTACCGGAAGCAGCTGCGCGAATCACACTGCGGCAGATCTCTTCGGGATCGCGCCAAATCACGATGAACCGTGCCCCGGGAAACTCGCGAGCCAACTGGACAAGGCGGTCATGGTAAGACGGCGATTTGCATCCCCAGATCTTCTTCCCTTTTTCCCAGGAGTACTGCCGTCCAGCTAGCTCAAAAGCCTCGGCTAGAGAATTTACAGGCGCCGCCAGGCGAATTGGATCGAGGTCGTGCCGGCTCACGCCGGCGTTCCAGTACTCCCATTTGTCGAACCAGGTTTTCCGGCCCCAGGGAAGCCAAAACATTGGCCAAAGCACGGGAAGGTCAGATTCATAGAACAGCCGAATATCCGGGTGCTGATTTAGAAGCGTATATAACAGCGTAGTGCCGGAGCGCCACACGCCTGCAATAAAGACCGGCGGGACATGGCTACTCTGTTCACCAGCCGCAGAGATCCCGGTTTGCTCTAAGGTCACCGTGTTTAACTCGTCACTCATAATTGTCGCGCCCTCGTCGGTACCTGCCCGGCGCAGCGAACTGCCCGGACACATTGATGATCACAAGCACTGCAGCCACAATCGGGCAGTGCAGGAATTTGAAAGTGTGGAAACAGTCGATTCGCTACGAATCTACGTGTTGAACACCGGGGACTGCCGCCCTGCGCCGCAGTGGCCAGAAATGGACTGCCTTCATCAACTGTGCGGCAGAACCGAAGACCTGCCATTTGGTATGCAACAAGAAGCGGTGAATCCGCCACCGGAGGGACTGGTCTACCGCAACGCGGCGATGGTGTTGCGCACGCTGAAGGGCTTGTGAATCCAAAGCAAGCTTGCGCGGATGCTTGTAGAAACCGGCCAGTTTGTCAGTACTCATGCCGGGGGTCGCCAACCAATGGGGAACGCACTCCGAGAGTACATCCACGTCGGTGAGGACTTTGTCCAGACCCATACCGGTGGCGGGACAGGCGCTCTGGAGTGCGTCGCCGATCATCACAATGCCCGGCTGAGGATCGCAGTCCACTCGGTAGAGATCGACTCGGCCGGTTTCGATTTTGCTGATCACGCGATACTCGCCGATCACTCGGTTCAGCTTAGGCAGGTAGCGTCGGAGCATCGAGCCTGGCTCCTGGATGAACTCACGGACCCACGGGTCGCTCGCGGAACGAAAAACAAAAAGGTTCGCGCGCATCGTCTTGCGAAATTTGAAAAGCGTCAGGTAGTCAATCATCGTCGACGGGCTCATGGAGTAGTAAGTAAGCGCGTCGAAGTGAAAAGGCAGCGATTCAGTAGGAGCGATATCAAACCCGAAGGCGAGAGACTGGTCTCTCTGGACCACACGGCGGTGCATTCCCAGGTTGGCTTGGACCCCAGCGCTGCCACCGGAAGCCAGCACGACCAGACGAGAGGTTAGTTCCTCGCCCCCCATGAGCTTGACGCGCTGCACCTGGCCGCTGTTGGCAATGACTTCCACGCGCCCCACCCGGTAAGAGACGGCTGGAGGCATTTGCGCGTGCAGAGCATTCACCATTTCTGCGTACTTGATTCCATATTGCTCGATTGGGCTGCTCTTGAAAATGCGGCCGTCGTAGGCCCCATGCACCTCACGCACTTGCCCGCAATGCGGGAGCAGATGCTCAAGCAGACCGAACTTGCGCAACAACAGCACCTGCTCTCGTTCGATTTTCTCGGCTCTGAATAGCGGTGGGCAGCTTGCATTCGGGTCCACGACGATCACCCGCCGCCCCTGCTGTCCCAACACCGCAGCGAGTGCCGTGCCGGCCAAGCCGGCTCCTACGATAATGATCTCCGCGGATACACCAGAGGAGCCGACGGATACCAATGGTTGATGTCGCTCCACCGGGTCAGTCGATTCGCGTAGGCTCGTGAGAGTTTCCATTTTGTCCGGAGCGATTATGCCGCTTTCCTTTGGAAGGGACCCGATTTCCGTCTCTAGCTTGATGTGACCATACCACTACTTACACTGCTTCAAAAAGGAAACATGGAGCACACACAGGAGTCCAGTGTGCTCTAATGCACGCGCGACGTCTTAATCACGTCTTCGAAAATAGCGTGCAGCGACGCATATCGAAAGCGGGTATCGTATTTGCGTTCGACGAGAGCTCTCGCGGTGCGCCCCATGCTGTCGATCTGCTCCGGCTGTTCATAGAGCCAGCGAACTTTTTCGGCTAGATCGTCGGCATCTTGCGGCCGGAATAACAATCCCGTCTCCTGCGGCTGAACGATATAGGGCAGGGCGCCGATCGCGGACGCCACAACCGGTTTGCCACTCGCAAATGCCTCCAGCACAACTAGGCCAAAGGTCTCATAACAATGGGATGCGACGATGGTGAACATGCTGTTGCGAAGGTATTCCAGCTTTTCTTGTCCACCCTTGAATCCGACGATCTCAATATTCGCTAGCTGGTGGTGACTGATATAGTCGCGCAACTCCTGCTCGGCATCCCCCGCGCCCACAAACTTCAAAGGGATATGCGGAAGCTGTGCGAAAGCCTTCGCGATAGTCATCACACCTTTGTCGCGATACAAGCCGCCCAGGTAAAGCACGTAACGCCCACCGCCATATTGCGGTGTGTAAATAGATGTATCAATGTGGTTGGGGCAGATGTGAATCTTATCTTCCGGTATTTGGCCCTGCAGCAGCAGATTTTTGGCGAATTCGGTCAGGCATATGTAGCCGCCGATTTTGTCCGTGAAACCCAGCTTCCGGTTCACATAAAGAGAGCCGGCATAAAGCGCGCTGTAGGCGGTATTCCCTTGCACGCAGCGCTTCCGTACTGCCGGCCAGTAGTTTCCCATCTGGCAGCGTTGACAGGGCTCATTGTTGACATAGAAGCGCGAGTTGGGGCACCAAAGGCGGAAATCGTGAATGATATGCACCGAGGGAATTCGAAGCCGGTGAAGAACATGGTAGAGCGACGGCGATATCAGAGGAAAAACATTGTGTACGTATGCAATATCCGGCCGGAAACGTCCTGCCAATTCGGTGATCTCGCGCACCGTGCGCCGGGAATAAATGGTATCCATCCCCAACTGCACTTTGTCCCACTGACTCGCAGACGAAACCTCGTTGCTGTGGCGGGTATAAGTAGCTACCTCCGCGTGCTGCGCAAACAGCTGTTCGTCCGCCGCCGCAACAATATCCGAACCTGCATACTGCCGGAATTGATTGTGTACGGACAGAATGCGCATAGGGCAGGCTTAACGGCTGGTTCTGGCGTCAAGTCGTGTGGGTTCTCCGTTCGCGAATGGACGCGACGCTAGCTCCAACAGCTTGTTGCTGACCACGACCAGCGCAAGAAGCACCATAAAGGGCGCAGTGGCTTTCCCCCCAAAACTCGAATTAAATAAGCCATTAATGAGCAGGAAAGCGTAGAGGGCAAGGCATCCCGCCCCAATTCGATAGATGGGGTCCGTGGAAGAAACCCGGCGAAGCACGCGATAAAGATTTCTGGGAATAACGATGCAGATCGCCAGAATAACCAACAACCCAGGAACGCCGTTGTTGTACAGCGCTTCCAAAAAACCGTTGTGCAAGTGCGGAGCAGCCCACCCCACGGCATTCACCTGGAATGCCACAAACTCCGACGACATGTAGCCATGACCCAAAATAGGCTTTTGCCGGATTGCCGGCATCACGGCGCTCCACAGAAGGGTTCGGCCCGAGAATGTGTCGGCCCCGGCGCCCTCGCTGTAAGTATGAAAATAACTACCCAACGGTGTGGTAAGTGCCAGGATGCCTATCAAAACAGCGGTCGCCGCGATATAGCCCAACCCGGAGCCAAATCGCCTGCATACACAATAAAAGAGACCTCCAGCAAATATTCCAGCCAGAATTCCCGTCTTGCTTCCCGCGAGGATCATAACCACGCAGGCTACAATGCCCAGAAGTATCGCCGATTTGTACAGCCCCTCACCCTTTCGCTTGGAAAACAAAGTCAGCGCCAGCAGAAGCACTACACCGGCATTGGGAGAAAGAGCATTCGGTGACACGATCGTGCTCATTCGTCCTTCTTCGTCGAACAGCGCCCCGCGCATCATTGCGATAACGACGGGCTGAAGCACGATGATTACATAACCCCAGAAGGTGAAACGAAGAAAAGATACTGTGTCCCGAAAATCATGGATCTGCGTCGAACACAGCACGATCGCTAGAACGGCGAGGGTCAGCTTAAAAGACCACACGAGCGCAAGCATGGTTCGCGGTGCATAAATGGAGGAGCCGACACATAGCAATGCGAACAGCGTGAGCCACTTGTAGTCGCCTGAAAATAGTCGGATGAAATATCCGCGTACCCGCGCCGAGCAAACCAGCACCGCCAGAAAGCACAAAATCCAACCTACTACTTCGCCATATGCGGCCGTGGGAAAGGTCCCTTGAAAAGCGTCCGCATTGGAATAAACATCTCCTTCGCGGAAGAAGATGCACTCGGATACCAACACTAACCACCAAATGACAAACGCCGGCTTCAGACTCTCGGCGGAGAAATGGAATATGGACAGCAAAATGATGCCTACACCCATGACTCGCAGCGATTCCCAGGCCCACGGAGCTGGTGTTGCACCTAAAACAATCGCCGTGCACGCCGCTAACGCTCCCGCGATCAGCGTCGTCCGGACAATGCTGCCGGTCCTCGACGGAGCCGAGGGTCCGGCGGAGTATGGCTGCACTCCCGGCTGTGGACCGGTCATTACACCCGCTCCGTTAAACCACATATTGCCTTTATCTGGCATAGCTCCTTATATATGATGATTGGATTCACGCGCCCAACCCAGCTCGCCTAATCTATCCCGCCAATCCGCTCGCGGCTAGATTCCCGGCGTCACTAAATCAGACGCGGCACGTTGTATCGGTAATCTGGTCAATCGCCACCGGGCCCGGTACCGATTCCACGCTGAGCTCAGACGAAAGCGGATAGCCCAAACGCAACAGCGTGCTACCGGCGTGCTCTTCGATCAAACGCACTTGCGCCGGCGACAGCTTCGAAACCCAGCCCCGGACCGCACCGTCGCGTACGAAACGGCCTTTGATCGATGCCCGGACCGGTTCCCGGTTTTCCTTTTCCCGCATCTTTTGAATCGAGTTGTTCTCCACGGCGAGCTCGATTTTTTCCCGCTTCACATCCACGCCGAGAAATTCCGCCATACGGGCAAACCACGGTACCGGGTCCTGCCGGACATCTTCAAAGCGCACCAGCAGCAGGTTATCGGTTCCAGCAATCGGCGAATCCAGCCAGGAAGAGACGTGCCGCTGCCAGGGGCCGTAACCGTAGGCGCTTCCACAGGTGAAAAGAAAAGTCGATATGTATTGATCCAGATCGCCCTGGAAATAGTCCAGCGCTTTCAGAAACGCATATTCCGATAGCACGACATCGCGTGCATCTCGCACCACATAGATCGCCCGGCCGTAGTCCTTGCGGTACTGTTCGTGCGTGCCGATCAAGCGGCCGCCCCCGCTTAGCAGGCGCAGACCCTTGGAATGCGTACCGATTGCGCTCATCAATTGATTCGTCGCCTTAAATCCAGCCGGCATCCCAGAGAGCATTTCGAACAATACGAAGCGTATCCAGGTGATACCTGACTTGGGATAAGAAGCGCTGAATATATCGGCCGGGCTCAGGTTGCGATGGTTCCACCAGACCAGAGGCGCTCTTAACCTGGTTTTCGCGAATTTTCGACGCAGCTGGCGGTAAGCGGACGTCGGCTTTTTCTGCTTTGCACCCGTGTTGTTCTGGCTCTTGTCGGCGCTGTGATTCTGCTCTGTCATTGGTCTCCTTGCTTCTTGTTTTGCTGATTCGATGGCTAAGTGTCGCAGTCTGCCACCGACCAAAAGATTAGTTTCCGCTTCCGCACTCCAAGTCGGCCTGTACTAAATTTCTTCGGAGATCATTGCCGGTGGAACTTCGCCCGCCACTCCCAACCACTTAGAACGGGATGGAAGGTCAGACGAACTGTGGGTCGCAAGCTTGTGCCGCAACATCAGGAGCAGGGCCACGAAAGAAAGTATGTCAGCCACGTTGCTGCCCCAAATGGCGCCTTTGAGGCCAAAGGCCCAGGTTGCAGGCACGCCGACCAGCAGAGATGCAAGCGTCGCAAATGCCAGTGCCACAAAAACAGAAGACGGCGATTCCATCGCTCGCAATGCCACTGCGGGTCCGAAGGTCGCGCTCCAGAAGATTTGTCCCAGCGCTAGCGCGGGCAAAAGATAGGCAACTTCCATGTAACGGCCCGAGTAAAGTAGGTGGAACACCGGACGATGCAAAGGAATGATAACGGCCCAATAAGCAATCGCTCCGAAGATGGACAGCAAGGTTAATCTTGTTCCCAGAATGCGGGCGCCAGCTTTCCCGCCTTGCCCCATCACTCCGGCGGCATAAGGCAGAACAAGCATGAGCAGCGCACCCTTGGTCTGTTCAAAGGGCATAGTCAGGTTCATCAATGCCTTTAACTGACCGGACTCGGCCATGCCCTTAAAGCTGCTTAGCAAGGGGTAGTAAATGTAGGAGGGAAGCCAGCCCGCAATACAGCTTGCCAGAGCCCAGCGCCCGTAACGCCAGTGGCGGTGCCAGGCCTCGCGGACAGCAGGAGCCGGCCCACTGCCGCTCAGTCCGGACCGCAGGCGGAACATCAAAACGATTCCGGTAACCAGCGCACCGACCCCGATGAGCAGGAACGCGGTCAATGGTGAAAGCAGCGCGTGGTGATACACGACGTACAGACCCGCCAGCACCAGAGTCGAGTAGATGAACGCTCCGGCGGCTGCCGGAGCCGGCGAGAGCTCCACGTAAAAGGTACGGCGAGCCAGCGCGAACAACATGAGGCAAGGGGAAGCAAAAGCAATTCCCGCCAGCGCCCCCGTCACCGCTCCTCCCGCGCCCAGGCGATGGGCCACAGCCCATGAGATAACCAGCGCCACACAGATCGTGACCGAGAGCGCTACATGGATCGAGACCAGAGACCGCAGGTAGCCGCGCAGATTGCTGCGGAAAGTTGAGCCGCCAAAAACTCCCATCGGCTCCAGCACCAGAGACTGATAAACCAGCGACAGCATGATGTAGATGCCGAACGCTACCGCATAAGCACCATACTGGTCTGGCATGAGCCAGCGCGCCAGCAGGATGCTGATCATGAAATTGGAGCCGGAAATGAGTCCCTGGTCCAAAATCGCCAACCCGCCTTTGCTTCCCCAATGCAGGAGTTTGTGCATGGACGAGCGAAGGTTTCCAGCGAATCCTCCGCTGCGCTGCGGCGGGAGCGCACTTCCAGACAAACTGGCCTGGCCTTCCGTAGAAATGGCTTGGGCGCTGGCTTCCGGCTTTGATGTACTAGCGTTCATCTTTTAACTGTCCGAGGATTGCAATCGAGGATAATGAGCGGCATACCGCGATCGCTCAAGAAACATTCCTGGTAAGAACCTCTGGCTCGTCCAGAGCTGCGCCGTCAATGCAGCCCTTTAGGAGTTCAGCCAGACGGCTGACGTGCGGCTCGCGCAACATATCCATGTGGGCGCCGGGAATTGCAACGGTTTCGAGTGTGCCGACCAGCTGTCCCCACTTGGCATAAGGGTCTTCCGAAACGCGCCAGGTGTCGCCGGCTCGCAGCAAGGTGGCCTTTCCGCTGTAAGGTTGCAAACGGTATTGTTCAGCGGCGTGAGCGTTGGTACGCATCACCTTTTTCAAAGCCTCCGGTAAGCGCCATGCGAGAATTGTGCGGCGAATTTTTTTGCGTAAAGCCTGGGGCAGTTGCTGCAGTTGTGCCCAAGTTGGGTGTAGCAGCAGATCCAGCAACGATTTGTTCGCCGGCTTCGGATTGCTCGCGTACGTGTCAAACAGCACGAGCAAGCTGACATCCTCTCCCCGGGAAAGAAGCTGGGAAGCCATCTCGTACGCCACCAGCCCACCTAACGAAAACCCGCCCAGCTGGTACGGCCCCGTGGCTTGGATCGTGCGGATCTCATCGAGGTAGTGTGCAGCCATGTCTTCAATGCGCGTATGGCAGGCGTGTTTTCCGTCCAGCCCTTGCGACTGCAATCCGTAAAATGGGTAGTCGGGCTTCATATGTCGGGCTAATTCGTGGAAGCCGACCACATTTCCGCCAACCCCGTGCACCATGAAGAATGGCGGGTTCGACCCTTCCGGCTGAATCGCCACCAGGGAAGACCAGTAGTGCGACCAGCCATCCTGCAGCACCGTAGCCAGTTGCTCAACCGTCGGCGCTTGCAACAGCACAGCCAGGGGAAGCGTTTTGCCGAAGACCTGCTTAACGCGGTGCATCAGTCTGGCAGCTAACAACGAATGCCCGCCCAAATCGAAGAAATTGTCTTGGATACCAATCGGTTTCCGCCCGAGCAACTCTTCCCAGATCTGGATCAATTGCGCCTGCAGCGGATCGTCGGCAGTTGCTGCGTGAAGGGTCTCCAAAGGCGAATCGACTCTTGCCATGGGAATCGCCACGGGTAACGCTCGACGATTGATCTTGCCATTCGGCGTCAGCGGCATCGACTGCAGGAACACAAACTCCGAAGGGACCATATATTCCGGCAGGTGCTGCTGCACATGCCGCCGCAGTTCGCTCTCGGTCGCAGTCTCCTGTTGGCTGCGGACCACGTAACCCACCAGCCGCTTGTTGCCCGTGAGATCCTCATGCAGAACGATGGCGGCTTCATGCACTCCCGCGTGCTTGGTAAGAACGGACTCGATCTCTCCCGGCTCGACCCGAAAACCCCGTATCTTCACCTGGTTATCGCGACGGCCCAGGAACTCAATATCGCCACTGGGCAAATACCGCGCCAAATCGCCGGTTTTGTAAAGCCGCGCCGAAGGAACATCGCTGAAGACGTCCGGGATGAATTTCTCTTCCGTCAATTCAGGCAGGTTGAGATATCCCCGCGCCACGCCAATGCCTCCGATGTGCAACTCGCCAGGCACTCCGACGGGAACGGGGTTCAAATCCGGATCCAGCAGATACACCCGCGCATTGGCGACCGGACGGCCGATAGGAAGCACCGCGGGTGGAGCGTCGCCGGGCTGGAACTTCGGTTCATACGTGGTAACAACGACGCTCGCTTCCGCCGGTCCGTAGGTGTTGATCAAACGCACTCCGTTACCGCCGAGCTTATGCCAGGTGGAATACGCTTCCGGAGAAGCTTTTTCTCCGCCGACAATTACCAGCCGCAATCCGAGTGGAACCTTTTGCGATAAGCCAGGCATGGCGTACACCCACTCGTGCCAATATGCCGTGGGAAGGTCCATCACGGTGATATGCTGCTTGGCCGCCCAACACAGAAGTTCACTCGGTTCCAGGGATACATCGTCCCTGCGAAAAACCAGGGTCGCGCCCGCTGCCCAGGTAGCGAAGATCTCTTCCACTGCCGCATCGAAACTGATCGAACAAAACTGCAGCATGCGGTCGCCGGGGCCAAGCTCAAACAGCTCCGCCGCTGCGCGCGTGTAGTTGGCCAGCCCCGCGTGCGGCAGCAGGACGCCACGCGGCCTGCCGGTTGAGCCCGACGTGTAGATGACGTAAGCGATGTCGCTCGGAATCGAACCGATGCCGGGATTGCTGCGCGACTCTTCCGCAAGCATCTGGCACATTTCGGAAAGGTGCAGCACCTGAGTACCATCGGGAACGGATGCCTGCAACAGGCCGCGTTCGGTAAGCACGATGGGAGCCGCTACGTCGCCCAACATCAAGGTGAGCCGCTCATTCGGGTACTTGGGGTCGAGCGGTACACAGGTACCCCCTGCCTTAAGCACACCCAAAAGTGCGACCGCAAAATCCAGCGATCTCTGCAGACAAATTCCGACCCGCCCGTTCCGGTCGACGCCCCGCTTACGCAAATAATGCGCCACTTGGTTGGCCCGAGCGTTGAGCTCACCGTAGCTCAATTGCTCGTGCGCGTAGACCACCGCGATCTCATTCGGTCCCTTCGCAGCCATTGCCTCCACAAACTCGTGAAGGGAGCTCTGCGGATAATCGCGAGCCGTATCGTTCCGCTCCACCAGTTGCTCGTGCAGTTCGCGATCAGTGAGCATAGGCAGTTCAGCCGATGATCGGTCGACGTTCTCGATAGCTCCGCCGAGTAGCACCTGCATGTGGTCGAGCATGCGCGCCGCCGTGCCACGCTCAAACAAGTCCGGGTTATAGTGCAGTCGCAGGCTTAGTTGGCTGCTGCCTGCAAGCTCAAGATGGAGGTCGAGCGCGGTTGCAGGAGTTCCGAGGGACAGAGAAGGAGAGGCGGAAAACGCTACCTGAAAGATTGGGTGGCGGCTCGGGTCAGGCTCGATTCCCAACCGTCCTGCCAAGTCTGTAGGAATAGCTCCGGCTTTCGAGCCGGTGCAGATGGCGGATTCGAGCCGATGCAGTAAATGAAGGAAGGATGGCCGATCGGAAAAGTCAGCCACAACCGGCAACAGTTGCCCGGTACCACGCCCCGTGGCTACTACGAACTTGTCTTGCGCAGTGTAACGATGGAGCAGAACCAGGAAAGCTGCCAGTCCAGCAGTTGCAACTTCCAAGCCCGTATCCTGGCTGAGCCGGCGGAGCCCGTCGCTGAACTCCTCCGGCAAACTACACGATTCCACGCCCATGGCTGGTCCGAGCGCCGCCGGCCGCAGCCGATCCGTCGGTAATTCCAGCGCGGGCGCACCGGCAAGGTAGCCTTCCCAATAATTGAGCCCCATAGGCTCGATATCGGGAAACCCCTTATCCGCAAACTCGGCGTTGGCAACTGGCTCGCAGCTTCCGTCGTTCAAGATATTCTCGTCCTCGTTGGTTGACACTGACGCAGAAGAGAGCCTCACGCGGCGCCCGACCCCTTCAACACCGCCGGGATTGTCTTGGCCAGAATCTGCATATCCAGCCACAACGACCACTTGCGAACATATTGCAGGTCCAGCTCCATCCATTGCTCAAACGGAACGGAATTTCTGCCGTTGACCTGCCAGAGGCAGGTGATGCCGGGACGCACGCTGAAGCGGCAGCGCTGCCAGTCCGGGCTGGCCTGCGTGAAAAGTTCATAATCGCGCAGTTGCCAGGGGCGCGGACCGACCAGGCTCATATCACCTTTCAAGACGTTGAAGAGCTGAGGAAGCTCGTCAATGCTGGTCTTGCGAAGAAATTTGCCCACCGCCGTTACCCGGGGGTCATGCTTGATCTTGAACACCGGACCGGAAACTTCATTGCGATGTTCCAGTTGAGCGAGCTTGTCTTCCGCATCCATATCCATGGTACGGAACTTGAAAATGTCAAACACCCGCTTGTTCAGGCCGATTCGTTTCTGAACGAATAACACCGGCCCCCGCGACGTCAGCTTGATCAAAACAGCGGTCAGTGCCATGACCGGAGCGAGAAACAAAAGCAAGGTAAAGGAGAGGACGACGTCGAGGATCCGCTTGATCAGGACAGGCCATCCGTGGGCCGGGCCTGCGTAATGCGTGATTAGAGCCCCATCATCGAAATCCTCCGCCCGCGGCTCCACGGTCTTGAGATCGAACAGGTTCGAAAGCAGGCGCACGATGATGCCCTGCTGCTCGCACATATCCGCGATCCTGCTGGCGTGCTCGTGAAAAGAGCGGATCGGCAGTGCGATCACAACTTCGTCCACTACGTTCCGCCGCAGGAACATTGGCAGATTTGCGAAGTCGCACACCAGCGGGAAACCGGAGGCGCGCAATTCTTCCGTGCCTGCCCATTCGTCATCCGCGAAACCGGTCACCTGGTATCCCCATTCCGGCCGTAGCGGTATGACCCGGGCAAATTCGAGGGCACGTGCGTTACTGCCCACAATCAACATGTTGCGAAAGTTGTGGCCGTGCACGCGTATACGGCGCAGCCACGTCCGCAGGACCAATCTGGTGCCCGCCACAGTCAGCGTGCTGCTCACCCAGAAAATTTCTACAAACTCGACGTTCACCATCCGGAACCGCAGTACCAAAGCGCAGATAATCAAAATCAAGGTGCAGAGCGAAGTGGCCTTCACTACATCGAACGCCTCAGCTTTGCGGCTGGCCAGCCGTTTGGACCTGTACAACCCCAGCAGGGAGAAAACCAGGTGCCACAGCCAAACCAGCAGCACGAATGCCACAAAATTCTGCAGCTTGATTTTTAAGGACAGGAATTCGGCAAACGACGGCAGCCCTTCCCTGAACAGTACCGGCAAAGTGGCCGCTCCGAACGAGAGCACCATCAAAATGAGATCCAGCCGCAAGGCATATACGAAGATTTGGCGTCGAAGCTTGCTCATCGAGGGAACCTCTTCAACAAGATAAGAATGGATGGAAGGAAACTTTAGATTTGTGCTACGCCCAACAATTTGGGAACTACCGGGAGGGGGAGATTCCGGCGTGTCCGCCTCAGAATGTACACTCCGAAGGCGGCGTTTCGCCTACAGCCTTTTGTAGAGTGCGTCTGGGATTGGAAACGTTCGCTGGTTCAGCACCGCGCCAAGAACGCGCACATTCGCAGTTTGCAGTCCTTGCACGGCTTTCCGGGCAGTCTCGCGGCGGGACGAGTTCGCTTTCAACATCAACACAACTCCATCGCTGAGACCACCGAGGACAATCGCGTCGTTGCAGGCGTTCAAGGGCGCGGCGTCGATAAGAATGTAATCGAATGCCGTGCGCAGCTCGGCCAGCCGTAATCGCATCTGGTCCGATCCGAGCATGGTTAGCCCGGTCTCCGCTGAGGAACCGCAGCTCAGAAGCCAGAGATTCCTTGACAACCGGTGTGCATACTCCCGAATGGAGCCGGATCCGAGCAGCGCATCGGAAAGTCCGTGGTGATTCTCCGTGCCGAATTGCTGGTGCAAGCCAGGAGAGCGCAAATTACAGTCCACGACGCAGACGGATCCACGGCCTAGTGGCGCCAACACCTCCGCGACGCGAGCAGACATCCAGCTGCAACCGCAGCCCGATTCAGACCCGGAGAAAACCACGCGCCGCGGACCTTGGGGCACGAGAAACAGGTTTTGCACGAGCTTGCTAATCTCGTCTCTCATCGCACCGCTCATCTCCAGAGAAGGCGTAGAAGGAAAGTTGTCTTCCACGGGGGGAGGCGCGAGGGGAGGCACGACATACGGCTGCTCCGCCTGGGACTGCACGATTTCATGCATTCTGCCCGCTTCCGACAACAGTTCGAAATTTCTACTCAAAGGGTCCTCCAGGTTCCGTTTTCAGATTCATCCGTGCTAAAGAACCAAGGCTAAAGAGCCAAGGCTTGCAGACTAATTGGCAAAGGGCTGGTTATTCTTTAGTCGTTGAACGATCTCTTGGATGTAAGCCAGCGCATCTTCTCGATTCAAGAGTTCACCGCTCCGGGTCTTGACCGGGGCGGAAATATTCCTCGCCACCGGGGATCGTGCTTCAGATGTTGCATTTGCCAGGGAAATTGCCCTCGGCTCCAAGTTCGCAATGCCCGGCTCTGAGCGCATACTCGTGAGATCGAAGTCCGCGGCGACCTGCCGTAGGACCTCGACATCGATCGTCTTCTGCCGGAGAGAGCAGCCCAGGGACAGCGCGTTGAAGCAAATGTTATTGATATTGCGCGGAATTCCTTCGCTCAATTCCGCGACCATGCTCGCCGCTCGTGCGTTGAAGAGGGGACCACCCGGATGCCCCGCCGCGCCGAGCCGGTGATTGATGTAACGCCCCACTTCTTCAGGCGAAAGGGGCGCGAGGGTGCTCAATAAAGATACGCGCTGTCGCAGTTGACGCAAAGACGGTCGCGCCAGCTTGTCCGCCAGTTCGGGCTGCCCCGATAGCACGATCTGCAGCAACTTCGCTTGCGGCGTCTCGAAATCAGAAAGCAGACGTACAGTCTCCAGTACGGAGGGTTCCAGGTTCTGCGCTTCGTCGATGACCACGACGACGCGCCGGCCCGCTTGCGCCTCTTGCAGCAGGCAACGGTTGAACTGTTCGTGCATCGTTACCAGGTCCTGTTCCCCGCTGACTTCGCAACCCAGCTCCAGCAACAGAAACCTCATGAACTCCCGCGAGGTGCATTGGGTTTGAAACAGGAATGCAGTGCGCGCTCTCGACCGGAATTGTTGGAGCAACTGAAACAGCAGGGTCGTCTTGCCCATGCCCGGCTTGGCGATCAGCGCCATGAACCCGCGTTCGGCATCGATGCCATAAAACAAAGAAGCCAAGGCTTCCCGATGACCCGGGCTAAGGTACAGAAAGCGCGGATCGGGCGTTACTCCGAACGGTTGCTGACGAAGATTATAGAAATCGAGAAACATTATTCGGCCCGCTTCTGCTCTAGGGTCAAGTCCTGGCCTGCAAACGTGGAATGCCGCTTACCATTGCCGTTACTTGAGCCATTTCCGTTTTTGTTACCGTTGCCGTTGCCATTCCCATGGAGGCCGTGGGATGTCTGAGGAACGGCAGCCAGGACTGGAATGTTGAGCTCGGAGAAAACTTCTGACGGCGTCCGGAAAGAAGGATTCGTGTACTCGAGCGTGAAAGCCATACCAACGCTGATGCCGGTCGCCAGAAGCGTGCCCAGCAGCAGCACCATCAAGCGGGAGTTGGAGGGCAGAGCAGGAATCGTAGGCTGATCGGCGACGGCCACGTTGAGGATCCGGGTGCGGTCCAAAGCGTCGGTCATCCGTGCATCCTCGCGTTTGTGCTGATAGAGGAGATAATTTTCCTCCTCGGTCTTCACCTTACGCAGCAGGTCCTGTTGCACGATGCCCTTTTGGTCCAGATCATGGGCGCTCGCCTGATACTTAGCGACAATCGCCTGCGTTGCCGCGGCACGCGCGTGCAGGCCGCTGTCATCGGCTTTCGCCTTAGCCAGTTCCTCGGTAATCCAGGCATATGTCGGATTTCGATCCGTGGTTTCGGCGCGCAGCGGCTTGCTTTCCTCGGACGCAATGGAGGCGCGGGTCTCTGTGAGTTCCTTGTCTACTTCCTGCACCAGAGGATAGGTAGGCTGGTACTTGGTGAGCAATTCGGTGCGTTTGATCTCAAGGGTCATCAATGTTGCTTTCAGCCCTTGCAGAACTTGCGCGTCGTCGGTGGCGCTCGCCTGCGTGGTCAGCCGTTGCGGGGTTGTACCGGACTGCTTCTCCAACGCGTCGATGCGCTGCTCCGTGGATGCGATGTCGGCGTAGGTTTGCTGCAAGGTGGCGGTGAACTCGCTCAGCTTTTGCAGAGTAATGTCGCGGGCAAGTTGCGGAGAAACACCCCCGGCCTGCTCAGAGAAGGCTTTAAGTTGGTTTTCCGCATCCGCCAGATTCTTCTTGTAGCTTTCTGTCTCTTGATCGAAAAATTGAAACTCTCCGGGCGGGTGATGCACAGCGAGATTCTTTTGCAGATACGCTTCGTCCAGCGCTTGCAAGACACGGACAGCCAAATGCGGATCGGAAGAGGTATAGCCGACCGAGATGAGATTGCTCTTTCTGACCGCTTCAATCTTTAACTCTTTCTTGAGTCGGAGGGTCGCCTTCGCAATCTGCTCTGGTTCGGTTTCTTTAATGCCCAGAAACCTCAGGAGCGAGCGGTGTTGGAGTCCGGCGGCGAGAACGACCTGCCGCAGCACGTCTTCACTCTGCAGCAACTCTACCTCGGAGTTCAGTTCCTCCTCGGTAACCTCGGCGCGGGCAACTGCGGCATCCTGGCCCGGGCTCACGATGGGGTCCATGCGCGCGCGTTCGATCAGGAACTCGGTGGAAGCCTGATATTGGGCTGGTTGAATCACCGCAGCCACGGCTGCACCCAGCAAGATAGCGCAGAAAGTGACGAGGATCGCGCTCTTATGACGAAATCCAATGGCGATCAGATCTCGCGGGGAGAACGAAGAAAAGGATCCGCGTCCGTCGTTCGGTATTGAGTTTTGAGTTGTCATGATTTGGTTTCCTCGTTTCCCTAGATGGGGAAGAACGCTCCCATACTCGAGCCCGGCAACAACGGCTTGATCTTGGAAAAACGGTTCTTAGGTACGAAAAGCATGTCCCCCGGTTGCAGTTGCGGGTCTTCGCTTAGATTTCCTGCCTTTTCCATCTTCTTCACATTGATGATTTTCGCCGAATACCATCCCTCTGAAGCTTTGCGAAAAAGCAATACTTGGGAGTGTTTCGCGCTGTCGAGGAACCCGCCCGCCATGGCAATCGCTTGGGTCAGGGTCGTGTCACCGCGCAAGTCGTATTTTCCAGGATGTCCAATCTGGCCATCAGCGACAAAATAAGGCTTCTCAAAATCCTTAAGCACCACGCTAATAAGAGGATCATTGAGAATTTTGCCGTAGGCGCTGCGCAGCGTCGCCGTCAACTCGGGTACTGTCTGGTCTTTAACCTGGAGATCGCCGATTCCACGCAACGTAATGTAACCATCAGGTTGCACGGTGACGGTTTGGTTAAACTCTGGGTTCAGTTCGAATGACGTGTCGAACACATCCCCGGGCTGCAACTTGTAGCGATCATGCCTCTGTTGAAAAGTCTTGTCTGTCGGGGACGAGGAAACCGTGTTCGCTGCCGGCTCCTTGGCCCCCGCGGCGGCGACCTGCTCCTGTCCTACGGCAAAACCCGCCAGGATTTCGAAGCTCATCAGCAGCATCGCCACGACTCTAATCATTTTCATATTCATAGTATTACCGCCTTGTTTCCGCGTTCGGATGAGTGTAGCAGGACCAGTAGCTGGCCTGCCGGCGACCCTTGACACTCCGTGTTTGCCATGATTGTGAAGCATCAGTTGCGCCATTACCGTTGCCGGCTTGGGAAGGATCGGAAGCCAATTCAGGATTCGGAGAAACGCTAATCGCCGGCCACTGGTTGGGTAAGGCTGTGCCGGCGAATCTTGTACAGCAGTCCGCGATAACTGATCTTCAGCAACGCGGCGGCCCGCTTCCGGTTCCACCCTGTGTGCTGAAGCGCCCGCCGTATGACCAGAACTTCCGTTTCGGCCAGCGCGCTGCGCAGAGTTGGACTTTCACTAATGGAAATAGAGGCGAGCCCGATCGCCGCCGTGCCTGATGGCGGCTGCTGATGCTGGCCGCCCCGATCCAGATTGTCCACGATACCTACGGGTAGAGCTTGGGACATATAAAACCTCGAATGGGAGAATAAGCTGCTGTTGTACGCGGGGAGGTTACCGATTTGCCGTGATATTCGAATATCACGGGTTCGTCCGTCTTTCAGGAAGGGGAGGCTTGCCGGCAACGAAACGAGTTTGGCGACTTGGCCTCTGGGGCTCACAGCTTCGCCCTTTCGGTCCCATTGCAGACCGCCAACAGACACCGACAACACTGGTTCTGGTACCCAGCGAACGCAGCGACTGCCGCGTTAAAAACTTGTTAATACTCTCAATGGGGGGATTACTAAACAACCTGAGAGCCCGTAAGCAACGGGCTATTTGTGTTCAAAAGATAGCGAAGATCGCAAATCTCTACAAGTGGTAGAAAGACTAGCACGTTCTAGAGACCAAAGACCCTAGATGGCGGTATAGCCGAAGTATATTCATAGTTCAGACGTTCACCTTAGCTAGACGTTCACCTTGGAAGAAGTGCCGCGTACAATGATTGTCCTGAACGCAAACGCCCTACGAGTATTCCCGACAGAAAGGAAGCAACGTGGTCGTCCTGGTAATTGGTGGTGCCGGCTACATCGGCAGTCATGCCGTTCGCACCTTGAAGCGTTTAGGCCACACACCCATCATCTACGACAATCTCTCCACCGGCCATCCTTTTCTGGCGAGCGGATTTGAACTCATCGCGGGCGACATTCTGGATCAGTCCACACTCTTCCCAGCCCTGCAACGGGTGGATGCCGTCATGCACTTTGCCGCTTATGCATACGTAGGCGAATCGGTCACGAACCCGAGAAAATATTTCCGCAACAACGTGGAAGGCGGCCTTGCACTGCTGAACACGGCCGTCGATGCCGGAGTGAAAAACATCATCTTTTCCTCCACGTGTGCGGTTTATGGCGAGCCCACGAGCATCCCCATTGCCGAGAATACTGCCAGGCAGCCGGTGAACCCTTACGGCGTTTCCAAGCTTTTCTTCGAGCACGCGCTCGAAGCCTATGATCGCGCCTACGGATTACGCTACGCCAGCCTGCGCTACTTCAATGCTGCCGGAGCGGACGAAAGCGGAGAGATCGGCGAACTGCACGAGCCTGAGACTCACCTCATTCCTCTCGCTCTGCGAGCGGCGGCGGGCACAGGTCCGGAGTTGCAAGTCTTCGGGTCCGACTACCCAACCCCCGACGGCACATGCATTCGAGACTACATTCACGTGACCGATATCGCGGAAGCCCATGTGAAGGCACTTGAGCACCTGCTGGCCGGCAAGCCATCCTTCGCCGCCAACTTGGGTACAGGCCAGGGCCACTCGGTACGAGAAGTTATCGCCACGGTGGAAGAGGTGACCGGCAATCGCGTTCCGCTCATTCCGCGCGCGCGCCGTACCGGCGACCCTCCCGCGTTGATTGCCGATCCACGCCTTGCGGAAAATCTCTTACGCTGGAAGGCTACACGTACATTTCGCGAGACTATCTCCTCGGCCTGGAACTGGATGGAACAACGCCGTCAAGCCTCTCCAGACGTCCTGTAAAATCTCACTACCGTCAGCGATTGCGACGAGAATCGTTCCTGCTTCGGCAAAGGCAAAATTATGCGACATGAACTCCGGGAAAATGAACTCCGGGAAAAACGAGTGGCGGTCCTGGGCGCCGGCAAGATGGGTGGAATCCTGCTCCAGGCGTTGCTTAAGAACAACCTGCTTTCCCCCGAGCTTACCTCTGCCACCGTGCAACATGAAGAGCGCGCGAAGATGCTTGGCGCCAAGCTGGGCATCAAGGTTGGAACCGACAACGCCGCCGCAGTCAAAGGAGCGGACATCATCCTCATTGCTGTAAAGCCGCAAGTCGTGCAGGAAGTCATGCGCGAAATCCGCGGGCAAATCACTCCCGCCCAGTTGATCGTCTCAGTCGCGGCATCGGTTCCGACATCCATGATCGAGAGCGGGCTTCCCGAAAACGTCCCAGTCGTCCGGGCAATGCCGAACACTCCTTGTTCCATCGGCAGCGGGATGACAGGTGTGTGCAAAGGCAAATACGCTGACGCCGGGCACGTCGCCATGACTTGCAGAATGTTCGATGTGGTCGGCCGAACCGTCGTGGTCGACGAGAAGCACATGGATGCGGTCACAGGCCTTTCGGCGAGCGGGCCAGCCTACATCTACATCATCTTGGAGTCGCTAGCAGAGGCCGGTGTAAAAGTGGGTCTCCCCAGAGATGTCGCTACACTCCTGGCTGCGCAAACCACCCTGGGTGCTGCCCGAGTCGTGCTGGAAACCGGCGATCACCCCGCATTGCTGAAAGATGCTGTGACCACGCCTGCCGGCTGCACAATTGACGGAATCATGGAACTTGAGGAAGGCAAGTTACGAGTAACTCTGATCAAAGCTGTCGTGAGAGCGACACAGCGAGCCAAGGAATTGGCGTTTAGCTAAATTCTGATGTTAAAGTAGTTGTCGTGTTTAAGGTCGAACACCCGCTGAGGGCAGTGCTTGCGGAACCTTGGACCAGTCATACCTACTTTTACGGGATGACGCTGTACACCACCCCGAAACCGTACTCCCCGCCCGCGAAGGTGTCACCGTACAGTGTTCCGGAGTGACCAACGAGATTCCCATACGACGGCTCCGACCCATCGGCACAATTTGGGAGCGAGCAGAAATTGTAGAGAATAGTCTCGTTATTGTCTTTCAGCATGTAGACGTTTCCATCTCCAAGACCCACAGTGCCGTAAACCGTGTTGTTTCCCCAACCATGACCCCACTCTCAGGGTTTCCGCTGGCCTGTCCCCCGTTGAAATAGAAAACATACTTCTTCTCGCCATCAACTTGCGGGACCAGTTTGAATACCCCTCCGCATGTGCCCAAAAAGCAACTCCCCGTACCACCGTTCAGAAATGTCCCATACAAAGTCCCGTCTTGATCAATGGAAATGGGAGAGATGGGGTAGGCTCCGACAGTACCGTCGAACCTGTAAAGGGTGGTTTCTTGCCATGTTCCATTCGAGAGGCTTAGCTCGTAGACCACCCCACAACCATAGGTACAGGTCGCTTTCCCGCTCCCTCCGTTCTCTGTGGTCCCGTAGAGGTTTCCTGAGCCATCGATTGCCACTCCATACTGCGGCTCAGCGCCGTCGGGCCCGGAGAAGCTGTGTAGGATCGCAAATGAATAAGTTCCGCTGCCAAGTGGGCTAAGTTCAAAGACAGTGCCCAGATTCTTAGTCCCACCACGGGTTGTAGTACCGTAAATATTGCCTTTTGCGTCCATATTCAGTTTGCCGTAACCCGGAAGATATCCGTTGTCCGACGCCATTGCAAAGTTCCACAACACAGTCTCAGTCCAGTTTCCGTTTCCGCCGGATGGTGGGCTCAAGCGAAAAACCGTTCCCCATTGCCCAGTTCCTCCGCCCGCAGTGGTGCCGTATAGATTTCCCCCTGCGTCCATGATTAGTCCCGCAAAAGGACCGGCGCCGTCGGGGCAAGTAAAGGGGTCTCCGGTGCTGCAGAAATTGTGCAGAATCGTCTCGGTCCAGCCGTCCCCAGAAGCAGGACTCAGCTCGTAAACCGTGCCGCACCCGCCATCGCTTCCACAGTACGGGCCGCCGCCGTTAGTGATCCCATAGATGTTGCCTGCAGAGTCGAAAAGTAGACCACCAGTTGGGCCAATCCCATCCGCGGGAAAAGCGCCAAAGCTGTACAACACTGTCTCTGTTTGGCCAAATGCCGATCCAAAAACACAGGCGACAATCGCAAAGGCAAAGAGGAACTTCATGTTTCACCTATCCCAAAGACCTACCCAATGTAACTACATTTCCACTTCTTGCGATAGGGTCTTTTGACCCTTCGCAGAGGCTGCTCCCAAATCGAGCCAAAGAACGGGTGCGACAGTCGCACGGCCTTGCCAGCCGTCCGGAGCCAACAAAGACACGAGCCTTCAGCCCGGAGCGTGCTCCTCGCTTAAGGAGATGCAGAAAGTCTAGGCAGCTTCCACCGCATAGCCTTGGATCTGAATGGACAACGAACGTTGAATCGGCTCCAGTGAAATCATAAGGCTCTGGTCGCCTTTGTGGCCGCCTAGAACGCCTTCCACTCCATCGAGACATCCGCCCCGGATTCGCACGCGTTGGCCCACCTTTAGAAATGGACGTTCTTCGAAGGGAACTTTGCTTGCCAGCACCGTTCGAAGATCCTGCATTTGGCTTTCCGGAATGGCCGTTCCGGCGCCGTGGATACCTACGAACCCCGCGACTCCATGCGCTTGCAGAACCCGTAGACGATCGGACGAAGATAGAACTACACGTACAAAGTTGTAACCACTGAAAAGCGGCAGCTCGACTTCTTTTACCCGATCACTCCACTTGTGGATGCGTTTTACCAAGGGAAGAAAAGTTTCAATTCCCTGCTGCTCCAACTGCTCAGAAACCAGCTTCTCGTGGCGAGAACGAGTGCGGATCGCGTACCACTGCGGCTGATGGGATAATGGGATTGATCGGAAGTTGTCGAACTCCACCCCGAGTTGTGCGCTGCTGCTGCTCATAGGTTCGCCCTCTGAGTCACAGTCTGACTCTGTATAAAAGCAATGACAGTCCCTTACTGGGTTAGGAAGAACCAGCTCGGGAGTTAATAGCCTACAGCTAGGGGGAGAACAAGTACTTTAAGGCCAGCGAAGGGGCAAACAGCCCCTCTAAGATTGCAGCGATCTTATCCCGCCCATGCAAATTCCTGCAAGGGGAGTAAAGTTAAAGAGTCAAAAGTCTCCATCCGATGCCAGCGATCGCTCGCCGAACAGGAATTATAAGCCATTGAAAACAAGCAAGATAGAAAATCGGCTGCCTATTGACTCCGGAAATTCCGCTCATAGGCGCGAGGATCGGGCGCAGATATGATAATGCATTAAACTGCGGTTTTTCCACAACCCGGAAGTAGCATTTCGATACTATCCAAACCTCGTAGACCACCCGCCGCACGGGCAATCTGCTCGATTCGCAACCATGCCGCGTATCCCCCGGTAGTGCTATTTACTCGGAGTCGAATTTCCCCTATTCTTCCTCCTAAGGATTGTGCCCTCAGGGGCGCTTCCGAATCCTTGTGGCTGTTGGCATATGGGTTTGGAGTGCGGCACGATCTACAACTCTTGGCAAAGCTTCATCCCGTCCTGATGACTCTCCAAATTGAAAGGCCTGAAAGTATAGCTATGGCTCATCTCACAGCTGTTGTGAATCAAGTTCAGACTCGGGTTCTGGCCGCGGATAGTACCTCCATGACCACGCAGTTGCTGGTGGACGCTCTGGGACGAGATGCCCAATTCCAGATGATCGAGTCGCCGTCCAATGCCTCTGCCCTCCTGGCATTAGTAAAGAAAGAGAAGCCTCAAATTGCGATCATCAGTGCCAAGCTTGGAGAGTCTGGTGCGGGAGGCTTCGACCTGGTTCGCGAAATTCGCGTCCAATCGCCGGGGACGCGCGTAATCGTCCTGCTCGACTCCTCAGAACGCGCCTTGGTCACGGAAGCGTTTCGGGCCGGTGCTCAAGGCGTTTTCTGTCGCACCGAACCTTTTCGCTTGCTGGCCAAGTGCATCCAGTGCGTGGACAACGGGCAGGTTTGGGCCAATAGCACGGAATTGCAGTTTCTGCTCGAGGCTCTGGCTCAGCCTCCGCTAGCGGGCTGCCTGAACATAAATGGCGGGTTGCTTTCGGCGCGAGAAACCGATGTAGTGCGGTGTGTGGCCGAGGGACTGACCAATCGCGAGATCGCTCAACGTCTAAAGCTGACGGAGCACACCGTCAAGAATTATCTCTTCCGTATTTTCGACAAGCTGGGGGTCTCCAGCCGGGTTGAAGTCGTGCTCTATGCTTTCCGGAACGGAAACGCACCTCGCACTTCTCTAGCTCCTTCTTCCCGCCGCATCGCGCAATCGACGACGGCCTCGCCGCGAGTGCTGGCTAAGGTTCCAGTGACGATCCGCAACACGGCCACATAACAACATTACAAGAACGTTTATTCCCGGAGGTTGTAGGCGACGCTGCATCGCCCCGGGGCATTCCTGATTTGACGACTGCTCGCGTCACCGTGGCAACTTGAAATTCAGCGTAACCGTTGTTTGCATCTCTGCGGGCTGTCCCTGGACCATTCGCGGTTTGAATCGCCACTGTTTCACGGCCGCAATTGCGGCATCGGCCAGCAGGCGCGGACCGCTGAGCAACTTCACTTCTTGGATTGTGCCATCACGGCGGGTGTGCACTTCCAACACTACCGCTCCCTGAATCTGCTGCTGCAAGGCTCCTTCGGGATAATCCGGTTCAACGCGATGAAGCAGGCTGCCTGCGGCCACCTCCGGCGATACCTCAAGGATCGCCGCCTGCTCCGCCGTAGGCGGCATGCGGAAAACTTCTTTTCCGTTCTCGTAAACCAGGAGGCCGCCTGCCGGGGGCGAGGAATCCTTCGAACCAGCCGCCGGAGTCTTTGACTCAACCACATTCTTCTTCTCGCTGACCGAAACAGAGTTCCCTGCCCCGGACGAGGCGGACGCGGAACCCGCACCGGTTGCAGCTTTCATCCCATTCCGCGCAGCAGGAGCGGCGGCGGCTGAATTCGTTACCTGCCCTCGAACACCCGTGGTCCCAAACCAGCCCAGACGCAACCCAACCAGAGTTGCAAGCAGCACCACACAAGCCACCACCACCACGCTCAGCGCGATGGTCACAATGTCAAGTCCACTCCGCGGACTTCTTCCAAAAGCCTCCGCACTCACTCCATCTTCTTTCAGATTCGTCGAGCCCGCATGTGAATCTTCCAGCTCAGTCGCCGCAACCGGTGGAAGCAGCATCGCGGGATTCTGCGCCGCAGCGTCGAACGGCTCGCTGCCACGTTCCAGATTCTTCAGTATGCGGTGAGCCAACGCTTGCAGAGTAACTTCGTCCCGTTCTCCGAAGGCTCCAAGCCGCGACGAAAATACTTCCAGGACACCGGCCAGATCGCCGTTCCGCAGCAGAGGCAGAATCATGACCGAACGCACTCCCAGGTTCCGCGAGGCCTCGATATCAGCACGCGGATCGGCCTGCGCATCATCGCAACGCTGCACCTGTCTTGTCTTGATGCACTCCGCCGTCAGACCCTTTTCGCTGCTCAAGCGCGCGCCCAACTCCGGAGCATTGGCTCCGCCGCTGGCCCGGCACACCATTTCTCCGTCGCGCTCCAGAATGACCGCCGCGCCCGTCGCCCCGGTGGCGAGGCATGCCTGCTCCACAATTTCGTTGAGAACAACGTCCAGCGCCAGACCCGTCGAGAGCTCCGGCGACATCCGGCCCCCTCCGTGCGCGGCAAACTTTGCCGCCAGCTCCGCCAGATCCGATTCCCCCGCAGCCCTCGCCCTTTGCGACGCTGTCCCACCCTCTGCGCCCTCTTCTGCCGCGGACAAAGCTGGCTTTACAGGATCAGACCCGAATATAGAATGGTGCGCCATACAAGAAAAATAGCCGACCGGAATATCTGCGACTGTAGCGGAGTTTCGCCCCAAATCATAGGGTTGTCAATATGCATTCGCCCTTCCTGCAAACCTGCCCAGCGGTTCCAAAATGGCAATCGAACCACAACAAGACGACACTCCTGAAGTCTTTGTTTTCTCCGCTTCCGTTAGGAAATGTTAGAATCAGCTAATCTTGGGCCGATTAAAATGACTCCCAAGTTATTTTCTGTGGCTTCCGCCCGTAGCTTCTCTTTGGAAACACCTGAAAACACCCGTTTCGAGATATTGATCCAGGGAGTTTGAAACATGCGGATCGCGGTGGTTGGTTCCGGATACGTCGGATTGGTCGCTGGCGCCTGCTTTGCCGACCTTGGTCATAACGTCATTCTCGTCGACAACGACGAACGTAAGCTGTCTGCCCTCAAGAGCGGGCAAGTCCCCATCCACGAAAACTTCCTGCCCGAACTATTGAGCCGTCATCGCGGACAGCGCCTTACTTTCTCCGACGATCTGCAGGAGGCGGTGCGCGCCAGTTCCGCCATCTTTGTCGCCGTGGGCACCCCGCCCACGGAACGGGGCGAGGCCGACCTGTCTTACGTCGAATCGGTCGCGCGCGAAATCTCCGGCGGCATCAATGACTACAAAGTGATTGTCGAGAAGAGCACCGTTCCGGTCTATACCAGCGAATGGATTCGCAAAATCATTTTGCGCAACGGTACCGACCCTGAATCCTTCGATGTCGCTTCGAACCCTGAGTTTCTGCGCGAAGGCACCGCCGTCACCGATTTTCTGTTTCCCGACCGCATCGTCGTCGGCTGCGACACCGAGCGCGCCGCCGGCGTTCTCCGCCAGGTCTATGCCCCGCTCACCAGCGGCAGTTACTACGAACGCAGCGACGCCATTCCGCAACCGGACCGCACTTCGATTCCCGCTCCCATCATCGTCACCACCACCAAAAGCGCGGAACTTATCAAGCACGCCTCCAACGCATTCTTGGCTATGAAGATTTCCTTCATCAATGCGGTCGCTTCCATCTGTGAATCCGTGGGCGCCAACGTCAATCAGGTGTGCCACGGAATCGGCACCGACTCCCGCATCGGCCCCCGATTCCTGAATCCCGGAATCGGCTACGGCGGCTCCTGCTTCCCCAAAGATGTAATGGCCTTCCGCGCCGTCGCTCGTGAGTGCGGTTACGACTTTCGCCTGCTCGATGAAGTCATGCGCATCAACGAAGATCAGCGTGATCGCTTCCTTCGCAAAGTGCGCAGCGCCTTGTGGACCCTACGCGGCAAGCACCTCGGCGTCCTCGGCCTTGCCTTCAAGGGCGGCACCGACGACATTCGCGAATCACCCGCCATCCTTATTGTGCAGGCTCTGTTGCAGGAAGGCTGCAAGATCACCGCCTACGACCCCGCCGCCATGGAACGCACGCAGGAAGCCATAAACTCTGATCTTAAATACGCCGCCTCCGCCTACGAAGCCGCCAGCGGTGCCGACGCCTTGCTGATCCTCACCGAGTGGGAAGAATTCGCCAACCTCGATCTCAGCCGCCTCAACCGGGAACTCAAATATCCCATCGTGATCGACGGCCGCAACCTGTATGATCCCGAAGTGATGGCGGCGCAAGGCTTCACCTATTACAGTGTGGGGCGCGCGGCCTGTCATCCTGAGGGCGTTCCCGCCGCTTTGCGGAACGACGTCCGGAACAGCGCCAAGAAAGCATGAGCTCACAACGCGCCCTGGTCACCGGTGGCGCCGGTTTCCTGGGATCCCATCTCTGCGATGCCCTGCTCGGCGAGGGCTGGAGCGTGGTTGTCGTCGACAACCTGCTCACCGGCCGCCGCGCGAACCTTGACCATCTCCAAAATGATTCCCGTTTCGATTTTATAAACAAAGACATCTGCGAACCCTTCGACGTCGGGAAAGTCGACTTCGTCTTCCACTTCGCCAGCCCTGCCAGCCCGGTGGATTACACCATCCACGGCATCCCCACGCTGAAAGTCGGATCGCTCGGAACCTTTCACGCCCTCGATGTCGCGCTGAAGTACGGCGCAAAGTATCTTGTCTCGTCCACTTCAGAGTGCTACGGCGATCCGCTGGAGCATCCCCAGAAAGAAACCTACTGGGGAAACGTGAATTCCATCGGCCCCCGTTCCGTCTACGATGAAGCCAAGCGCTTCACCGAAGCCGTTACCATGGCCTACCACCGCTATCACAAAGTCGATACCCGCATCGTCCGCATCTTCAACACCTACGGCCCGCGCATGCAGCTGAACGACGGCCGCGTCGTCCCCAACTTCATGAAGCAGGCTCTGCGCGGCGAACCGCTCACCGTCTATGGCGACGGCAGCCAGACCCGCAGCTTCTGCTACGTCAGCGATGAAGTCGACGGCTTCATCCGCTTATCGAAGTCCTCGGAACATCTGCCGGTCAACATCGGCAACCCCAACGAGTTCACCATCCTCGAATGCGCGCAGCATGTAATCAAGGTGACAGGATCGAAAAGCAAAATCGCTTACGAACCTCTGCCACAAGACGACCCCAAACAGCGCCGCCCCGACATCACCAAAGCGAGACAGTTGCTAGGCTGGGAACCAAAGATTCAGTTGGAAGCCGGCCTGCGCATGTCGCTGGATTATTTTCGCAAGGCCGTCGCGGAAGAAATGACCGCCAAGAAGTAACACCGCGCCACCCCTCAAAACTGTCATCCTGAGGGTCGCGGAACAGCTGTCCGCGGAGCGAAGCGACGCCGTCGTGGAAGAGCGGCGCTTCAGCGCCGCGTAAAGCGACCCTAAATCAACCTCTGTTATTCCGAATCGGGCCGAAGGCCCGGTGAGGAACCGGCTGTTGACTTTCTCAGGCGGGTGGCCCAGGTTTCTGATCTTTCTGGCATCACCAACAAAATGGGAACTGTGGGCGCCCCTCGATAAGAGCGAAGGCGTTGTCAAGGACAAATTTCTCCTGTCGGTGTTTTTAGCACCGTTTGTGTCGCCAGAGAGGTTGAGGACCAAGACTCTGGAAATCTCACGCTGAATCACCCACCGGTGGAAGATCGTTCTAAGAAGACCGTTCCACTAACCATCGATTCGGCCTAAACATCAACCATGATTCTTCTATGTGAACATCCCATCTCTACGGGATGGCGGGTGGCCCAGGTCCGTGGGATAGTAGATCTGGGTGCCCCATTTCTCGCGTCTTTTGCGAGAAGTGGGCTTTCAACACCGCTGCCACCAATAATCGGCTTTCCGGCTTCGGCTACGACGCGGCAGGGAACATGACCAGCAACGGTTCCGCATCCTATGTGTACGACGCCGAAAACCGTCTGATCGCCACGGCCGGGTACTCGTACATCTACGACGGTGATGGCGAGCGGGTGGAGAATGTAGCGAAGGCACGACGCCGGGCACTTGTGCGAGCGGTGCCACGGGCACGCTCTACTGGAGAGGCAATTTCGCAAAAGATGCCCTGACGGAGACCAATCTATCGGGAACCGTGCAGAATAACTACATCTTCTTCAACGGGCAGCGGGTGGCGCGAGTCGATAGTGCGGGAACGGTCCACTTTTATTTCTCCGATCACCTTGGCTCGCATGGCGTGGTGGAGAATGCCACGGGCAGCGCGTGCGAACAAGACATTGACTACTACCCCTACGGCGGCGTCGAAGAGGACTACTGCCCAAGTGTCGCCCAGAACTACAAGTTCACCGGCAAAGAACGAGATGCGGAATCGGGGTTGGACAATTTTGGAGCCAGGTACGATGCCTCCAGCCTGGGGCGATTCATGACGCCGGACTGGGCGGCGAAGCCGACCACGGTGCCCTACGCCAGTTTCGGCGACCCGCAGACGCTGAACCTTTATACTTATGTGGAGAACGGTCCGCTCAACCGCATCGACGCCGACGGACACTTATGCACCAATCCGAACAAAGGTTGCGGCTCGGATCAGGCCAAAGAGGCACAGGATTCGGCGCAAAATACGATAACCGCCGCCGTCACCGCAGCCCCGACCACGATGGAGGCCGTCGGTGCGGTTGTTAAGCCCTTGATCCAGAGTGCGGAAGGAGCTTTAGCAAGCGCGGGGACAACCCTACTGGACGTGGGGGCAAGTGCCTTGCTAGCGGTGACCTATTTGGCCAGCCCAGGGTCCGGGGGAGCGAATAACAGCAACGATACTATCCAGGGGGTTGCGGAGCAGAAAAAGGACTCTGCCGAACCCGCGCCTGCCGCGGGCGGAGCGGGAGCCAGCCAGGGCGGCGGGACAATTACCGGATTCACGAGACACGGACTCAATCAGGCGATCAGCCGAGACGGGGTCGGCGTATCGAACCGCGCGATGTTGGATGCGATGAAGAACCCCAAGGAGGTCGTCCCACAGTCAAACGGGACGACGCTGTATATCGGCCACAATGCAGTAGTCCTTACGAATGCACAAGGCAAAGTCGTCACCACGTGGGCAACCGGGAGTGCAGGACAACGTTGAAATGGAATCGCACCGATGAGTGGAAAAAATCTTAAACTGACTCCGCTCCCAGAAGAACTTCGCCCGTTGCTCGAAGAGGTAGTGCGCAAGCGCAACCGTGAACTTGCTGCCGTTGTGCTGTCCGGTGAGTTCGGGCGATTGAACGCGAGGGACTACGGGGAGATACAGCTATCGTTGGGCAAGGAGCTGTCCGAGACCGGTTTGGGTGAGGATGACGAACCCAACAGGAGAGGCCTTGAGATTGAAAGTCTGATCGATTGGGTGGGAGCGCGTATTCGATGGGCGGAGAGCAGGACTTCCGAGGAAGAAATCTCCCTCTGAGGATACCCAGCAAGTCGAAGTCGCAGGTCTACAATCTGACCGGCGAGCAGAGTAGCTGCCCCTCGCGTTCCTGGACGGCTGGGAGCCGATCCGGGAGCGGGTGAGGGTGCGTCAACTCGTGAAATTCTTCGATGAAAGATGCGGTGCTCATAGTTGTATGCTTTGCGTGCCGCGTTCGCTTTCTTCGCGGCGTCCAACTTCTTCTCCAAATCCTTGATGCGGGGCGGTCGGAGTTTGTTCGCGTCATCTTCAAATCTCCAGCACCCACGGTTTGTTCACCGTCTGGCGTGCTTCATTCGCTTGAGAGCAGTTCACGAAGGTTGTCCCGTGACGCTCTGCCCGTCCATATCCTCCGTGGATGTGCCCGCACACAAAGACACGGGGCTTCACGGCTTCGATTTGTTTCGCCAGCATCGGGCTTCCTAGATGCTCCGACTCCGGTGGATGCCGCTGGTCTAACGTTCCCTTCGCCGGACAGTGTGCGACGACAACATCACTCGCGGGGATCGGGACACTCGTCCCCCAGCCGACGCCATAGAATCTCAGGCCGTCAATCTCGACCGACTCGTCGATGAGTAATTGAACTCCCGCTGATTTCAGTAGGCTCCACGCTGTCTCCGGCTGGGTTTTCAAGAGATGGCGGGTGGCCCACCCTTCTTTCGCAGGCTTTGATCTCGCTGACATCAGCAGACCGAGGGTGCCCCATCCTCGCGTCCTTTGCGAGGGTGGGTACGATGCTGCTTACACGACGATTGTCGCCCTCGGAAGCAGCGCGCCCTCAATTTTTCCACAGTCCATTGTGACATCTAACCTTGTGCCCCCATCGAAATCGCGCAATCATGGTCGAGGCCATGACGGTCGTGCGAACCCGCATCGTCATGCCTCTAAATCCTTTGTTTCACGGATTTTGGTATCTAAGTTCTTTAGACCTTCGGATTTGCAAGGAAATTTCTGCTAACCCGATGATTCCAAATAGACCATGGGGGTGGGGTATCCCCCGGATTCATGCTCGGTACCCACGCAAGGGACTCCCGATACACGCGCTCTCGGAGAAATTATTTTACTGAGGAATTCACAGCACGAGCTCTGATGCGAGACGAAGAACCGGCAGCCGGAAACTGGGTGCCCGCAACTACTCGGTGCTCTGGGCTGCAGCCGCAACGAAGTCAATCAACTGCTGCACCCCATCGCGTTCAGCCTTGGTATTCAGTTTGAAGGACACGCCCATCCCGTAGCCGGGATGCGACGCCCTCACTTCACCGCTCACCCTCAACTTCATCTCGTGGGTGCGCACCACAATCTCAACCGGAGACCCCGCTGCAAAGGCCAGGGACATCTCGAGATAGCATCCGCCGGGACTCAGATCGCTCAGATGGCAGTAGTTCCGCACCGAGCTTCCCGTCTGGTATACCTCGGCTCCCAGACGGCAGGCATACCGGGTTTGTCCGCGGCGGTTGTACGGCTCCGATCGCAACCGGGCGCCAGCTTCCCCGTCGCGCCCCTTCGCCTCCTGCTTCTCCTCGTGCTGCTCCGCGCATTGTTGCTGAGGCTCGCCATCCGACGCAAATTTGTCTTCCACCGGCCGGATGGAGCGCTCCACTTCCGGCATCTCCAAAGCCAACTCCTGCTTCGGCCCTTCGGCGGTGTTCACCTTCAACCACTCTTGCAAAACCCGCCGCGAAGCTTGCGGCACATCCACAAACTGGATTCCCGCGCGCCCATTCCAATCCTGCCACACCACCTGGCCCGAGAGCCGCACGCTTGCGGTTTGACCCGGCAACTGAAACTGAAAATAAACTTTGCAGGCTGGAGGCACCTTCTTACTGAAGTGCACCGCCATGCCACCTTCCGCCAGATCCACCAGCGTCGCTCTCGCCTGCTCTACGCCGGCGTAGTCGATAATCGCCTGCGTATGCACCGCCGCGCGCGACTTACGCCGCTTGTCCCGGTGCAGAACACTTTGCGCCGCCCGCAGGCTGCTCAACGCCCGCTCATAGGACATTGGCTTGTACAGCACGAAGTTCACGCCCAGCGAAAACATCTCGCGAATGCTCTCTTGCCCCGACACCACAGCTACCGCCAGAGTTGAATCGTTCAGACGCGAAGAACGGCTCTCGCCCAACAAACCAATCACGTCCGCCTGGGTTTCGCAGTCAAGAATGAGCAGGTCAAAACGCTCTTGCGCCACCCTTACGGCGGCGCGCACGGCGTCCGGACACAATTCCACGTGAATCCCGAGTTCTTCCAGGACGCGCCTCAGCACTTGCACTGAAGCTTCGTCCTTGCAAACTAGCAGCGATGAGAGAGTCATACCTGCGACCATCCTAGGGTCACCGCAGTTCGTCCGACAAGTTACCGGAGTCATCCCACTGCCCCGGTCTTCCGGGTGCAGTTCTCCTAACTCCACCGCAGTCAATCATGTGACCTGAGTCACCCTCCGCATTACAAAAGACCAATAGTCCTTCGTTGCACTGTGGTGCTTTGACGCTACCACCCGGCCTTCATAGGATGAAGACTGCCACACCGTATGCAGTGCCAATTGGCCTTCCCCGAACGGCTGCAGCTTTCCTCTGCGCGGTTAGGCTCTTAGGAATTCTAGATATTCAGGCATGAGGTTGAGTTGATTAACACCACCAGACGATACGTGACTCACCCCCGGAATGAACTTATGGCATCGCGCAAACAGATCGGGTTCTCACTGCTGGAGCTGATGATAACGGTCAGCCTCGTCTTGGTTCTGGCGGGGGTCACATTCATTTCCCTGGGACCCATGCTGAATCAGAGTCACACCAACTCGGCCTATGACACCACATTGATGGCGCTGCGCAACACCCGCAACCTGGCGATCACGCAGAGTCACGAATACTATGTCAATTTCAATCCTGCTGGCTTTCCCGCGGGCACGATTCAGGTCCAGTATCAGCCCCCTGCGGTCGGCGCCGGAGTTGCTCCCCCGGTGGAGCAAGTGATCACATACTCGATCCCGACGGATATCAGCTTTGCCGTCCAGGCGGGATTTCCCGCCAATACCCCGGACAGCTTTGGCACCGGTGTTACTGCCATTGATTTCGAAACCACGCCAGGCGTCCCTCTAAATTACGTCGTCTTCTTCCCTGACGGATCCGCGCAGGACAACCTCGGCAACTATAGCAGTGGCGTTGTCTATCTCACGCGGCCCGGCGACACCATCTATTCTTCGCGAGCGATCACCGTATGGGGAGCAACCGGCAGAATCCGCGGTTGGCGGCTCAATCAGGTAGCGGGCGTTGCCACGTGGGTACAACAATGAGACAAGAAAACAAACTCGTGAAGAAACATGACTCCCAGCGCGGCTTTTCGCTGATCGAAGTCATGATCGCCACCGTCATCATGACCGTTGGCATTCTCGCCCTGATGGCCAGCTTCGCTACCGCGATTACCGCCACCGCTTCGTCACAGGAAGATCTGATCGCACGCCATAAGGCGCTCGATGCCATGGAAAGCATCTACACCGCACGCAACAGCCAACAACTTCCTTTCGCATCGATCAACAATATCGCGAACGGCGGAGTCTTCAAGTCCGGGGCGCAGCAACTGCTGTGCGCCGGTGCCGATGGCATTGTCGGCACTGCCGATGACGCCGCCTGCACCGCTCCTGACACTGGTGCGGCTTGCCCGGGAGGAGTGGAGTGCCTCGTCCTGCCCGGCCCCGATGGCGTGCTCGGCACTGCCGACGACATCACCCAAGGCCTGAGTAACTTTACGCGCACCATCACCTTCAATCAGGTGCTGCTACCCAGCGGGGCGGTCAATAGCAATCTCATCGCCGTTACGATCGCCGTTACCTACATTAAACCCGGCTGGCCCGCCCGAACTTATACCGTGAACGGGCTGATCTCCAGCTACCACTAAGCCTGGCTAAAACCATGAAGATACGTATCGCAAAATCGCAACGCGGCTTCAGTCTTCTGGAACTGATGATCGCCTCCGCCCTCGGCCTCATCGTCGTCATGGCGATGACCCAGATGTTCCGCATGGGGATGAACGCCACCTTTACCGTTACGCAGCGTGCCGAGACCCAGCAGAATATGCGCGCCGCCATCGAGTTGATGACCAAGGACATCAGCCTGGCGGGCGCAGGCTTGCCCACGGGCGGACTGCAGTTGCCCGCCGGGCCCTCCAAGGTCGCTTGCAATCAAACCGGCACTTGCTATGTTCCCGCCGACACCTACCCGACTGGAAACTATATGTATGGCATCCTGCCCGGCTTCGGCAATGGCGTCCAGAACGGCACCATCATCCCCAGCGCGCCCGCAGCAACCAATGACAGCATCACCTCGATCTACTGCGATTACAACTTCCCGCTGAGCAATTTTTCGTTTACATTCCCCACCAATGGCTACGCCGCCGTTGTCGCACCGGCTACTGTTATCACAGCCGGCCTGCCCACCAACATTCTAGCGCCCGGCGGACTTAACGTAGGCGACCTGATGTTCTTCCTCGTCAGCACGCCAGGCCAAGGCACGGCCAGCGGCAACCAAGGAACCAGCGCCGCTCAAACCGCTGCGGTGGTAGCCGAAATAACGGGCATCCCAAGTTCTACTGCCATCAATTTTGCGGCCGGCGACGCTCTCAATTTCAATCAGAACGGCGCCAACAGCCTGTTTAACACGGTTGCCAATTTAGGGCCCGCTCTTGGCGGAGGCAACACGGTCACTGCCTGCCGCCTCAACGCCGTTACTTACTTTCTGCAAGTTCCTCCCGCGGGCGGCACCGACCAGACCCCGCGCCTGATGCGCCAGGTCAACGGACTCACTGCGGTCCCGGTGGCCGACAACATCATCAACCTGCAATTCAGCTATGACGTGATCAGTTCCACGGCCGGCCTCATGAATGCGAATCTATCCAATCCGATTGCGGCTGGAGACTCCCCCGCACTCATTCAAAAGGTCGACATGTGGGTGATGGGGCAAAGTTTAGTTTCGAGTGGGAATAGATTTCAGAGCATGTATCTGGCGAGTTCCGTCGCCACTCGCAACATGAGTTTCTGCAATTCCGACAGCAGCGCCACCACCGTTTGCCAATGATTGGCAATCTGAAGTCCGGCTATCTGAGGTTTCGCTTTTTGACGTTGGAGGGGGAAAACATGGGGAAGAGCAAACGAGATTCGCGAGGCTTCACGCTTATTGCGGCACTTCTGTTGACGGTCTTATTGTCGGCCGTGGCCGTCGGCCTGATCTACATGGTCAACAATGAGCAGCGCATGGGAGGCAACGATCTGGAGGGTAACCTCGCCTACTATGGCGCGGAGTCCGGCATCGAAAACCTGACCGCCCAACTCTCTGCGTTGTACCAATCCTCGCAGTCGCCGACTGCCGCGTCCATTACCGCTCTTACCGCTCCCGCCAATTATCCGACTGCGGTTACCGGCTCCAACATTACCAACATGAACTACGTCGAGTCCATCACTTGGCCGCTTTCGAACGCGGCGGGCAACCCTACGGGAGACTGGGACATTGTCGGTTCCGGTCCTAATCAGGGTATGGTGGCGTCTCTTATCCAATTCAATCTGCAAGTTACTGCCACCCGCGCTTCCACCGCGGGTGAGGCCACGAACAATGCCGCAATTACTCCCACCGGCGCTTCCGTAAATCTCACACGTACCGTGGAAGTTGCCCTGCTTCCCGCCTTCGAGTTCGGCGTCTTCTGCGATGGCGACTGCGACTACTTTGCCGGTCCTCCCTTTAACTTTGGCGGCCGCGTCCACGCCAACGGAAATCTCTTTCTCGCCTCCGGCGGCAGTACTTTGACTTTCACCGACAAGATCGCCGCCGTGGGCCAGATCATCACCACCCAACTTGAGAATGGCTGGCCGACCAGCACCAACTACAACGGCACCGTCTACGTGCCCACCGCCGCTGGTGGTTGTCCCGCCGCCCCCGGGGCCGGACCGGCCGCCAATTGCAAAGCCCTTCCCTCCGGCAGTTGGGCAGGCGGCTTTCCCAACACCGGCGCCGCGGTCGCCAACTGGAGAGGAGTTTCCACCGATTCGCCAACCACTGGGGTTCCGCCAGGGTTCAACAGCTTCATCGTGAACGGATTGACCGGTGCAACCGCATTGCAGTTGCCTTTCGTGGAGAATTCGAAGGTTGGGGCAATCGACATCATCCGCAAACCTACGCCGGTCGACACCGCGCTTCTGACCAACTCGCGCCTCTACAGCGCCCCTAAAGCTGTGATCCGCATTCTCTTGGCCGATACTGAAGCCGACCTCTACCCTGGCGAGGTCCGAGCCGATCCTGGCCAGGACGTACAGCTCGGTACTCCGAACACTCACACGAACCCATACATAGCTGTACCGACCGTGGCGACAGGACTCACCGCCGGAAACATGTACTTTGCCACAGCCAAGCCGGGAGCTAGCACGAACGATTGGACCAAGCAGGCGCCTACGGGATGCAACACCACTCTAACCTCGTGGCCCCTGTTCGGGCAGGTCACCGTTGCCGGCAGCTTGTGCCAGGGCACATGGCTTCGAGTGGAATACCAGAACGCTGCCGGAACCTGGGTTGGCGTCACGACGCAATGGCTGGGATACGGGTTCGGCCGCGGTTACAACGCGCCTCCCACTCATCCGTATTCGACATCTACCGCCACGGTTCCATATTGCCCGAGCTATACCACCAGCTCAGCCCCGCTTGCCAGCTACCCGGTGGGCCAGTGCCAGAACGCAATCAGTCCGGCCATTATCATTCTCCAGCAGCTCCAGCAGGGCCTGGCTACCTCCAAGGGACTGGAAACCGATACCACGGACAGCAGTGGAACTGAATATAATTGGCTTCCCCTTAACTTCTACGATGCCCGCGAAGGAGAACCCCGGGATACCCGGCCCGCTGGCGACCCCGGCACCGACTGCAGTCCCAACGGAATCATGAACGCCGTTGAGCTCGACGTGGGCAATCTGTGGCTCTGGCTGCAAGGGGCAGCGCCCTACACCGCCGGTAGCGGAACTCTGGTGAGTCCCGCCATCATCGCCAACAATAACGGCTACATCCTCTATTTCGCCGACCACCGCGGCATGCTCCAGGATAAGTACCCGTTGAGCACTTTCTACAACAACTTCTCCGGCATGTCCGGTTTGAACGACACCGTCAATGGCTCATCGTCAATTGGCCTGCCCGATGGCGCATTGGAACCGATCACCTACTACGCCACCGCTCCCACTCCTTATTCTCCGGAAGACACGGCCGTAAAAGGTGCTGCGGTGAACGGCGGGAACGTCGACAAATGGGGTGAGACCAACTTGGGCGCTGGCTTTGGCCTGACGGGAACAGCCCTGAGCGAGCCTTATTATATTCACGGCTCCGTCACCAACAATGCAGTTCAGTGTTACACGAACGTGTCGACCACGCCGAGCGTTTCCCCATTTCCCGGCACTGCCGAATGGAACATAGTGACTGGCCCGCGGCACGTGCTGCGCCTCGTCGATGGCGGCATGGACTCCGCTGGAAACAGCTACTTGCCGCACCCCCCAGCGGGGCAAAGCGGTGACGGCTTTACCGTCGGCTCCGAGGAACCGGTTTACGTATGGGGAGACTACAACACCGGTGTGGCCGATCCCTTTTGGCCCAGTGAAAACACCACCACCACTCCGCATTCCGCTGCTTCGATCATCGCGGACTCAGTCACGCTGCTCTCTAACCCTCCGTTCCAAAATGAGACCCCGGCAGTAAACCCGCTCGTCGGCTGGACCGATCAGGAAAGCTTCATCTCTCCAGCAACGGCGGGCAACCGTGCCGGAAACACTAGCTACTATCGAGTGGCTATTGCCGCGGGTAAGAGCATTCCGTTCCCGGAACCGGGCTGGGCGTCCGCTGCCGCCCTGCAGGATTTTGGCACCGATGGCGGTATGCACAACTTCCTGCGCTATCTCGAAAACCGTGGTGCCAACGGAGCCACCGTGAACTACGCCGGTTCGCTGATCAGCATGTACTATTCGCAATACGACACCGGCGTATTCAAGTGCTGCAACTCCGTGTACGGCGCTCCTAACCGGAACTACTTTTTCGACACGCAATTCCTGAACCCGAACAATCTGCCTCCGGGAACGCCCATGTTCCAGGACGTGGTGAGTTTGGGCTTCCACCAAAACTTCACTCCACAATAAATTCGTAAACTCGTTGTAACCAGCCCCCGGTCCTGATCCACGGACCGGGGCTTTTCATTTTTTTGTACTATTTCCTCGGTCACGGTTTTTCGCTTACAGTGACGGGCTGGGATCGTTCAAGCATTCCAGCGATCAATCTATGAGCGCATCTTCGCCGTCGACGCCCCAGAATCAGCGGTCCACAGAAACCGATCGCCAAGCGACGGATCGCCAGGCTTCGCGCTGGATCTGGAGTTTGTTCTTCGTCTGTGCCCTCGCCGCCATCGGACTCTTTTTCATCCCCGCCTTCATCATCCGGCCTTTCCGTCACCAGGCGCCACGCGCACTCATTCTTGCTATGGCCCTGCGCCAGCGCGCTCCTCTGGGTACGTTGCTCGCGGCTTTCGCCTGCTTCGTCCTGGCCTTCGCGCTGTGGAGAACCGTTGGCCGCTGGCGCCAAGGTCTCTTGGCTTTCACTCTGCTAGTCGTCACTTTCTCCGCACTCATGGCGCGCCTCAACTATTTCGAATGGATGTTCCATCCCATCGCCGGCCCGCAGTTCATCGCTCAATCCGCGAGCAAACTCGACCCTAAAGAAATGATCATGGCCGTGCGCCTCGGCACCGATGCCCGCGCCTATCCCATCAGCCAGATGGCCTACCATCACGTTCTCAACGACGTGGTCGGAGGCGTGCCGATCGCTGCCACCTATTGAACGCTCTGTCACACCGGTCTGGTGTGGACACGAACGATCAACGGCAGAGCCTTGCACTTTTATCTGGCCGGCATCAACAACCAGAACTTCCTCATGCGCGATAAGGAGACCGGAACCTGGTGGCAGCAGATCACCGGCAAAGCCATCTACGGCCCGCTGCAAGGCGCGGCGCTCGATCTCGTCCTCAGCGACGAACTTACTTTCGGCGAGTGGAGAACCGAATTCCCTTCCGGCCAGGTGCTCGCGCCCGTCGCCAAATACACGAAAGAATATGACGCCAACTGGGAGCCTGACGTAGCCAAGCTGCCCGTCGTCATCAGCTTTCCCGGCACGGAACTGAAGTCGCGTGATGTTGTCATCGGACTCTCGATCGACGGCGCCGCACGCGCCTATCCCTGGGAAACGTTCGCTAAGCAATCTCCGGTTCTCGATCGCGTCAACGGCACGCCGCTGCTTCTGGTGCTCGGCCCTGACGGCAAATCATTCCGCGTCTTCGTCAGCCGCATTGATGGTCGCGACGCCGAATTCTTCCTCCAGTCCAATGCGCAAGCCGATGCCAAGCAGTGGACGCTGATCGACTCGACGACCGCCAGCCAGTGGAACTTTCAGGGCTGCGCCACCTCCGGCCTCGCGCAGGGAAAATGCCTCGACCGCATCCCCGCGCTTAAGGATTACTGGTTCGACTGGCGCAATTACCATCACGACACCACCATCTATAAACGCTAAGACAATCGCTCGAATGTTCCGTGGGAGCATTAGGCTTGAAGTTCCGAATGATCAGAGAAAAAAAGCAAAGCAGATTCCTCCCCAAAGAACGGTTCGGAATGACAAGAGGTAGGGACAAAGGTAGGATTTATACGTGTCTGCCATTCATGCCATTTTTTGGGATGTTGGAGGAGTTCTCCTCACCAACGCGTGGGACCACGTCGAACGCGCGGCGGCGCTCGAACACTTTCATCTGGACGACGTAGAATTTCACTCGCGGCACGAGATGGCTGTTTCATCGTTTGAGCGTGGCGAGATTTCGCTCGACGAATATCTGGATCGCACAGTGTTTTACCGCGACCGTCCCTTCACACGCGATGCGTTCCGGGATTACATGTTCTCATTGTCGCAGCCGAAACCGGAGGTTCTCGTCTTTGCGCGCGCGCTGGCGGATTCCGGCAGATACTTCATGGGCACGATCAATAATGAATCCCGCGAACTGAACTTGTACCGCATCGAGAAGTACGGCTTGCGGGAAATCTTCCGGCTGTTTATAAGCTCTTGCTTCGTCGGACTGCGCAAGCCGGAAAGCGGCATTTACCGTCTGGCGGTTGAGACAACGCAGATCGATCCGGAGGAATGCTGCTTCATCGACGACCGCGCACTGAATCTGGAATGCGCCACGAAGCTGGGCATGCGGACAATTCAGATGCAGACACTGGAACAGTTGCGGGAGGAGCTGGGGAAGATTGGGGTGAAGGCAGTGGTCAGTGGTCAGTGGCCAGTGATCAGTGGCCAGTCTTAGGCGTTCAGTATCAAGCGATCTTGGACTCGGCGCGGGACCGGGAAACCAGAACTAGAAACTAGCAGCAGAAATCACCGAGCATCTTGGACTGGCCACTGATCACTGGCCACGTGCTCGCTAGCCTCTTCGCGGCTGCGGCTTTGCCGACGGAGTCACGGGTTTCGGAATATCAGACTCTGTTCCTGAAAGCGTCAGGTCGCTCGACCAGCACTCCGAGACCAGCTTCCAGTCTCCGCCGCTCTGCTTGGCGAAGACCCAGAGATACTTGCCGCGTTCTTCGCGGCGTTTGCCCGCAGTTCCTGGAACCAGTGCGCTGTAGCGGCCGACTTCGTGGGCCAGATCGCCGACAACTTCCACACGCATGGGCTCAACCGCGACTTCTCCGAGGCCGGATTCGAGCGCGGAGAAAAAGAATTCGCGCACGGCCGCAGCACCGCGAATCGGCGGAAGATTGGAGCGCAGCACGAGCGCGTCGGCGGCGTAGAGTTCGATTAATTCATCGAGCTGACGAGTATTGCAGGCCAAAACCCATTCCTGGGTCAGACGGCGGACTGCAGCCTCGCTGCGGCTCATGGGTTCACCCTTGGCGGCGGCGGCAACACGCAACCGATCGGCTTCCCGCGCACTCTCGGGAGCGTTGGCTCGAGGCGCTGCCGTGGTGGTGTCCTGTCCACCCTGAAAATAATGGTGGTGGTAATGGTGGTGGTAGTGATGCGCACCTGCGGGAGCGCCTGCCGATGGATGAACTTCGTGCGTGGGATCGGGCGCCGGTGGCGGGGTTTGCGTCAGCCCCCTGGCGAAATCCGGTAGCTCGAGGGTGGGCGATTCGGGAATGGAAGATTCAAGAGTTGGCGATTCCAGCGCCGGCGATTGACTGGGCGCAACTTCTATTGAAAGTCCGCACATGCCGCAGAACTTATTGCCTTCGCGATTGTGATGTCCGCAGACGCGGCAGGCGGAAGAAGCGCTGAGACTGGCTTGCGGTGCGGCATCCTCCGCGGCTGTTTCAGAATCGTTTTCCATGGTGAGGCGCTGCATGGCTTGCAGAGCCTCGGCAATGGCTTCCTGATTGGGCTTGGGCCGCCGCATTTCCGGATACAGGCGCTGATAGATCTCGCCGAGGGCGGGGTTGTGCGGGCCGATGCTCGGCGGCGCGTCTTCGGAATCCTGCGCGGGCGTGAATACGGAAGGCTTGGCGAGTTTCTTGTCTTTTTCTCTGTCTCTGTCCACGATTCAGACCGGGTGCCGATGGAGTCGGGCTTATCGTTCATTCTAGCTCAGCATTCTAGCGCAGCATTCCAGCCCAAGCATTCTAGCCAAGCGGGCGGGATCTCAACGCCGGGAAAACTCGATCTTGCCTTCCGCTTCGGTTGGAACGCCGTTGCAGGTTGCGGGACGATACCGCCAGGCGCGGACGGTTTGCAGCACGTTGCGGTCGCCCACAGGGCCGACGCTCTGCAGAATGAGTGGGCTATGCACGCGTCCATCGGCGCCAATGATAAAGCTGACTTTTACTTTCATGCCAGCAGCCGCGGGAACCATCAGCGGGGCGGGCGTAGTCAAAGCTTCGGGCGGCTGAGTATCTTCGCAGCGCGCACGCGCGCTCACGTGCGGCACGTCGCTGAACTCGGAGGCGCGCGTGGGAGTTCTCCAGACTTGATGTTCGCGCTCCGTCAAAACTGCCTGGCTCACCCGCGGAGAGGCAGTTTGCACGGAAGCGGCGGCCGGAACTGCGAAGAGCAAAAACCAAGGCCAGAGGCGACGAAGCATGTGTTGGAACCCTTCCAATTGAGCGGGGGGTTGCTCCCTATGGCTCTTTATCGGCAAGTATGGGGCCAGGTTAAGAACTATGGTACATGCTGTGTTATCAGTCAGTTACACAAGATCTTCGGCGGCCATGGACTATCCATGTGAAGGCAATTGCATATGTCATGCCTCTGGGACACGAGAGTTGGCTGTAATATCTTCCCCCGGCCCGAATTGTTCATCCTTTATCGTTCATCATTATCGCTATCGATTCGCGGAGGATCGCAGGGTCAGGAGCGTGATCTCGGGTGGACAATTCAGACGTACCGGAACACGAACAGTTCCCAAACCTGCATTGGTGTAGAGCGCCAGCGGACCTACCTGGTAGGTTCCCAGTGCATACTTCTTCGCCATGGGGGGCAGGTAAAGCGGGGGCAGCAGGGGAATCCTCACCTGGCCTCCATGAGAGTGTCCCGAAAGTTGCAGGTCGATGGGAAACCGTGCGGCGGCATCGGCGAAGTCTGGTTCGTGCGCCAGCAGAATGACGGCTTCATCGGCGGGGACGCCGCGTAACGTCTTCGACAAGTCGGCTGCGCCACTGAGCACATCGTTCACGCCCGCGAGCCAGAAGCGCGCGCCATCATGCTCGATCGCTTCGGACTGGTTCACTAGAACCCGGATGTTCTCGGCCTGGAGTACGCGGGTCACGTGCTTTGGGTCAGTGCCGCAGTCGTGGTTTCCGAGAATGGCCCAGAGGCCGTGGGGCGCGGTCATCTGGCGTAGCAGGCGAGCGCATGGCTCGGCTGTGAACGCCGCCTTTCTGGGGTTCCCGAAGAGGGGCACGGAAACGAAGTCTCCGGTGAGCACGATGAGGTCGGGACGAAGGCCGTTGACCATGGCAATAGCGGCATGCAACGGGTGGACGGAAAAATACGGATCGTAATGAAAATCGCTGAGTTGAGCGACGGTGAAACCGTTCAACCGTTCTGGCCAGTGTCGTAGGAAAAAATCCCGGCGGACAATATGCGGACGGTTCGGTTCGAGAAGAATTGCATCGCCTGCGATGGCAACCGCCCCGGCAGCGGCGGCCCCGCGAAGAAACTGACGTCTTGTGGTGGGGATCAAGGACAAACGAAACTACTCTGCGGGCATTGAAGGCACGAGCATCCGCGCCTCCAGAATAACCGAATGGAGGGATTTGGTGCAGGCCCAAAGGAATCAGAAACTAAACGTCGCCAGTAAGTCGATGCGGCGAACCGCCGCACCAGTGGAGAACGGTCCGCCCTGGAGCCCATTCGGCGTGTCAAAAAATCGCGAACCCAGAATGCCGCTCGGGTCTCCGAAGTTCACTTTGTTGAAGACATTGCGGGCCGAAACCCCAAACGTGAGATTGTAACGGTGGTCAGAGCTGCTGGGCAGTCCGCTAGGACCACCTCCAAAAAGAGGACCGCCGCGCCGTCCTCCGCCGTGAGATCCGCTACCACCGCCTTGCCCATCATTGCCAGCAGCGCGGCCTACCTTGGGACCGAAGCCGATCGTCTTCGTAAGCCGCAGATTCATCGTCACGTGCGATGGACCCTCGCCGTAGTTGATGGGAACGATTTTTTCGCCGGCGACGGCAGGGCTGGCCGGATTGGCGTCGAAAGTTCCCAGCGACGTGCAATATATGTTCGAGGCAGTACAACTGGCTCCCGGAGCGAGCCCGGGACGGTCATTGAAGATGGAATCGTTGTTGAGGTCATTGGTTGTAGTGATGTTGAACGGAGACCCGGCCCAAGCGATCAGGAACGGACTCAACCGGAAGTTGAGAGGGAGACCGAATGTGCCGCCAAAAAAGAGCCGGTTACGGTAATCAAAAGAAGCGCGGCCGTAATCGTCACTGATGTTGTAGGAGTTCGAGGGAAAGCTGGAAACCCCGGAGGTATCGCTGTTGGCATAGTTAAATATGTAGTAGCCAAAAAGCTGAACTTTGGACCCGATGCGCACGTTGGGGTTGGCAATCAATTGATTCTGCCGGAAGACCGCTTCGGAAACGTAGCGGTAGAGATTTTCGGTGGAAATTTGGCAATTGGGACTGCATGGAGTGCCAGGGTAAGGAGCGTCGGCGTTGATGGTAAGCAACTGGTCAAAGCCGCGAGAGTTCAAGTAGGTCACATTCAAGGTTGCAAACTTGGTAAGCTGCCGCTCTACACTGATGGCGGACTGCAAAGTGTAAGGCGCGTGCAGACGCGGGCTGATCTGGTAAATCGTAGGGGTAACAGGTACGGCTGCGCCGGTGCAGGCAGTGAAATCTGTAAGGGATGGGCATTCAGGATTGGCAATAACGAACTGCTCCTGTGTGATGCCATTCAAGCGCTCGGCTTCCAGGATTTGGGCTTCCTGAAAGCGATCATAAAAAATTCCAAATCCGCCGCGCAGCACGACCTTGGGCGGAGCGCTTTTGCCTCCAACGCCCCAGGCAAATCCCAGGCGCGGCGCCCAGTCGGCGTGATCCTGAATGCCAGTTTGGGTTTCGAAGCGCAGGCCGTAGCTGAGGGTGACGTTAGGACGCATCTTCCAATCATCCTGGTAGTAAAGTCCAGCGTCGAAATTGCCCACCACCAGAGGCGGACTGCCCACAGTGTAAGTGAGCTGAGTGGCGATCGGGACGGTAGTGTTTCCGGCATTCTGAATTGCGGTCTCGTAGGAGATTGGGCAAGGCGCTTGCCCCAGAGTAGGCACGCAGCTGTTACCGCCCGTAGGGTTCAGCAGCGAAGAGAACGTAAATTCTCCGTTGAATCCAGAAGTCTGGCTGTTGGCGTCGCGGATGCCGCGCAGCCGCGCACCAAACTTCACGGTGTGATTGCCGTGGATGATGGAAGTGTAATTCTGCAGTTCGTAGTGGTCCTGGTGATCGAGAATGGTGCCCTGGTTGTTGCCCCCGCCATCGAACGATCCCAGAACGTTGAGGGTCGGCTGGGTGTTCAGAGCGTACTGATTATCGAGCTCGCGCAAGTACTGGAAGTGGATTTCGTTCACAATCTTCGCGCCGATAATTTGGGTATCGCTGATTTGCAGCGTGTGCTCCGCAGAGTCGGAGTTGTACCCCTGAGAAGCCAGGGTGAACTGGCCGATGCCGTTGTTATCCTCAATGTCGCGGTAGAATTGATAGCGCGCAGTCAGAGTGTTGTTCTTGCTGAGTGCATAGTCGATCCGCGGCGTGATGTTGGTCCGATGCCGGGGGAAGGGCACCGACTCGATGACGGGTATCTCGGCGAGAGTGGTCGGATCGAGCGTGAAAGCATTGACAGCGGAGAGATCGTTGATATTCCGCCGCTGGAGATCGAGAAAAAACGAAGCGTTCTTGTTGATCGGTCCGCCAACATTGCCGGTGATCAGCGTGGAATCATAGCCGGGCTGGTCGGCGCCGCCGAACGGGTTCGGCGAGTTGAAGACGGAATCATTCCCGTCCACCATGAACTGGCCGTGAAATTTGTCGGTGCCAGGCTTGGTGAAGACCTCGATGCGGCCGTAGCCTATCTTGTCGTATTCCGCGGAAAACGGATTTGAATTGATGCGAATCTCACGAATGGATTCCTTGGGAGGAAGCTGGCCGGCGGTAAAACCATCGATGTAAAGCTGGCCGCCGTTAGGGCCGGCGGAAGGCCCGGCCAACGCCTGCAGGTCCGTGAGCAATTCGTCGGGATCGTCGGGCAAGGCTTCCAATTCTTTACCCGATAGGGTGATGGCTCCGGCGTTGTTCGAGGGATTGACATCGACCGTCGGCGCCGTGTCCGAGACCTGAATCTTCATCTGCTCAACTTCAATGGCCATGGCGACATTGAGGCGCAACGGCTGATCTACGGTGATGACCACATTGTCATTTTCGTAGAGGGCGAACCCCTGAACAATGACATTCAGCGTGTACTGGCCCGCTGCCAAGCCTTTGAACTCATACAGGCCCTGCCCGTTGGCCTGCGTCTTGATTGGTGTCGAGGAAGCGGCCGCCGGCGTGAGAACGACGCTGGCATTGGCAATGGCGGCTCCTGAAGGGTCAGTCACCTGCCCGCGCAAGATGCCTGAAGCTGTCTGTACGGCAGAGGTTTGCCCAGCGGCCGTCTGCGATGCCGCGAGCGTCGCGCATAACTGCAACGAGAGAAAGATGAGTATGAAACACAAATACTTCCGCACCGTCATCCAATATTCCATTCTGTGATAAGAGTCTTCGATATAAACTTTCGATGCAGTATTCGGTCGAGAGGGGAGTAAATGCTATGGGCCCCCGGCGTCGCCGGAGGGCGCGCCCATGGTCCATGGAGCGAGCATCGCGGCGCTGCTGGCGCTGGGTGCGGCCTGTAGAATCGGTTCCATGCCACTGACCAAGGTGACCACCGTCCCTACGCCCGCCGTGCCCTCGGTCGAGAGAATGATCACTGCGTCGCCTTTGTGCATGTCAGCCAGGGAAGCAGCGGGCACGCGGCTCAGCATCTGCTGAAAATCCGGAGCGCCACCGGAACGCCCGCCCGTAGCATTACCCCCAGGGCCCATTCCACTGGGAGGACCGGATGGAGGCGCGGGTTGAACATTGCTTGCGGAACCGGCGCCGGATGCGGCCCCGGGCGTCGCTCCCGCAGCGGCTGCCTTCAGACGCATTGCAATCCGCTGCGCCATCTCAGGGGGCAAGCGGCGGAGCTGCGAGTCTGCTGTCACTTTGACGAACACTGATTTTTTCGACAACAAATCCTGAACGCCGACGGTCGACGAACTTGCATCGACTGAAGCGACAATACCGGCGATATTCCGGAACGATCCAGAAACGATTTCCTCGGCCGTCAGTTCACTTCCATCCGCGCTGCGGTCGCCGCGCGCACGCAACTGATCGCCGGGATGAATCTCCTGCAGCGTGCCCGGCTTGGCGTCGTCAAACCTCACGGAGTCCGGCGCATAGCGGCGAATCGCCGTGGTGCTGGTGGTGTGAATGGCGATGTTTTTCTTTCCAGCGAAGCTACCCACGGAAATTGTGACGGTTCCCGCCGCCGCATCCACTGCGGTTACCAGGCCGCCCACGCCACGCTTCTGCCAGTCTTGCAGGTCCTGCGCATGCCGGGCTTCGAGGTCAGAGTGCTTCATCACGATAACGGTGGAAGCCACGAGCGACAGACTATCGTCAGACGCTTTACCCGCCACCAGGATGCGATCGCCGATCTGCAGATCCTGCAATTGGATGGGCGTGGCGTTCTTCAGATCCTTCTCGCCTGGAGCGATGCGCAGGATACGGGTCGTGGGCTGAAGTGCGATGTTGACGTCAGGACCGGAGTCTGGGGTGAGTGTGATCGCCATGCCGTTGATGGATTTCACGGCGCCGATGCGCCGATTGGCCGGGCTCGAACTGGCAGACGGCGAGGCTTGCTGGCCGGAGGGCAAGGCATAGCAGGGAGGCAACAGAGGGATAGCTGCGCTTGCGGCGCAGAGAGCGATCGCCAGAAGTCGGTTTGTGTTTGCGCTCATACGCCTTTCGTTCTCTACTTGGTCGTTCTTAACTAATCTACATCGGCGGATGGGAAAGACGGCAGGATTTACAAAGTTTTACTTCAAGATGAAAGGTTTTTAACAAGAGCGACACAAACGCGAAAGCGGCTGCAGCAGAAAAATAGCCGAGGATTGGCGACGCAATCATTCCGCAATCAGCAGGTTCTCCGCGAACGGCCATTGCTCGTCAATCCATTGCACCTCACAGCGGAAACCGGCAGTACCGGCCATTTGAAACACTTCTTCGGGAGAATATTTGTGGCTGCTTTCAGTCCAAATGGTTTCGCCTTCAAGAAACTGGACGGAAAGCCCGGCGGCTGGAATGCTCACGGTTTGCGGACACATGGACCGCAGATGCATTTCAACGCTGCGGGCTTCATGATTGATTCTCGCCACGTGTTCAAATTGAGAGAGATCGAAATCGGCGTCCAAGTCGCGATTGATGCGAGCCAGCAGGTTCAAGTTGAAAGCGGCGGTCACTCCCAGTTCATCGTCGTATGCCGCCAAGAGCTGGGCGCTCGATTTCTCCAGATCAGTCCCGAGCAAAAGGGAGTCTCCGGGCTGAAGAATGCGCCGGACTTCGGCCAGAAACTTGATGCCGGCGAGCCTGTCGAAGTTCCCGATGGTGCTCCCCAGGAAGAGCACGCAAAGATGCTGGCCGCTACGCCGTTGCGCGGCAACTTCGAGCAATCCATCGAGGTACTCGCGCTCGAAGCCCAAGATGCTGATGGAATCGATGTCACTGAGTTCACGCTCGCACATGGCGAGGGCAGACGGAGAAATCTCAATGGGATAGTAAGCGGTGCGCTGGCGCCGGCAAAGAGCCTCGAGGATGTGGCGGGTCTTCCTGCCGCTGCCGCTGCCGAGTTCGGCCACGGAAACGGGAGTGGCCAAGCGCTCGACAATGTCGCGGGCGTGCCGCCGCAGCAAGCGTTCGTCCGCGCGGGTGAGGCCGTACTCCGGGAGGTGGCTGATCACTTCAAACAACGCGGAACCCACATCGTCGTACAAGTATTTCGACGGCAATTCCTTCTGGCCGGGCTGGGTGAGCCCAGCACGTACTTCCGCTGCAAATTCATAAGTTGTGTTCGGAGTAATAGTTTGAACCAGCATATTTGCAACTCCCTTATCAAAACGTAAACATCGACGAAATAATGCTTACCGGCTCACGCAGCGAAATCCTGTATAGATAAATTGATAGTGCGCCTGGAACCAGTTGCGGAACGTAGGCCGCAACATGCACGCCGCAGTGCGCGCCGATCCGCCCTTCATGACAAAGTGTTTGCCGTCAAAGAAATCGGCGGAATAACCGCGGTAGAACGGGAATGGTTCGAATCCCGGGAACGGAGCGAACTCGGTGGAAGTCCACTCCCACCCGTTGCCCAGCATGCCATGCACGCCGAAGGCGCTCCGGCCGTCAGGGAACGAATTCACCGGTGCGGGACTCCAACGGGCGAAATCAAAATTGCCGAACTCAGAAGAAGGCGCTTTTTTACCCCACGGATACGATTGCTCGTCTCCATGCGGAGTGCCGTAGGCCGCGCGCTGCCATTCGGCCTCGGTGGGCAACGACTTCCCGGCCCAGTTGGCATACGCTTTCGCCTCCGCCTGACTCACATAAACTGGCCAATTGAGTGGAAGCGGCACGTCTTCGAACATTGTGCGATAAAGCCACCGTCCGCCTTCCTGCTTCCAGAAAGCCGGATGCGAAATTCCCTGCCGGAATTTCCAGTTCCAGTCTTCGAGATTGTCACCCCAGAATGCGCGCGTCTCGTAGCCTCCAGCCGCCATGAACTCGAGATACTGAAGGTTCGTGACTTTATACTGATCGATAGCGAACGCCGGTACGTTAACGGTATGGGCCGCATACTCGTTGTCCCAGCCGAAGACATCGCCGCGCGGGAGCCCGAGCGTGACCGCACCGGCGGGAATTTCAACAGAGCGGTGAACGACAGGCGCAGCATCAAGGTCGAGGGATTCTATCCGCCGCACTTTGCGATCAAGCGGCAACTGATGCAGCATGTAGGCCAGCGTTTCCGCATGCATGAGCCGATGCTCAATCGCTACGTTGAGCAGAGTGCCGAGGGAAAACCCGTCACTTGTGGGAAGGTGGGAATCGGCAAGCGCCTCGGCGAGTTTCTCGTCTAGAACGGATCGGATTTTTGAGACGTACTCTTGCACGGCGGCGATCGAAGGCCACTCCGAAGGCAGATCGGCGGGCAGTCCTCCGCCAACCGGATCGATACCGAACGCAAACAGCCGGTCGAACTCGGGATGAAAGCTCTTCAGTCCAAGAACGCGTTCATGGAACAGGTTCCAATCGAAGGCTTCGAGATGCCCGATGTAAAAGACAATGCGATGACGCTCGGCAATGGGCCGTTCGTAGAGACAATCGGGCTTGACCACAGCGAAGAGGCCATCAGTTTGTCGACGGGCGTCCACGAGTTGGTCGAGCAGTGCGTGACGAATGGTGACGTCGCTCTGCGTGGCAAGCACTGGGATCTCCTAATCTGGTGACCGTGAATTATGAAACTCACCCAGCGGCAACCGGGCCAATTAGCGGCAGTCGGCGCAAGTGGATTGGATTCTATGCGCCGGGCTCCCCCGAGTACCATAGGGTAATGCCCCTACCGGTATTTCACGTCGACGCTTTCACGGCCAAGCCTTTCGCAGGCAATCCGGCCGCCGTGTGCCCTCTCTTCAAATGGTTAGATGACGAGGTGCTGCGAGCGGTCGCAGCTGAAAATAATCTTTCGGAGACTGCTTACCTGGTGCCTCGCGGAGATCATTATGAGCTGCGCTGGTTCACGCCGCGTTGCGAAGTGAAGCTTTGCGGGCATGCGACGCTGGCTTCCGCGTTGGTGGTTCTGCAGATCCTGGAACCGAAGCGCGATTCGGTGCGCTTCGAAACGCGGATGAGCGGTGCGCTCACCGTCTCCCGCGACGGCGATTTGTTCGCGATGGATTTTCCTGCGCTGTCGCCCTGGACCTGCACAGATCCGCCTTCGGCGCTGATTGAAGGCTTGGGAGCAATTCCTGCCACGGTTATGCAAATCGAAGACAACTACTTTGCTGTGTACGAGCGCGAGGAAGATGTCCGGCGTATCCGTCCCGATTTTCGGTTACTGGAAAAGCTTCATCCCGCGGGAGTCGCGATCACCGCTCCAGGCAAGGATTCCGATTTTGGGTCTCGCTACTTCGCACCCAGCTACGGCATTCCGGAAGATCCTGTAACCGGTTCGACTCACTGTTCGTTGGCGCCGTATTGGGCTCGGCGGCTGGGCAAGTCAAGTTTGCATGCGCGTCAGGTCTCGGAGCGCGGCGGCGAATTGTGGTGCGAAGTTAAGGGAGAACGAGTGATTCTCCGCGGGAATGCGGTGCTTACGTTACGAGGGGAGATGTTGAGCACTGATCACGGCCCAGAGACTTCATGCCAGACGCCTCGCCCTGCTCCGCGGGACAGCTGAGGCGGATGTCGCTGCGAGGCTAGTTGACTAAACCTTTGCTGCGCAGGAATTCGTGCGCGACATCCTGCACGTCGCGATGCTGACCATCGAGAGCATAGTTCAGCTGCTGCATCTCCTGATCTGAAATTTTTCCCGCTAACTCAGCAATAGCCTGGGCAACTTCGGGATGCTGCTGCAACGTTTGCTGGCGGACCACCGCGACTGCTTCGTAGGGTGGAAAATAATGACGGTCATCTTCGAGGGCAAACAAATCCAGCGCTGGAATGAGACCATCGGTGGCGTTGCCGGCGGCAATATCGATCTGATGATTTTTTAATGCCGGGGTGAGTAAACCCAGATCCATGATGCGGGGCGGAGCGGCGAAATGAAGACGATACGCAGCAGCCAGTCCGGCGTAGCCGTCAGGGCGCTCCATAAACTCGTAGCCAAATCCGGCCCGCCAATGAGGAGCAAAAGTGGCTGCCTGAGATAAGGTTTTGAGATTCAAACGGCGCGCGTCCTCGCCGCGAATTTCCATCGCAAAAGTGTCATTGAAGCCGAAGGGCGGCCCGAGCGTCAGGCCGAGGTGCGCCTCGTATTCGCTCTTGACACGCTGGTAGACCTCGGCTTTATCGCCTCCAACTTTCTGCTTGAGGATGGCGGTCAAAGCGGTGCCTGTGTATTCGGGATAAACGTCGATGCGCCCAGACAACATTGCTTGCTGGCAGATATAAGTTCCGGCGAGATAGAAGCGGCGCTCCACTTTGAGGTGCGAGTGCGCTTCAATCTGCTGTGCCAGGAGTTCGCCCAGGACCAGCGACTCGGTAAAATTCTTGGAGCCAACCACAATGCGGTTGGAATGCGAAGGCGCACACGAGGAGAGCAGCAGAGCGGCGAGAACGAAGTAGACAAACATGCCGAATCGCGCTTGGAAAGCACCGCGCTGCCGGCCATGTCGATTCTGCTTCATTGTGGCCGCAAACGCCTCTCCAGCCATCCGAGGCCGAAATCTGCCGATAACGCCAGAATCGCGGCAGGGATCGCTCCGGCGAGAATGAGCTGATTGTTGACCATGGCGAGACCGCGAAAGATAAATTCGCCCAGGCCTCCAGCGCCAATCGCGGCAGCGATGGTGGCCAGACCCACCGAAACGACAACCGCCACTCGTACGCCGGAGAGAATCACACTCATCGCCAGCGGCAACTCAACCTGAAACAAAAGTTGGCTGCCGGTGAGTCCCATGCCGCGTCCGGCCTCGACCACCGCGGGATCGACGCCGCGGATTCCGGTGTAGGTATTGCGAATCACGGGTAGCAGCGCGTAGAGCGTGAGCGCCAGGATTGCCAGTCGATCGGCACGGTCGCCGAGCCAGGGCACCGGCAACAAAAAGCCAAAGAGGGCGAGGCTCGGAATCGTCTGAATAATGTTCGCAGCTCCCAACACTGGCTTATTCCACGCCGGCCAGTGCGCGCTCAGTATGCCAAGCGGTATGCCAATCAGCACTGCGAGCAGCGTAGAGATCCCCACCAGCCAGAGATGCTCCAGCGTGAGTTCCAGAATCTGTTCTCGATTCTGCAAGAAGAAGTGAAAGACGTTCATGAAGTGCCTCGATTTGCTGCCGAACCTGGTCCGTCTGCAAAAGCCTGCACATAAGCGGCGGCTAAGGGGTCACTGGATCGCAGAAAATCTTCGGGAGGAAGAACCGTGACCAGCTTGCCGGCTTCCATGAGCGCGATGCGCGAACCGAGACGCAACGCTTCGCGCAAGTCATGGGTGACGAAGACGACTGTCTTATTCAGCCGCCGCTGGAGGGAGAGAAACTCGCGCTGCAGTTGGTCGCGGGTGAGCGCGTCGAGCGCGCCGAAGGGTTCATCCATCAGCAAGATGGCGGGGTCGGCAGCCAATGCCCGGGCTACTCCTACCCGCTGCCGCTGTCCGCCTGAGAGTTGGTGCGGATAACGCGAGGCCAGGTTCGCCTCAAGCCCGACCATCTGCAACAATTCCTGAACACAAAGATGTATTCGTTCGTCACCCCAGCCCTCGATTCGGGGCACAAGACCAATGTTTCTTTCGACTGTGTAATGCGGGAACAAACCCACATCCTGGATGACATAACCGATGCTGCGACGCAAACGAATAACGTCGCTTCCGGCGGTGGGCGTTCCATTCACTCGCACTTCCCCGCTACTCGGCGTCAACAACCGATTGACCAGCTTCAGCGTAGTGGTCTTCCCCGACCCGCTGCGTCCCAGCAAAACAAGAGTCTCGCCGCGTTGCACCTCCAGATTCAGACCTTGCAGTAACTGCTGGCCGCTGGGCAGCGCGTAGGCAACCTCGCGGAATTCAATCACCGGATCGTTAGCGGGAATTCGTTCCATGTTCGGTCAGTTCACTCAAACTATGTTGCATTAAAAGCTTCTTCGCCAAGCTGTGTTTGCAAGCATACCGGAGTTCGTAAGCTGGGCGCAGAACGACAAAGGCCGCGCCGTCCTCAGTTACTCTCGTACGACTGGCACCCAGAGAGCTAATAGACGATCTGGCTCCCTGCCTCTACGATCTTCATAGAGGTTGTGGAAATTCAGTTTTGGGTATGAGTGTGTCCGATTTACGTAATTTTCTTTGCTGGGTGATGGTCGTCCTGTGTCCGCTGTCGTTAGCGGCGACGGACGCGGGCTCCGCAATCGTGCATAGTAACGGCGGAGTGTGGGTGAACGGTGCCGAGGTGGCGGACTCCACCACTGTCTTTTCCGGCGATGTGCTTGAAACCAAGCCCGGCTTCGTCGCCAATCTTGACGCAGAAGGATCGTCTGTCCTGATTCAAGGGGAATCCATCGTGAAGTTCGAAGCTAACTCCCTGACTCTGGAGCACGGAAGCGTCTCCGTGGGCACTTCTACATCGATGAGCGTACACGTGAATTGCATTAAGGTTGAACCGATCTCCAATGACCGCACGCAATACGATGTAACGGATGTGAGCGGGAAGGTTCAAGTGGCGGCCAACAAGAACGACGTGAATATCACCCAAGGCGGCGCTCTCCGAAAAGCATCTTCGGATGGCAACTCGTCTCAATCCGCCACGGTCCACGAGGGACAAAAAGCGACGCGCGACGAATCGACAGCCTGCGGAGCCGCATACCGCCCCGGGGGCGCCAGTAGTGGTCTGAACACAAAGTGGCTCGAGATTGGCGGCGGTGCTGGCGCAGGAGTTCTGGTCCTCTGCCTGCTTCTGTGCAAAGGTTCGGGCACCAGCAATGTAAGCCCTTCGGAGCCATAAGTGCCCGGCCTCAAGTACACTGGCCTCACAATCATGGCGTTACTCTTTTCCTTCGAATTCTGTCAGGACCTTCGGTGCTTCCCGATGTGCAAAACCCGAGCAGGATATAAGAATGGGGCGTATAATGAAGGTCTTGACCTCGAAGACACCCTAAACAGCACGTTGCGCCTTCGCGATTGAGAAATTCCCTGAAAGGCGAGTGACGTGTCGAACCTAAGACCTTCTGGAAGTCGGTTCTTTCAATCCCAGACGTAGACCTCAAGGAACGAACCTACGGCCTGGCCGATTCGACAATCCGCTCGTAGCGGGGATCTTCAATATGTCCACAACTTTACGACACATGCGGTAGCAGGAATCTTGCGGCACCGGCGACTCGCGGTAGCCAGCCCAGCAAGCAGGAGACAGGAATGTCCGGAATCAACGGCGATAAAGCTAGATTTAACCGGCGGCGCAGGCAGAAGATCAGCCGCCGTCAAAGCAATGAAAAAATGTTAAAGGCGCTGGCTGAGAAGAATCTGGTGGCCCCGGCGGCGCCAGCCAACCTCAAGGAGAAGGTGGCATGACCACTCCCGTCCTCGCATTGCCGCTCCCGAATCCGGATGGCAGCCCGGCGAAGAAAAAGCGCGTGCTCCTGCTGGACACTTCGCAGACGAAACGCGACTTGCGGGCCGACGTGATGAGGAAACTCGGCATCGAGGTTGACTGCGCAGCCGATGTCATCGAGGCGCGGTGCTGGTGGCGAGCCGATCTATATAATCTGGTGCTCATCAACGTGGCCGGGGAGGCGGATAGCCGCGACAAGTTTTGCACGGACATGCGAAGCGCGATCCCTCCGCAGAGAATTGCCTTCTTCGTGGGCGGCCCCGAGTATCTCGCCGCTGCCCCGCATTCTGACGTCGGGCCTGCGGAAGTGGACGCAGATGCGCTCCACAAGGAGATGGTCGCTGCTCTGCTCGCTCAGGCCTCGGGAAGCTCTTCGCAGCGCTGGGGAATATTGGAAGCCTGCAGAAAAATTTCCAGTGTCCGCTCGGTCAGCGAAGCTCGTTCGCGCGCGATACGAGAAACCCCCAGGCCCTCCCGCTGGGCGGAAGCGATCGAGCAACATTCCGCACCCGAGGTCATCAACCCTCAACCCTTATTTACAACAGCAGCAGAAAGAGAAGAACTCCTATGAAGAATCTGTATGTCGGCAATTTACCTCACAGCACCACAGAACCAGAGCTACGCGGTTTGTTTGAAGCACATGGCGCAGTCGAGAAGGTCAGCATCGTCACCGACCGCGAAACCGGCCGCGCCCGGGGCTTCGCCTTTGTCGAGATGACCAACGCCGGGGAGGCCGACAAGGCAGTCGCGGCTCTGAATGGAACTGAGCTGGGTGGCCGCGCGCTGAAGATCAACGAGGCTAAACCCAAGACCGATGCACCGCGCGGCGGAGGTGCCGGTGGGGGAAAACGCTTTGGGGGCGGGGGGGGCGGCAGCCGCGACGACTACCAGGGTCATGCACGGCAGCCCCGGGAACCGCGCTGGTAACGGCGTACCGTTCACGCGGATGAGATCAGGACACAGACTGGCGATTCGCCAGGACAAGTCGGTTCAGTCCGCCGCTTGAATTCCGAACTGCTCGAAGCGCAAGAGTACCAGCCGCTACTGCCAAAATTGACGATTGGAGATTGGGATGCCAGGACGAGGTCGATCGAGTTTTACCAAACGCCAGAAAGAACACACGCGCCAGCAAAAACAACGCGATAAGGCCGAACGCCGTAGCCAACGCAAAACTGAAGACACGTTAGGGACGCCGGGCGATTCGAGCGAATTGGATTTGGACGAATTGCAAAGGCACGCCGCCGAGCAAGCCGCCCTCTTTCAAATGGGCGACGACGACAGTGATATTTCCAGTATTCCCCGTGAACGCGTCCCGGAAAAGACTGAGCCGTAGAGATTCGACTCCTAAATAGGCCTGCTAGAAAGTCCATCTGAAAAAAGGGGCACGTCTCCAGGACGCGCCCCTTTTCAATTTCTCGTCAATTCCCTGCTCGCCTAAGCGAATACTTCGCCCGGCATCTTGGTCAGCGTTCGGCTTGCCAAGGTGTTTTGGACGACATGTTCCGAGCGCCCTGCATTCGCCCAATCCACTTGCTTGCGTTCGATTCGCAACTTCAGCACGCGCTCAATATGCCGAAGTTCGATGACCTCGGCACCAGCCACTAAGCTGGAAGCCAGCCCTTGTGATCCGGCACGGCCTGTGCGTCCCACGCGATGAATGAAATCCTCCGCCATCTTGGGCAGGTCGTAGTTGATAACATGCGCCACGTCGTCAATGTGCAAGCCGCGTGCAGCCACGTCGGTGGCAACCAGCACTTGGAAGCGACCCTGCTGGAATCCACTGAGCGCTCCGTTGCGCTGCGACTGTGAGCGGTCGCCATGAATCATCGTGGCGGAGAAGCCTTCGCGCACCAACTCCTTCGCGAGCCGTTCCGTACCGCGCTTGGTGCGGGCAAAGATGAGCGTCTGGCCTTTTTCGGCATAGAGCAACTGGCGCAGCACATCGGATTTCTCGGCCGGACGTACTTCGTAGGCCTGCAGCCGGACACTCTCAACCGGCTTGAGCACCGAACCGATCGCCACCCGTACAGGATCGCGCATGGAATCGTTCACCAGGCCGGCGACGGATTGCTCCAATGTCGCCGAGAAGCACAAAGTTTGCCTGCGTTGCGGCAAGATCGCGAGAATGCGCCGCAGAGCGGGTAGAAAGCCCATATCCAGCATGCGGTCGGCTTCATCGAGTACCAGGATTTTGACCTCGCGCAGGTCAATCAACTTGCGGGTAATGAAATCCTGCAGGCGACCGGGAGTTGCGACTACCAGACTGGAGCCGCCGCGCACCGCCTGAATCTGCGTTTTTTCGGAGACGCCGCCGATTACCAGCGCCGCCTTGGATAGTCCCTTGCCGCGCAGTTTTTCGTATTCTTCGTTAACTTGAATCGCCAGCTCGCGCGTGGGCAGTAAAACCAGCACGCGAACTTTTTGCGACGGTTCGCGCTGCAGCATTTCGATTATCGGGATGAGAAACGCCAGCGTCTTGCCGGTACCGGTCTGCGCTGTCGCCAGCACGTCTTTGCCTTCAAGGGCGCAAGGGATAGCCTGCGCCTGAATCGGCGTAGGAGTAATAAATTGAGCTGCCGCCAGCCTCTGCTGCAAAGCAGAAGAAAGCGGTAATTCCGTAAAGCTTGTCATTCGTAATTGTTCTTTCTGGAGGGGCTTGATCGCACTTCGATACACGTATCGTGAGTTCCCATGCCGCTCGTATGTTTTTGATTTGACGCTGAATAAACGGCGGGCAGGAAAAGCGGAGATGAATCTTGATCCAACAGGATCACCGCGTCACGAGCAAACCGTGGCAGTAGCGTTGGAGTTATTATAGCACAGCATTTAACTAGTTTGACAACACCTAAAGATTAAGGAACAATCTCTCGCCACACTTTGGTAACAGGCCTCCGCAAGCGGTCCTTTGCTACGGACGACCCGGCTTTCGAAACGTCGGGTGTCTCTTGACATATCTTGACGATCTTCCGTTGGCTCTGCCCTGAGAAAACGGCATCCAAAAGCCGAAGAAATGGACTGTCTGGTAGGGGGAAACTGCTCTGTCTTGGGCTATTGATCAGATTCCGCTGATTTTGTTTTGAAATATTTCGCAGAATTGCTTACTTCGGAAAAGGGACACGCAAGGACCATTAGGATGTCACGATTTCGAATTGACTCCCTTCTCTTGGGCTATACTTCTGAGCGATTCCGAGCCGCAAAAGGAGATTCCTTTTGACCGTTGACACAACTGAACATCCCATCGTCGATCCTAGCCATCAACTCCCGGCTCACGGTTCGCAATCTCACGGGCACAAAGTATTGTGGATAGTCATTGGGATTGTGTTGTTGCTTCTCCTGCTTGTAGTCGTGCTGATGTGGCACCACGACGAAAACGCCAAAAAGGCCGTGCATGCGCCGGCGAAGATCACAATTACGACCGCAACAGCTACGAAGGGCAACATCGGCGTTTACCTGAACGCTATTGGTACAGTCACTCCGGTTTATACCGATTCGATTACCAGTCAGGTGACGGGCCTGGTCGCCGAAGTTCACTATAAAGAAGGTCAGTTGGTACGGAAGGGCGATCCACTAGTAGACATCGATTCGCGTCCCTACCGTGCAACTCTTTTGCAGGCGCAGGGCGCGCTCGAACGAGACCAGAACATCCTTGCCCAGGCGCAAATGGACCTGGAGCGCTATCGTGCCGCGTGGGCGCGCAACGCGATCCAAAAACAACTATTGGATGACCAGGAAAAACTTGTACTGCAGGACCAGGGCACGGTGAAGAACGACCAGGGCACGGTGCAATATGACCAGATTCAGGTCGATTTCTGCCACATCACTGCTCCCATCGCCGGCCGCGTTGGTTTACGGCTCGTGGATCCCGGCAACGTAGTGCAATCGGCTGGAACCGTAACCCTGGCAGTCATTACGCAGTTGCAGCCCATCACCGTGATTTTCACAATACCGGAAGACAGTCTAGGCCCGGTTGAAACTCAACTGCGCAAGAAGGCCAAGCTTACGGTCGATGCCTTTGATCGCACCGGGGACACGAAGATTGCAAGCGGGAAGCTATTGACACTCGACAACCAGATCGACACTACCACGGGGACAGTAAAAGGACGATCCGTTTTCGACAACAAGAATAATGCACTCTTCCCCAACCAGTTTGTGAATACGCGACTGCTCGTAAACACATTGCAGCGAGTAACGCTGATTCCTGCATCCGCCATTCAACAAAATGGCCAGGCATCGTTCGTGTATGTGATTCAAAACAATATTGCTCATATGAGCAGCGTAAAGCCGGGAGTTACAGATGGCGGTCTAACGCAAGTGGACGGCATCAATCCCGGGGATGTCGTCGCCAACAGCAGCTTCGATAAGCTGCAGGACAATACTGCGGTCGCCGTCTCGAACAAGGCTTCGAGCAAGCCTGCCGCGGCCACCACGAGTGGGAGCAGCGCCCAGTGAGTCCATCTCGTCCGTTTATTTTGCGGCCGGTTGCGACCTCTTTGCTGATGGCTGCAATCCTCCTGGTGGGTATTGTTGGCTATACCCAACTGCCGGTTTCCGCATTGCCGGAAGTTGACTACCCGACCATTCAGGTGCTCACTTTTTATCCCGGAGCGAGCCCAACGGTGATGGCGACAACGGTAACAGCGCCACTGGAGCGTCAGTTTGGCGAACTGCAGGGCTTGAGCCAGATGACCTCCACCAGTTCCGGAGGCACTTCCGTCATCGTGCTGCAGTTCAACCTCACTCTGAATATCGATGTAGCTGAGGAAGAGGTGCAGTCCGCCATCAACGCATCGCAGAGTCTTTTACCGTCCATTCTGCCCGCGCCGCCGACCTATAGTAAGACGAATCCGGCCGATGCCCCTGTGCTCACTCTGGCCATTACCTCAAGTTCCATGCCGCTGTCTCAGGTCGAGGACCTGGTGGATACGCGTCTGGCGCCAAAGATCTCGCAGCTTAGCGGGGTCGGCCTTGTAACCATCAGCGGTGGCCAAAAGCCCGCCGTCCGGATTCAAGCCAATCCTACAGCGCTGTCATCCTACGGCATTAACATGGAAGACCTGCGCACGGCGTTGACCGCAGCCAGTGTAAACGCCGCCAAGGGGAACTTCGATGGGCCGCGCCAGGATTACCAGATCGACGCCAACGATCAACTGGTCACCAGCGAAGATTATCAGAAGGTTGTAGTTGCCTACCGTAACGGCGCGCCGGTGATGCTGACCGACGTGGCGCAGGTGGTGAATGGCGTAGAGAACAACAATCAGGCGGCATGGATGAATCTGACGCCTGCAGTCATTCTGAATGTCCAACGCCAGCCCGGGGCTAACACTATCAGCGTGGTCAAGAGCATCAAGCAGCTCTTGCCGCAACTTCAAGCCAATCTGCCCACGGGCATTCAAGTGACCACACTTACCGATCTTACGACCGCCATTGAGTCGTCTGTTTCCGACGTTAAGTTCGAGTTGCTGTTGACGGTCGGACTGGTCGTGCTGGTTATCTTCCTCTTCTTGCGGAGCCTCTATGCCACCATCATTCCGAGCGTGGCTGTGCCGCTGTCCCTGATCGGCACCTTCGCGGCGATGTACATTCTCGGTTACAGCCTGGATAACTTATCTCTGATGGCGCTGACCATTTCCACTGGTTTTGTTGTGGACGATGCCATCGTGATGATCGAGAACATCTCACGCTACATCGAGATGGGCGATCCGCCCATGGAAGCGGCGCTCAAGGGTGCGGAACAAATCGGCTTCACCATTCTCTCGCTGACCGTTTCGCTCATTGCCGTGCTGATTCCGCTGTTGTTCATGGGCGATGTGGTGGGGCGGCTGTTCCGTGAGTTTGCCGTAACACTTGCCGTCACCATCGTCGTTTCGGCGGTAGTCTCTCTTACGCTGACGCCCATGATGAGTGCGCGAATCTTGCGCCACCAACCCAAAGAGCAACAGGGGCGCATCTATCAGGCCACGGAGCGGGCATTCGAGGGGATGATTGCATTCTATGGAAGAACACTGAAGTTTGTCCTTCGCTTCCAGACAATCACTCTGTTGGTCGCCCTGGCCACACTGCTGCTTACGATCTTCCTTTACATCATCATTCCCAAAGGATTTTTCCCGGTACAAGACACAGGCGTCATCCAGGCCATATCGCAGGCGCCGGAGACAATTGGCTCAAAGGCCATGGCCAAGAAGCAGCAGGAGCTGGCGCAGGTAATTCTGAAGGACCCGGCGGTCGAAAGCCTCTCGTCGTTCATCGGCGCGGATGGCACCAATACCACGACGAACAGCGGCAGAATGTCGATCAATCTAAAACCGCTCGACCAGCGTAAGTTGAATGCTTCCGACGTAATCCGACGGCTTACGTCAAAACTGAACCAGGTTCAGGGCATAGAGCTATTCATGCAACCTGTGCAGAATATTTCGGTGGACGACCGGGTGAGTCGCACGCAATACCAGTACACACTCGAAGACCCCGATGCGAATGAATTGGATGATTGGACCAATCGCTTTGTCAGCCGTCTGAAGCAATTGCCGGAACTGGAAGATGTCGCCACCGATCAACAAACCGGAGGGCTTGCTGTATCTCTGGTGATTGACCGGGTCACGGCATCGCGACTTGGCATCGCGCCGACGACCATCGATAACACTCTGTACGACGCCTTCGGCCAGCGGCAGATCAGCACGATGTATACGCAGGTGAATCAGTACCACGTTGTTCTCGAGAGTGAGCCGCAGTTTCAACTGGACCCCAACAAGCTGAACCGTTTATACATTCAGTCCAATGCGTCTGCAGGGGCAACTGGTACCGGAGCTTCAACCTCATTCGCGTCCTCCGGATCATCTTCCGCGGGTTCCAACGCAGCAACAGGTTCTGCACTCTACACTCCATCGGCAAATACTCTTGCTCCCCCTGTGAACGCGCTTTCGCCGAGTTCCTCCTCGACGCCTAGCACGGGAGCAAGTTCCGCCGGGACCACTAGTTCCGCCATGAGCAATGCTGTGCCGTTGAGCGCCTTCTCCCACTTTGAGAAGACGACGGAGGCGCTCTCCATTAGCCACCAGGGACAATTCCCGGCCATCACCGTCTCGTTCAATCTCGCGCCGAACGCCGCGCTGGGCGAGGCCATCACGGCGGTCGACAAGGTGCAGAAAGACTTGCACATGCCTCCGAGCCTGCAGGCTGGTTTTCAAGGAACCGCGGCATCCTTCACGAATTCGCTCTCCAACGAGCCTTTACTCATTCTGGCCGCGCTGGTCACGGTATATATCGTGCTTGGTGTTTTGTACGAGAGCTTTATCCATCCGATTACGATTCTCTCCACGCTGCCGTCGGCGGGCGTGGGCGCTTTCCTCGCGCTGATTCTCTTTCACCAGGATTTAAGCGTGGTGGCCATCATCGGTATCGTTCTGCTGATCGGTATCGTGAAAAAGAACGGCATTATGATGGTCGACTTCGCGCTCGAAGCTGAGCGGCAGCACGGCAAGAACGCGACAGATGCAATTTACGAAGCCTGTCTGCTCCGCTTCCGCCCCATTATGATGACCACCATGGCCGCTCTGCTGGGCGGGCTACCGCTCGCGCTCGGAACCGGTTTCGGTTCCGAGTTGCGCCGGCCGCTGGGCATTGCCATGGTTGGCGGACTACTGTTGAGCCAGGCACTCACTCTATACACCACGCCCGTCATCTACATCTTTTTTGACAATCTGGCGCACCGCTTTGCAGACAATGCAAACAAAACGGAACCCGGAGACGCACAAGTGGAAGGGCCAGCATGAACATTTCTGCGCCCTTCATTCACCGGCCCGTGGCTACTACCCTGCTCACCGTGGCGGTTGCGCTTGCCGGTGCGATTGCGTTTGAGGTGCTGCCGGTGGCGCCGTTGCCGGAAGTCGACTTTCCGACTATTTCAGTGGGTGCAAGCTTGCCGGGAGGCAGCGCCGCGATTATGGCGTCGTCTGTCGCCACTCCTCTGGAGCGGCAGTTCGGCCACATTGCCGGCGTGACGGAGATGACCTCCGCTAGTTCGCTTGGCAGTACATCGATCACTATCCAGTTTGACCTCAGCCGTGACATTGATGGGGCGGCACGCGATGTGGAGGCTGCCATCAATGCGGCGCGAACGTATCTGCCCGCCAACCTGCCGGGCAATCCGACCTATCGCAAAGTGAATCCGGCAGATTCGCCGATCATGATCCTTGGTCTTACTTCGGATAAATACGGTCCGGATAAACTCTACGACGAAGCCTCGACCGTCCTCGAACAGAAGTTGTCACAGATCCAGGGCGTGGGCCAGGTCACTGTCGGAGGTGGCGCGCTACCCTCCGTGCGCGTGGACGCGAATCCCACACAATTGGCCAGCTATGGACTCACCCTTGCAAATTTGCAGTCTGTGCTGAGCTTGCAGAATGCCGACCTGGCTAAAGGCCAAATCACTGATGGCAATGTGACCGCGGATATCCTGGCCAACGACCAGATCTCTCACGCCGAGGACTACAAACCGCTGGTTGTAGGCTTTAAGAACGGCGCGGCCGTCCACCTATCCGATGTCGCTGAGGTGACGGACTCGGTGGCTAACGTCCGGGCTGCGGGCTATTTGAATGGCAAGCGCGCAATTACAGTCATCATCTTCCGCCAGCCCGGCGCGAATATCATTGACACCGTTGACCGCATACGCGCGCAACTTCCGTTTATCCAGGCATCCATTCCGCTCGGCATCGAGACCACCATCGTTCTCGATCGCACGACGACCATCCGCGCTTCTGTTGTTGACGTCGAGAGGACGCTGCTCATTTCCATCGGCCTTGTCATCGCGGTGGTATTTGTCTTCCTCCGCAACGGGCGCGCCACTCTCATTCCCGCCGTCGCGGTGCCGGTCTCGCTGATCGGCACGTTCGCGGTGATGTATATGTTCGGCTATAGCCTTGACAACCTCTCGCTGATGGCCATGACCATTGCAACGGGATTTGTGGTCGATGATGCCATCGTGGTGATGGAAAATATCGCTCGCCATCTGGAAGACGGCATGAAGCCCTTTGCCGCGGCACTGAAGGGTGCGGAAGAAATCGGCTTTACCGTCTTCACTATCAGCATTTCACTGATTGCCGTCTTTATCCCGCTTCTGATGATGGGCGGAATCGTGGGCCGCCTCTTCCGCGAGTTTGCCGTCACCCTTTCGACGGCCGTTTTCGTGTCCATGATCATCTCGCTGACCACCACGCCAATGATGTGCGCCTATCTTTTGAAGAACGAGCGCACGGAAAAACATGGCCGCATGTATATGGCCAGCGAGAGGTTTTTTGACTGGGTGCTGTCGTTGTATCGCGGCAGCCTGCATTGGGTGCTCGAACATCCGACACTCACCCTCGTCGTACTCTTCATCACCATCGCGCTCAATGTGGTGCTGATCATCAAGATACCCAAGGGATTTTTCCCGGTGGAGGACACGGGAGCGATCACCGGAAGTGTGCGAGGTCCGCAGGATTCATCGTTCCCGGCGATGAACAACTCCATTCGGCAGATCGGGGCTGTGATCAAGAACGACCCCGCGGTTGAAAATGTGATTGCGTTTTCCGGCGGCAGTGGAGCGACAAATACCGGCTTCCTCTACCTGGCTCTGAAACCGCTGGGGGAACGCAAGATTAGTGCCGCTGAGATCATCAATCGCCTTCGCCCCCAATTAAACCGTCTACCGGTGGCTTCCGCCTTCCTGCAAGCCGCGCAAGATTTGCGTATCGGGGGCAGGTCCAGTAATGCGATGTACCAGTACACGATCCAATCCGACAATGTACAGGATCTTTTTAAGTGGGGACCGATCATACTCAGCCAAATGCAGCACCTTCCGGGTCTGCAAGACGTGAGCTCAGACCAGCAGAATGGCGGTCTTGATGAGCTGATGAACTATGATCGCGTCACTGCGGCCAAGCTCGGCATAACCGCACAGTCGCTGGACTCGGCGTTATACGGCGCATTCGGCCAATCGGAAGTGTCCATCATCTACACGCAGTTAAATCAATATTACGTGGTGCTGGAAGTCGCGCCCCAATATTGGCAAAGCCCGGAAGGATTGAAAGACATCTATCTTCAAACGTCCGGCAGCGGCAACATCGGCGGTAACATTCCTCTGCTCGCGGTAGCCAAGGGCCAAGCCAACACCACCCCGCTGGCCATCAACCATACGGGCTTATTCCCCTCGGTCACCGTCTCCTTTAACCTCGCATCGAACGTGTCTTTGAGCCAAGCCACATTGAGCATCGACCAGATGCAAAAGCGGCTCGGCACGCCCTCCACGATCCAGGGCTTTTTTGCCGGCACGCTGCAGGCCTACCAGCAATCTCTGAGCACCGAACCGGTGCTGGTTGTGACGGCGCTGCTGGCGGTGTACATCGTTCTTGGTATTTTGTATGAAAGCCTAGTGCATCCGCTGACCATCATCTCCACCCTGCCATCGGCGAGCGTAGGCGCGATGCTCGCATTGCTGCTCTTTAAGCAGGATCTGAACGTCATTTCTATCATTGGCATTGTGCTGCTGATCGGAATCGTAAAAAAGAACGCCATCATGATGATCGATTTCGCTCTTCAGGCCGAACGCCAGGAAGGCAAGAAGCCAATCGACTCTATTTTTGAAGCGTGTATGTTGCGCTTCCGTCCGATCCTGATGACGACAATGGCCGCGCTATTGGGCGCTCTGCCGCTGGCGCTAGGGACTGGTACGGGGTATGAACTCCGCCGGCCCCTTGGTATTACGATTGTGGGAGGGCTGATCTTGAGTCAATTGCTCACGCTCTACACCACCCCGGTTGTCTATTTGGAGTTCGACCGGCTACGGCTGCGCATGCAGGGAAAACAGCGCGCCACCGTTCCCGGCTTCGGGAGCCCCGCCGGTACGGTGGACTGAGATGATGAAATGAATGGTTGGCAAGGTAGGAACGTTATGATCACTTTCCAGAGAAGACTGGCGGGCAGAACAATTTGGCTGTGCGCGACGGTGCTCTTGCTAGTATTACCGGGCTGCGTAGTCGGGCCAAAATATCACCCACCCGCGCCGCAGGCCCCTGCTGCGGCCTACAAGGAATCACCCACCCAGTTCAAGGACACTGGAGACTGGACAGTCGCGCAGCCCGCCGATGCCAAGCTGCGCGGCAAGTGGTGGGAGATTTTTGACGATTCCGAATTGAATGCCCTCGAAGAACAACTGAATATTAACAACCAGAACATCAAGCAGTATTTCGAGAACTTTATGGAAGCTCGTGCCATCGTGCGCGAGGCCCGCTCGCAATACTTTCCAACGCTAACCGCTGCGCCGTCGATCACCCACTCGCGGGCCTCGGCAAACCTCGGCGTGGGCACAGCAAGTACAAGCACAACTACTACCACCACCTCCACCACTACCACGCAACTGCAAAGCACGCTCTACTCGCTGCCGCTCGAAGCCTCCTGGGAACCCGACCTCTGGGGCAAGGTCCGCAACACCCTGCGCCAGGCCCAGTACGCCGCTCAGGTCAGCGCTGCCGATCTCGAGAACGAACGCCTGACCGAGCAAGCCAGCCTGGCGGAGTATTTTTTCGAGATTCGCGGCCAGGACCAATTGCAAAAGATCTTTGACGATACCGTGGACGCGGACCAGAAAGCGTATGACCTGACGCGGTCGCTCTATGAAGAGGGCATCGACGATCAGATCTCGGTGGTCGAAGCGGAGACCACTTTGCGCAGCGCGCAAGCGGGCGCAACCAACGTCGGAGTCGCGCGGGCGCAGTATGAGCATGCGATCGCCGTACTCGTAGGCAAGACGGCCACCAACTTCTCCATTCCCGTGAAGCCGATGACTGCCGCTCCGCCTCCGATTCCGGTGGGCGTGCCCTCGGAACTGCTGGAGCGCCGACCCGACGTTTCCGCTGCCGAACGCACCATGGCCGAAGCCAACGCGTCGATCGGCATCGCTTATGCAGCCTATTATCCAAATCTGACTTTGAGCGCGGATGGCGGCTTTGAGAGTTCCGCCTTCAAGAATTGGCTATCCTGGCCGAGCCGCTTCTGGTCGGTCGGTTCGTCGCTCTCGGAAACCCTCTTCGACGCCGGCCTGCGCCGCGCTACCGTCCAACAATACGTAGCCACCTACAATGCGGATCTGGCCAGCTACCGTCAGACGGTACTTGCCGCATTTCAAAACGTGGAAGATTCTCTCGCTGAAGTCCGCATTCTCTCCAAAGAGATCCAGCAGGAGCAGCAAGCGGTGGATTCCGCTAAAACTTTCCTCAAGCTCGAACAGGGCCGTTATGACACCGGCATCGACCCCTACCTCGACGTGCTGATCGCGCAGACCACCGTGTTGGCGGACCTGCAGACTTTGAATGCCCTCCAGGTGCAACAGATGACCTCCGCGGTCGCGCTGGTGGAGGCCTTGGGGGGCGGCTGGGATCGTTCGCAATTGCCGAGCACACAACAGGTCACGCAGAAACCTCCCAAGTCGGAGACGGCCATCGAGCAGTAGCAGGAATCGCTAGCATCCGGCGAGGAAAACTCGGTAGAAATTAACCAGATCATGCACATTCCTGATGGTTATCTCAGCCCGTCGACCTGTGCAACCCTCTATCTGTGCGCAGCTTCGGGCTGGTATGTGGCGCTGAAGCGTATCAAGCAGCTTCTTGCCACGCGCGCAATCCCACTGATCTCGGTGTTTGCAGCATTCTCTTTTGTCGTCATGATGTTCAACGTTCCGCTGCCCGGTGGAACGACCGGTCACGCGGTTGGCGTTGGCATTGCCGCCATCGTGCTTGGCCCTTGGGGTTCGACTCTTGCCATTTCGATCGCTATCGCGATTCAGGCGCTGTTTTTCGGCGACGGAGGAATCACCACGCTGGGAGCGAACTGCTTCAACATGGCAATCGTTGGATCTTTCACAGCCTACGCGGTGTACCGCATGGTCGCGGCGAAATCAAATCTGAATTCCCGCCAGAGAGTGCTAGCAGCAGCTGCTGCCGGTTACGTGGCCATCAACGTCTCAGCCTTGGTTACAGCTATTGAGCTCGGCATTCAGCCGGTGCTCTTTCATGACGCCAGCGGCACTCCGCTCTACGCGCCATATCCGTTGCATGTGGCTATTCCAGCAATGATGATTGGACATCTGACGTTTGCAGGTCTGGCTGAAGCGGTGATATCGGCAGGCATGGTGTCCTATCTCCAGCGAGCTGATTTGGGCCTGCTCAGAGGAGTAAGCGGTTTGCGCCAGACACCAGCGCTGCTCATCGGTAGCGCAAACGCCGAGCGTTCACCAGCACGACTATGGTGGGCGGTGGCTTTGCTAATGTTGTTCACACCTCTTGGCATCCTAGCTGCGGGTACCGCCTGGGGCGAGTGGTCTTCTGCCGAACTGACAAATCCTCACACGCGGGAACAAATCGGAGCCGCATCGGGGAACCATGCGCTTCCATCTTCCGTTCCTGTCGGAATCCAAAAGCTCTCGAGGCTTTGGACGGCCCCATTCCCCGGTTATGCACCGAGGTTCGTCAAGAGTCCCGTGTTTGGGTATTTGCTTTCGGCAATGTTTGGGGTGGGCTTCTTCGCCTTGGCTTCGTTGCTCATGAGAATCGCCGCCAGAAACAGGCCTGCAAGGAATCTGGGGCCATGAGTCAACATTCTTTCATCGAATCGACCCTTCGAGGCTTCGCCCGGGCGCTGTCGAAAGCTCTCCAATCGGAACACGCCGCAACCCTGCCGGGATTGCTGCAGCAGCTCGATCCCCGCGTCCGGGTTATCGGAATCTTTGCTCTCGTTGTTTCGGTAATCCTCTGTCGACGAATTGAAGCCATTGCAGCCATCTTTCTCATCGCAATTGCGCTCGCGGTCGCTTCCAGAGTGAGCCTAGTGTCGCTCGCGAAACGAGTCTGGCTTGTGGTTCTGGGCTTCTCCGGCGTGATCGCAATGCCCGCATTGTTTCTTACTCCTGGAGAACCGCTCTTCACGGCGCCGGCACTACACCTTTCCATCTCCGTCCAAGGGATGCGAACGGCAGCGATGCTGGTCCTGCGGGCAGAAACTGCGGCTACACTCACGACAGTGCTCGTGCTTTCGACCTCGTGGACTCACATCTTGAAGGCGCTCCGTTCACTGCACCTCCCGGCCGAGATCGTCACCATGCTGGCAATGACGCACCGTTACGTGTTCCTGCTGATCGAAACCGCCAACCAGATGTTCGAGTCAAGACAGAGCCGAACGGTCGGTATACTGAGTGGCTCTGAGCAACGTAAAACGGCAGCCCGAACCGCCGGAGTGCTGCTGAGCAAGAGCATCGAACTCAGCCACGAGGTGTATCTGGCAATGTTGTCCCGCGGCTTCCGGGGAGAAATTCGTCTCTTAACTGACTTCCGGCTGAGACCCCGCGATTACGTCGGACTGACGGCCTTTGTCTTTACGAGCTGCCTAGCCGCATGGATTGGGAGGTAAGCAAGAGTTGCCGCCAACTTTCGAAGTGCAGGACATCAGCTTCTCCTACGAAGTTATCCCGGCGATCCGCGGGCTCACACTCCGCATCGAAGAAGGCGATCGAGTTGCGCTGCTCGGCGCCAACGGCTCCGGAAAGTCCACGCTGCTCCGAATTTTGGATGCGCTTTATTTTCCTTCGTCAGGTTCTGTCACATTCAAGGGCGACGCGCTCACTCAAGAACACTTGCAGCAAGACGAATTTTCTTTGAGCTTCCGCCGGCGCGTCGCCCTTGTCTTTCAGAATCCGGATGTCCAATTGTTTAACCCCACTGTATTCGACGAGGTCGCCTACGGTCCGTTGCAGATGCAATGGAGCAAGGAACATGTAGCGCGACAAGTGGATGAGACGCTTAAGTTCATGTCGCTTTCGCACTTAAAAGACAGGCCCCCCTATCGGCTTTCTGGAGGCGAGAAAAAGCGGGTTGCCCTAGCTTCCGTCCTAGTCCTCGACCCCGAAGTCTTACTACTCGATGAGCCAACCGCGGCCCTCGATCCGAAAAGTCAGAGCCAGGTCGTAGACCTCATCCAACAGTGGAAAGGCACGGCGAAGACCGTCATCACGGCTACTCATCAGTTGGAGATTGTCGAAGATATTGCTGATCGAGTTTTAGTGCTTGAGGCAGGTGTCGTGATTGCTGCAGGGATGCCATCGGAGATTCTCTCCAACTCCGAATTGCTTCTGCGAGCGAACCTTATTCACGCCCATCGTCATTCCCACAGCGGCATCGTGCACTCGCATCCGCACCTTCACGGGCACACTCATCATGAACATGAGCACTAAACCTCGACCTGTTAAAGCTCCAGCCTTTAGCGTAGAGGTTTTTAAGTGCCTGCAGCGACAGATGTCACCGATAACCTGTTCCCGTTCAGCGTGCCGACAACTCTGACGCGCTGCCCCGCTACTCGCTTCAGCACTGTCAGTTCGCCCTCCAGTTGGTAGATTGTGTCGCCATCGATAAGAGCGAATTGCGCACCGCCGTGTACGCAAATTCGCGTGCAATCAGCTGCCGCTTTGCCGATAGCGGCAGAATGTTTGGCCCCGCACTGCGTGTCTGTGACCACGCCCTCATAAGTCTGCAGCTGGACGGCGGCTGATGGCCTAGGCTGATCTGATTCCGGCTGGACGGCGGCCGCCGCAACAACCCCGAAAGTCGCAATCAACAGGGCCAAAGCGCAAGCGATGGCGCTGACTAATGCAATGGTCTCAATCCAGAAACGCACACTTACCGAAGACAGTGATCGAGGCGCGAGGAGCATCTGCGCCGCTCTTCGCGCGTGTCCTTTCGTGGCCATCTAGGAGGCCAGTTCGATGCGAATGATGTGAACGCTGTTGCCGTTAGCATTCAGGGTACCGTCGATCTTTACCTGTTTGCCTTCGTACTGCTTCACCTTCTCCTGGTCGGCAAGTTGATAAGCGCTATTAGTCGATATCCTCAAAACATACGAGATGCCATCGTCTATGATCGTGCCCGTGATGATCTGCTGGTCCGACTGATCACTTAGAGGTAGAGGCTGCGCCACTGGCTGCGGTTGCTGCAATTGCGACCATGCGATCAATTGAGGCCCGAGAATGTCAGATGGAAGCCCAGGCCTCGGCTGGCTCTGCGGAGTCTGCGCGAACATTAGCGGGGCGGTCAGTAATAGAAAAACCAGTGCGACTGAGGGGCTAGTCTTTCGTTTCATGACACGCCTCCGAAAGACGAAGCAGATGGTACTGGATATGCAACTGGCGTGCCGTCACAGACCATGTGATTGCATATCGTGGACCCCGCTGCGATGCGATTAATATCCTGCATTCATTCTCTTTGTATCTTCCGAGGTGTTCGTAGTCCATACGTCGTTTTCTGTAACAGACCCAGCGCTTATGGCACCTCGCGGACCACATCTGTTTGCAAATTGGGACAGTAGGAGGTAATTTTCCCGACAAAAATACAAGTTTTACAGTATGGGTACCGGTGTCGTTATTTCGTAGTATGTGGTTCTACTCGACAGACCCCCCATCGAGCAGGTGCCGATTCTTCAGGGCAAACAGGCACCTGCTCCCTTTCTCAACGCCGCTCTTCCTCAGGTAGTTACAGCGTACAAAATCTCAAAATACACACTGAAATGGATTTGACAGAGACTGCTTCCCCGCTATTGTCGCCGCTGGCACAATCAATTCGAAGGAGGCAACATGCTTTACTGGACGATAGTGTTCCTCGTAATAGCTCTGATCGCCGGAGTTCTGGGCTTTACCGGTATGGCCATTGCAGCTGCGGGGGTTGCAAAGCTGTTGTTTGTAGTTTTTCTAGTGCTTTTTGTGATTTCACTTGCCACTCATCTCACGCGCCGAGGCAGCGGTATCTAGCCCGCATTATTCGTGAAGACATCGCGAGCGCCTAGTCATGGGGTCGAAGTGGGTTGTAAATCCCGATAGTTGCGGCTGGTAGAGCAAAGGAGCAGAGGAATCGAAGAGTTGCAAGATC